>VAPK010284654.1_pt1 | contig 17333 bp, 11 predicted proteins | sample 3395031 | NCBI WGS metagenome assembly VAPK01 (sample SAMN08290443, study PRJNA428436) | hydrothermal vent metagenome | isolation source: Deep-sea hydrothermal vent chimney 1 | place: Pacific Ocean: Juan De Fuca Ridge
AAGTGCATACATATTGTGGGCACCACAAAATTAACAACTGCAGGAATAAACAATTGGAAGAAACTGGAAAATTCAATAATGCCTTTTTGCCAGACCATTAAAGTAGTAATGTCGCCAAAAGGACTGAATGCACCGCCTGCATTTGCCGCAACAACGATATTGACGCAGGCAATCGCTACAAATTTTGGCTGGTCAGAACCCAGGGTCATAACCACTGTACACATTATCAAGGCTGTAGTCAGATTATCTGCAACTGGAGAAATACAGAAAGCCAAAATACCGGTAATCCAGAATAATGACCGGTAACTGAAACCTTTTTTGACCAACCAGTAACGCAACGCATCGAACACACGCCGTTCAATCAGGGCGTTAATATAGGACATTGCTACCAGCAGGAAAAAAAACAGTTCTGAATATTCAAGGAAACTGTGCCTTAAAGCGACTTCCGCAGCAGTATCGATGCCGTGCATCTGGTATACAATCGCAATCAGCACCCAGATAATACCCGCAGCAAGTAGTACTGGCTTGGATTTGTGCAGATGAATTTGTTCCTCAAGAACGACTAGAAAATAGGCAAGCACAAGTATAAATATGGACATGTATCCGACAAAATGCTGGGTCAGATCCAATCGCTCTTCCATTAATTCTACGGCGTGGGTAGTCATAGGCAATAGCAATGCAATTAGCCCAAACATCGGTAGAAAAAATTTCCTTATTGTAATACTCATATGCTTATGAGTTGAGCATAACATAATAGATGACTGAAGTTTTACCGAAATATTATCCGTTGGTCGTACCGATATTCAAGCCACCATACGCAGAAGGACCGAGACAAAATAATTATACCGTGGTTTGGACGAAGCGGGCCAAAGTCTAAGAAAATCCTCGCTCAAAGCAGCGTTGGCAACAAGTCTTCGGACATCGGAAAAGGCGAAGCTGGTTCGGCCTTTGACAAGATGATGCCGTTTCGGATCGGTCTTGATACGATCAGCATATAGCTAAAGCATTATAAATTGACATAAGAAAAATAGTATGATTGACACACTTTATTTTGCTGCTACCATCCTTATGTTAATTTACATGAATTTAGCTATAAATACGCTCAAGAAATGGGTAAGATAGTACTTAAATGCGAATTAAGAGCTAAATTCAGGTATATTAAATCAATAGGTTACAGATTCTTGGAATGTGATATTAAATTCACCTATTTTTTAAGTATCTAATTGTTAAGTATTAATATTTTTTCAGCTCTTAATTAATATTTAAATTTAGAATAAATAATTACCTCTGTGAGAATTTTTTCAGGTTTCTCAATTTTCGAAATCAAATGAAGGCTTTCAAAAGGTTGTTCTTGGAATACTTTCACAATCTCTTAAGTGTCTACAATAAGTATGAGGCCAAAATTTTATTAACGATAGTGTTGAATAATAGGACTGTACCGAAAAAATGCTAAATATTTTTGGCCGAGGACTTATGACTATATTGATATCAACCAAAATCTAGGAGCATGAATGTGATATCCGATTATCGAGACAGTCATCTTACCAAAGGAAGTACATATAACAATAGTCTTGCAAACAATCCGTGGGACAATTATATGACTGGTATGGAAACCAGTATTATGACCTCTATTTTATCAGGAATGGGTGGAATACCTAGGTCTCTTGATTTTGCAGCTGGAACGGGCCGGCTGACCAAGGTGGTTGAAAAATTTTCGGATCAAAGTTTTGCCATCGACATTTCCCAAAGCATGGTCGAGCAGGCGAAAAAGGATTGCAAAAAAACGACGTTTTTTATCGGAGATATTACTCGAGAGAGAATTGATATTGACCCAGTTAATTTGATTACTTCTTTTCGGTTTTTTGGGAATGCACAAGACGAGTTGCGTATCGCGGTGCTAGAAGTATTGAATCGTTACTTAGCTCAAGATGGATATTTGATAATTAATAACCATCGTAATCCCTGGGCAATTAACTCTTTATCACTACGCCTAGCAGGAAAAGATGAAGGTATGGATCTAAGTTATTTTAAATTAAAGTCTTTATTGCAAGCTTGTGGTTTTACAATAAAAAAGTCCTATGGTATAGGATGGTGGGTAGTAAGAAGCAAATTTAAAACTGAAGCAGTTTTACAGTCTTCAGCAGGCAGGTTTTTCGAATCACTATCGAACTTCCCACCTATTTTGCCAATATGTCCTGATATGGTCATTGTTGCGCAAAAACAATGATTTGCATGACTTCATTGATTGAGACGGTACGTTTGAGAAAAATGAGTAACAAAATTGTGGCCATAGTTTATCAACCACTTGGTTTATAATACCCTTGCGTAATTGTTATGGCGTGTTTCAAATTAACACAAAATTACTTTTGGTGAGAATACCAAACCTCATTTGTATTCAATGGATATAGATATTTCAAGCTACGATATATACAAGCTTGTACTGCCCGTTGAATGCACAACCTTTATAAATATTCATTGTTGGCAACCTGAAGGAAACGGCAAAATAATACTACCGGCTATTGGTAATTTTTTCACTCAGGAAGAGTTTTCAGAAAATGCTAACAAGAAAGGTTCACCAATATCTAAAGTCGATTGTGTAATACTTCACCTTACTATTAATAAGACTTTCATGGCACATGATGTCACTGATAGTGAAGTTCAATTAAGCGAAAGTTTCATAGAACAACTATATTGTGTTTTAAAACCAAGTGCTGTTGTTATTATCAGACGCCAAATTTCACTAGAGTTTACCGTTCAGGGAATGATAAATCTCTGTAGAATTGCTTTAGAATGGCTGAAAAAACCATTTTTTTTAAAAAGCTTCAGTGGTTATGATCGAATGTTAAAGGCAAAAAAATTTAAGAATATAAGAAGTTTTAACGTTGTATCAGGGTGGGATTCCCCATTCGCTATTATTTCTACTGAACATACTGCTTCAAAATATTTCTTCTCTACTTATGTGGAAAATCGCCGAAAGAAATATACACATCTCAAGTATTTTTTTATGAAATTTCTTGTCGCATTAAATCTAATTCGTTTCTTGGAGGGGGATTTTCTTATTGTTGCACAAAAATGATTAGTTTAATCGAAAAGAGTCTAAAGAAATCAGGCTTGATTGATGAAAAATCAAGTTACTCTTATAATATTTATCTGAGAGGGGCTAATAGGGGGGAGATCGTTTATTTCTTATTTTTCGAAAATGGTGATCAATTTGCGATTAAAGTTTCGAAATATAAATCCTTGGAAGAAGAATACCGGTCAGCAAAAGATGCTTTTTATATACTAAAAAACTATATATCTGTTCCCGAGCCTTTGTGTTTTTCTGATGAATTTGGAATTAGTATAATGGTCAGTCGCAGTATTAGGTTCTTGCCGTTAACAAACGTGTTAGTAAATAGATACCCAGACGTATTTAAATCTGGTATGTATGAATACATTGATAGATCGAAGGAGCATTTTAAAGTTAATCGGTCGATAATAACGCATGTTGATATGATCCATAAGATGGTGGCATATTTTAACGGTACTGCTATATCACCTCTATTGCTAGATTGGTTCGCACAAATTGGAGGACAAAAACTCAATTCCATAGGCTATGTAAGACAACATGGTGATTTTGCCGTTACAAACATTGGCATTTCTTCGAGCCATCTTTCGGTAATTGACTGGGAGGATCATGGTAGGCTGATATTACCCGGGATTGATGTGTTGATAGTATGTGCTTCCTGTTTAGAAATGGAAGAGACAAAAATAGAGAGACTAATATACCAAAAAGATCCTTATAACCTGAGCGAAATAATTAATTATTTTTGCAGTGCATATGGAATAAGGTATGAGTTTTTCATGGAGCTAATCCCTTTATATCTTACCAATTTTCTGTATTTAAAAAGGAATTATGGTTATGGGGAAGAAATTATCCATCAGGTGGAAAAAGTTGCTTTGTTTTTTTTCAGAAAGATAATCAAGGAAAGACAAGACATTCGGGGTAGTAATGCCTAAACCCTGCAGGTCGTAATTTCATGCAATATAGGCAAGTAATATCGTCAGGTATTACCGAATAATTATTTGAATCGTACTCAAAAATTCATTATGCATGAAGCCTATCCTGCATAACTGATGCGCTTTTTCTAAATCAGGGTTCATTTCTAGTAAAAATTAGAGCGAGTTACTTGCCTTAATTTTACTATGATAGTGAATAGGGGGGATCGGTAAGTTATTTTCAAAAGGTTAAGAAATCATCAGAAAGGGATAGGAAATTTATATAAACTAGGCAATGAAAATAGTTTTTGATTATTTGAAGCATCTTGGTAGCACGATATTTAGGATTAAAAAAGAAAAAATTAAAAGAAAAATGGTTATTGATGTACAACGAATTGGATGCAATAAATGAAGCTCCTGCATATTCTTGATCACTCGATTCCGTTACAAAGTGGTTATACATTTAGAACTAAGGCAATACTTGAGCAACAAAGAAAAATGGGCTGGGAAACCAGTCATGTGACATCAACAAAACATAAGATCGCAGAGCAATCAGAGGAAAAAATTGATGGTTTAATTTTTTATCGTTCCAGAAAAATAAACAAATGGATCTCAAAATGGCCTATTGTTAATCAATTAGCGATTATTTACACTCTCTCACGGCGACTGGATGAAATAATCCCTGTCATTAAGCCAGATATATTGCATGCCCATTCTCCGGTACTAAATGGTTTGGCTGCTATTAAAGCGGGAAAAAAAAATAATATTCCAGTTGTTTACGAATGCAGAGCTTTTTGGGAAGATGCTGCAGTAGATCACGGCGCAACTTCTGAAAAGAGCTTGCGTTATAAAATCACCCGAGCGTTAGAGACTTTTGTTTTCAAACAAGTGGATGCAATAACAACCATCTGTGAAGGATTGCGTACAGATATTATTAATCGAGGTATAGCAACGACAAAGGTTACTATTATTCCTAATGCCGTTAATATTAGGAAATTTAAGTATGGGGCAGAACCAAAACAATCATTACGTGAAGATCTTGCATTACAAAATAAAATTGTATTAGGTTTTATAGGTTCTTTTTATGCTTATGAAGGTATCCCTCTTTTGCTGGAAGCGCTACCGAAAATTCTAGTAGAAAAGCCACAAGTCAGGCTGTTATTAGTTGGTGGAGGACCACAGGAAGCACTAATAAAACAAAAAGCTATACAATTAGGCATAGAAAATCAAGTTATCTTCACTGGAAGAGTATCTCACGATCAAGTTCAAGACTATTACAATCAAGTAGATATATTTGTCTATCCACGACTTCCTATGCGGTTAACTGAATTAGTAACGCCGTTAAAACCTTTAGAAGCAATGGCTCAAGGGCGATTAGTTATTGCCTCGGATGTGGGCGGACATAAAGAGCTAATAAAAGACAACCAAAATGGTGTTTTATTTAAGGCTAACGATGTGGATTCTTTAGTTCAGAGCGTGCATGATTTACTTGATAGGCCTCAAAGCTGGGAAGCAATACGACAAGCGGGTAAAAATTATGTTGAGCAAGAAAGAAACTGGGGTAAAAGTGTTAGAAATTATGAGCAGGTCTATTTGCAATTACTGAACAAAATTAAATAGAAGTACAATACACTGTGAATTTTATATTCCTCTTTAATTCAGCCCGTTATTACTAGGTAATGTCTGAGTACACTCCATCTTTTAAATATGTCTGAAAGCACTTCAACTGGTTTAGGAGAGAAAGTCTACAAAAGTAGCATATGGATGATCGGCGGCCAATGGCTAAACCGTATCATGGGTTTTGTCAGCGTGGTTATTTTAGCTCGCCTCCTGACACCGGAAGATTATGGTATTTGCGCTATGGCAACTTTGATCATAAGTTTCCTGGAAATCGTCACTGTATTGGGCGGTGATCGCTACTTAATTAAAACTCAAAAAGTTGATAAACATGATTATAATACAGCGTGGTCTATTCGCCTGATTCAATTCACCTGCATAAGCTTGCTTCTATTTCTCGCAGCACCCAAAATCGCACAATATATGCAGGAGCCGCGGCTAACCAATGTATTGTACGTATTTGCACTAGCCAGTTTTATTTCCGCTTTTGAAAATATCTGGTTAGTCGAATTACGCAAAGAACTTAATTTTTCAAAAATATTCTGGTTTCGCTTCGGCTCCAAATTGTCAGGTTTTATCGTTACGGTTACTCTCGCTATTCTTTACCAAAACTATTGGGCCATTGTATTTGGTTTTTTGACCATGCGCTTTACCACTGTGTTCCTGAGTTACTTTATCAAACCAATCGTACCTCAATTTACCCTGAGCCGTTTTCGAGACCAATGGGGGTTTTCACAATGGGTGCTTATCAGCAACTTGGCAGTCTACTTGAGAAACAGGGTTGATCAACTTATTGTCAGCAAATACTTCGGTTCCAGCGGCATCGGTTTGTATAATATGGGAGCCCAAATTGCTTACCTGCCAACAACAGATATCAGCATGCCCCTTTCCCAAGCCATATTTCCAGGTATATCAAAGCTAACCCCCACGCCTGATAAATTTGCTTCTGCATGCTTACAAATACTGGGGATATTAATCTCTATCCTATTACCCATGGGTATTGGAATGGCCTATGCAAGTGCAGACATCGTTCATGTAGTGCTTGGTGATCAATGGGTAGATAGCATTGAGATTATTCGTATCATTGCTATTTTTGGCATCGCCTTTGCCCTTTCAATAGCGGCCAGCGATATCTTGACCGCACTTGGGCATATTAAAGCTATCAGCCTTATGAGTTGGGCAATAGTCTGTGCTCTGATCCCTGCATTGATATATTCAGTAACCAACGATGCCAACATATATGATATCGCAATAATCCGGACTGCATTAGCTTGGGCCGCTCTTCCGGTGTATTATTACTTGGTTGTAAAACATACAGAAATAACAGTAATAAATATTGTTGGTTGCTTGTTTCGGCCCATTATGGCGACATTGGTAATGATTGGCGCATTGGAGCTGCTAAATTACAATATTAAGTTACCACTTTACGCCCATTTTATTGCCGAGATTTTGTTGGGAGCTATTACCTATCTGATTACGTTATTATCGTTATGGCGACTTGCAGGCAAGCCGCCAAGTGGAGAAAAGGTGCTGTTAGACAATATTCTGGGGAAATTCAAACGTTAACTATAAAATAAATGATACATCTCATTGTCATGTTCTAGTCAAGTCAGTCCACTTCAATTCTAGCCTTAAATACCGACCTACTTTTTTGGGAGTAAATAAGTTGTTTTGAGATTATTTGGCTCCAAACTAGTTGATAACAGAACGTAATGTTCTAGGTGTAATAGCCCATACAGGATTAGTACTGTAATCAGGTTGATTATCTCTACTATCAAACTTTCGCCAGACCTCCGATCCTTTTATCTCTCCCAAATAATCTACTGATACAGCAAGTGCCGGCTGAAGATTGGCAGGATAACCCATCACTGATTTCGGATAACCCAGCATTGTATTATGTGTAGTCATTGTGAGATGATTTTTTACACGTCTTTGCCTGCTTAGTGTTTTATAAGTTTCCAACATTTTCGTACTATTACATTCCAGTCCGACTATCTCTTTAGGCACTGATTCCTGATAAACTTTTGCCAGCGTTGTGTAGAGGTGGTAGTTGGGCTGTCGATCAGTAGGAAGACTCCGGAATGATTTTGAATTACTCAAATCCCTCACATTTAACGAATAAAGAGAACTCATTAACCAGCAGAAATTTGGATTTGTCATCATTGACAGGGGGAATTTTGTTTTCCAGGCAAATAGTGGCTTTGCTTCTTCAAAACCTAATTCGACTAAATATCCCGTGCTCCAGGTAAAAAAAGCATCCTGCCATGTTGATATTCCACGACCTTTATTATAAGCAAACGCGTACCCCGAAGGTACAATACTTAATTGATTATTCTCATCATTAATCAGTATTTTACGGTAAACATCTAAATTATTACTCAATATGTACTGAAAATAGTTCTTTATCTCATCGTCATCTGGGGTAAAGGCAATCGCTTGTCCCAATGTTCTTAGTGACCAGGCCTGTCCTCTGATCTGTTTACGATGAAACAGGCCTAATGAGTCATCACGAAACCCATGAGGTAAATTAATAACATTCAAATTTGCCCAGAACTGCAAAGATTCTAAATAGTACAAATCTCCTGTTACTAAATAGGGTAAAAAGGCAAAAGAAGGCTGATGTGCTGAATCAAACGTATAAGGCACTTTGCACTTAGCTTCCTCGCAAAAGGGTAATGCATTGATACCTTTATTGATAGTTCTTTTATATATTGATATTTTTGGATATTGCTCAATGGATACAGGCCGATCTGTTGACTTATCTCTATAGTAAATGGAGTAGCTTCCGGAAAGATCACCAATGTCTAACATTACTTCCTTGGCGCGTTCATCCATTGATAACAAATACATTACTGCCCATATTGGGAGTGGCCCAATATCAGGTCGTCCACCTGTCGCTGGCATATAAGGGTTAACATAGCTAATATCCATAGGTTCATGTTTTGAAGCTAGCCACTTGTTATATTCTTTTCGTAATGCCAATTTCGAAATAACAAGCGATTGATCGTAATTGGGTATTGCTTTGGTCGCTATTAAATAAGCTGTGTCATGTTCGATATGTACATCGGGATTATTTTTAGTCCAAAATATTTTTCGCCACCGCGCATGATGATAATGCGTTAAGTCAGCCTTTTCATATACCAATCGATCATTAATAAAAATTTGAGCGTTATAATTGATATTTCCTGGCTTCTTAACAAAAGTTCGATCGTTTTCAATCGTGATATCAACGCGCGCATTATCAATTCCATTATATTTTCGTAAATTAACTCGCGCCATCAAATGAGGATGTTCAAGATTATCTGTTGTAACAAAAGGTAATTTAAATTCCCATTCCTTAACCACTGAACCGTTAAGCCAGGTTCGGTTTGGGCTAGACATAGCTGCATGGTTTAAATTCGCGACATAAAGAATATTATTAACGAACAACTTCACGGAAAAGCCCGAATTCAGTGTTTCGGAAGTTACTGTAGTTGAAATTTTTTCTGGTTTATCGGGTACGGCATGAAGTGCCAAACGGGAACCTGAGGTGTTATGTAATATTGTTGAAATAATAGCATGGCGTAGAGAACCATCTTGATATGTTGCTTTTTTATCTACCTGAATATTTACAACGTCACCATATTCATTTTGTGCGGCTAGTGTATATCCGACAGGAACGTCTCCTTTGGAAAAGGGCTGTCCAAAAGTGATAGGAGTGTCTATTTGCTTATTCAACCCTTTAATTTTGATAGAGGTTATTTCAGCCTTATGTGTTTTTATTTTTTTATTAACTTTAGGGATTGCCTTTTTTTCATTTATTCTTGGAGGGTCAACTTTCTTAGAAACGATAGGTGTTTCCTCTTTTTTGGAAACTTTAAGTGTTTTCACATCTTCAGAAATGTTGAGAGTTTTCTCTTTTTCATAAATTTTCACATTCTGAAAAATACTCACTGCCCCTTGTTCGTTATCATCATCATTGGCAAAAATCAAATAGGGATACTCTCCACGAAATTCTTTTCCAATGGGAATAACGTAATGCTTCAAGCCGGGTGCGGAATTTTTATAATCAAAATGTGTTTTAAACCCCCACTTATCAGTTCCGTATAATTCATATAAAAATCTGGAATTTGGGTAATTCCCTTTTGCCAAGCCTATTCCCTGAATTCTTCCCTGCTGATTACTTGCAAAATCAAATTCAATGATTGTATTTTTAGTGACCGTATAAGGAAATGAAATTTTTCTCCATCCATCTCCTTTTATGCGCAAAGTACTACCATTATTTTCAATACTTGTATCTCCATTTCCATCCAGCCAGAAGCCATAGGATTGGATCTTATAGCTGTTGAAATCTATAGTATCTTGCTTTTTTTCAGAAATTTTAGGTTTTTCACCTTTTTCATAAATTTTTACATTATGAAAACTACTCACTGCTCCCTGTTTATTATCATCATCATTAGCGAAAATCAAATAGGGATACTCACCGCGAAACTTTTTTCCAATCGGAATAACATAATGCTTTAAGCTAGGCGCATAATTCTTATAATTATAATGCGTATTAAATCCCCAGCTTTCAGTTCCATACAATTCATATAAAAACCTGGAATTAGGGTAATTAGTTTTTGCCAGGCCTATCCCTTGAATTCTTCCTTGCTGATTACTTACATAGTCGAATTCAATGACTGTGTTTTTAGTGACCGTATAAGGAAATGTAATTCTCCTCCATGCATCTCCCTTTAAGCGTAAGGTTCGGCCATTGTTTTCAATACTTGCCTCTCCTTTTCCATCTAGCCAGAAGCCATTAGACTCAATCTTATAGTTGTTAAAATTTATAACAGCAGGATCTTGATCTTTTATTATAAAAGCAGCCTGGTCACTCTCTGGTTCACGTACTTTTGCAGTTTTTGTATTATTCAGAGAGCAGGATGTAATAAGCAAAATTATTATATAAAGAGAGAGCGCTTTCATCATCATAGTAAGTTATCTTTAAAAATAAAGTTCATTTCGGATCGAGCCTGATCACTGGCTTAATACAAAATTAATAGGATTTTTGACAACTATTGTGTTTTACAATATTGTCAGAGTCATATGCTAAGCATAATATGCTAGATACCCTGCAATTTTAGTGTCGATTTACTAAAAATAATGTGAACTTACTCTAATAACTCGTCAGTTTTTAACTCTAACACTCTAACTATTGCATAAATAGCAAAAATCAAATCAAAATACACCATACTCAGCGCTGCCCCCGCTGTCGCATAGACAACAATGCTTATTTTTAGCATTTTAGACAGACTTAAAAGCCAGTCACATGTTATTTCTCTTGCCTTACGTTCTAGCTTAGAGGTTTTTAAATAAGCTGTTAATAAAATTGATGTCATTAAAAACAAACCAACAAACCCTTGATCTCCCAACGCCTGGAAATAAATGCTGTGTGCAGCATGTGCTCTACTAAGGTCTGGTGGTGGTGTTTGGATCATATGTAATCGGTCAATTTGATGCGCATATTTTAACCAAATAGGAAAATCCTCCAAAGCTTTGATTCCACCGCCTGTTACAGGATTATCTATGGCAATTAATGTACTTATTTTCCAAGCAACGACTCTACCCATGAAAGAACTATCTTGACCAGCATTAGAAATAGTATTCATTCGGTTAGTCCATTGTTCAGTAACAAAATTACTCAATATAAGTAAAATGAAACCAATAACAAATAATGTAGCTAATTTTTTTTCAGATTTATTAAAAAAATAAATTCCAATAACAATTAACCCTAACAAACCACCTCTAGAATGAGTTCCTATCACACAAAGTATCATCAAAAAGACCAAGCCAGATAAAGTCCAACGCAGGATTTTCACCTTTGTTTGTCCAACGATATAGATTACTAAAGGGATACACATATCAATTGCTAAGGCCAGAGCATTATTATCTCCCAAGATATGGCCATCCATTCCGCGTATGTGGTGCCTTCCCAAAGAAACAAAAAATTTCAAACTTTCTACAAAAGCAAAAAAACCAACTGAAACAATTAATATCCAGATAAAAAAATCAATATGTAGTTTTCTTGCTAACAAGAAAATTGCACAATAATAAAGCGAAACAACTTTAGTAAAACGCCACCAATATTCCCAAGCGATTTCAGGGGCACCGATAGTATTTAAAGTGGTAATTATTGTCCAAATTAGAAAAACACTAACTAAAAATGTCAACATATTCATTTCATTTTTAGTTTTAGGTCTGCTTCTATTTAAAAAAATGCTAGCAATTGCTATGACACTAAAAATGAGATTAAATCTAATTTGTGAAGCAACTTCACCATGCACCCAGCCACTTGGATTGAACATTGACACCCACAGCCATAAAGACACAGCAATAAATGGCCTTTTTAATGATCCATATAGCAATACAGGAAAAACTGCGAGCATCACTAAGTCTCTCACTCGCTTTCCTCATCTATTTTTGAATCCTGCTTGACTCCCCAAAGAACAATATATGCTATAGCAACTAAAGCACAAACGTACAGTAAACTTTCTAACATTGTCTGTTTTTATTATTCCTATTTTCTAAGTTTCCAAGTAGTTAAATTCGTCAAGCGCAAGAAAACAGAATTGTATTCCCCAAAATTTTAGCTAATGATTTAAGATGGAATATTACTTTCCAATCTTAGGAGTACAAGAGGGCAATAAATCGAAAGAGCATAACACACAAACCAGGTAAAAATTATTTTAGAGTGATGAAAGATGAGAATGTATAATTACGACATTTCTTTTTGAACTGCATACACCTCCCAGCACTTCAATGAGTTATCAGTGGTTCAATTGTAAGTTTAGATTTAGGAATTGAGATGAATATTCGTACTAAAATCTGTTTTAGTTTAAGTAAAAAATTTATGTCGCCCCCTGCACAAAGAACGGTGGACTATGAGGCATACGGTGATTGGCGAGATACCTCTTTAACTAAAAGCTTTGATGTATTTTCCGACTCTAGAGTCAAAGGAAAAAATGTATTAGATTTTGGCTGTGGTGATGGTCCTTTGAGTTTATTTCTTGCTCAAAAAAAACAACCAATAAGTGTGCTAGGGGTAGATATTAGTGAACCCGCAATCCGCCGAGCTAAGGATTGCTTAAAGAAAACTACGATTCCTGACGGCGTCAACATCGATTTTGTTCTTGGATCGATAGAGGCATTACCTATTCCAGAGAGTTCAATTGATACCCTAATAGCACTTGATTGTCTTGAACATGTAATGTCGCCCGAAGACATCATTAATGATTGGAATAGAGTTCTCTGTCCGGAAGGTCGCTGTTTAATAGAATGGTTCCCGTATAAAGGACCATGGGGGCCACATATGGAGGCATTGATCCCAATACCTTGGGCGCATGTGCTATTTGGTGAAAAAGCAATGTTCCGAGCAGCTGAGGCCATTTACGATTTGCCTGAATTTATTCCCCGGCATTGGGATCTAGATGAAAAGGGTGAAAAAAAAGCTAATAAATGGCGCGCCTGGTCATCTTTTCGTGAACAAGGGTACATCAATAAATTAGGAATTCGGGGTTTTAAAAAAATTGCTGCTAATGCTGGATTCAAAGTTGAGCGTTTTGAGAAACATAGTTTTGGTGGGACAGTAACCCGCAGGAAAATCGGGAAATTATTAATGAGTATCCCTTTAATTGGGGAGTATTTTATATCGTATGTCATCATTGAACTGGCCAAACCAAAGTGAGGAAGAATGCTCTGTGTACTGACCTAATCAATAGGGATGCCTCAACGCCTCTATCATTAACTAATTAATTTACGATTGTCGGTATCGATGGTTTGTTTCATTAATTGTAAAAGATTATTCACTGTTTCTTCCCAGGAAAAACCTTCAGCATATTTTCTAGTTTCATTTCTATCAGGATAACAAGCAAAAAGTGCTGTAACCGCATCCACTATGCCTTTTGCTGATCGTTCTTGAATTAATACTCCTGCTTCGGGTTTTTGAATTACTTCAGGCGTTCCCCAAATATTTGTAGCTACAACAGGAGTGCCGCAAGCCATAGATTCGAGTAAAACATTGGCCCAGCCTTCGCGACTGGAGGCCAAAACCAAGGAATCTGCGGCATTGTAAATCTCAATTAGATGCTGTTGAGGTACTGCCCCTAATAATTTAACACGGTTATCCAAACCCAGATTATTAATTAAATTTTTCAAATTAGAAAATTCAGGGCCATCGCCAACGATTAACAAATCAAATTCAGGTAAATCTCGCATCGCCTCAATGACTAAATGATGGCCTTTTCTCTCTATCAAAAACCCAACAGACAATAAGGTGCGTTGCTTTAAGTTATAATTCTTCCTGGCCTTATCTCTATCAATAGGAGCAAAAAAATCCAAATCAACACCATTTCTCAGAACGTGTATTTTCTCGGGTTCAGCTCCAATTGCTATGAGTTCATCTTTTAATGCCTGACATACAGTTATATTTGCTTTCGAATTTTTTGCAGCCCAAAGAATCATTTTCCTTGGCAAAAAATAATTGGGAATTAAATTTATATCTGTGCCTCTTGCAGTAATAATAACCGGCTTTTTAAGTAATTTTCCAAGAATTACTGCTGCAACCCCATCAGGATAAAAATAGTGAGCATCTATTAATTCGAAATTAAACCCCTCTTTTAATAGTTTTTTTAACAAAGGTAGAGTTCCAATGGCTAACAATAAAGGAGCTAAACTCATACCAATTTTAGGTATGAGAAAATATTTTGGATGGAATATTGGTATGTTATTCCTTTTTTCCTGGTGTCTCACTAATGCAAATTTTGCATACTCTCCAAACTTATCAAATTTAAATGGGAACCAAGGTATTGGTGCAACAACCTTTGAATCAATATGATCAAGCTTTAGTAACTTTCTTAACCTTTGTTCAACAAAAATACCTTTATTTTTTTTAACATGATTGGGGTATAAAGTACTGTAAGTCAGAAGCTTCATGTATTCTTAAACTCAAGTAATAGAGGGAGCATTAAAGTGATGCTAAATGAAGAAGAACAAACAATGCCCCTTCGTTAAAAACTATCCGCAAATATTGCTCCAGCCTTACTTTTGCTCACCGATTTTTTTATTATTTCAATTTCTTCCCTTGATAAGGAATTTTTCCATTTTGACATTGATATTTCCGGATTTTTGAACACGCTATAATAACCGTCTGAAGCATTCAAAGTGCTTTTTTCAATGAATTGTTTTGTTTGATCAGTCCAACTTAAACCAGCAAATTCAAACAGTTTTTTTGTTTCCTTAACAGTATCTTTACAAATATCATCATATCGAACAATAATTGCCCTCATGCTCGTTTTTTCAATATCCTCTATTGCTTGTTCATTGTATAAGACCCAGCGCATAGCAATACGCTCTATTGGCTTCATTGATTTAATTTTTTCTATTGAGAGATTATGTTGCCTGGCATAATTTGAATTTAATAACGATTCAAACATACAGCAATCATCAATATTTGAAACTGTACTTAAAAATTTACCCGATTTTTCTCCGTCAATAACTGAGGCAATCTGACCACAAGGATGCCTAATAACATATATTATTTTACATTCAGGCAAGGCATCCATAATGAGACCCACTCTGCCACAAGATTCAATTGACTTCCAAATAAAAATACAATTATTAATAAAACCAGATTTGAATGGGTTCCATATAGGAAGAATTATATTAATCCTTCCTATTATTTTTGCCACTACCAAATTAAATTTAAAAAAAGCATATCTACTGTTTGACAGATATGATTTTTTGAAAAAAGGAGTTTTCCCATTAATGCGAATAGTGCATCTATTCAGAATGCCAGAGCAATACCGACAAATTAGATCTCTATATTGCGAATAATTATCATTTGTTACAAGTAGAGGAACGGACTTAATCTTAATCTCAGAATCAGGTTCATGTAAATATAAAGCATCAGGGTGGCTATCTAAAATTTTACCCAACCACGTCGTTCCTGATCTAGACATCCCAAAAAGAAGTAGTAACTTGTTTCCCATTGGTTGTTCTTTCATGAGCAACATATCTCCAGTGAAATTTTAAATTTTGAAAATAATTTCTTAGAAAGCAACATCAGCACTCTCCGCTGTTTTGGGGAATACTATAATAGTCCATTAGAATTTTGTAATAGTTAATAAAAATCGAATACTTTCTAATCAAATGCTATAAAACACTACATACCAAGAATGCATGTTGAGTAGGGTGTTTTATTAATAACCTGGTTCCAGTTAGCTGGGTTGGTTTGTATAGTCAAGCTACTTGATTATTATCTCTTAGCCACATTATAAACCCATCTTCAAAAGTGGCATGGCTAAACTATACTATCCTACATTAAGTGATGGTTCAGAAACCAGAAAAATTCAGTTTTAATATTGCCTTGTTCATGACTTACTGATTTTGCAGTTTTGTAGAGACATGTTCTTTTTATGCTCAATTTCTATATAATGCATTTTTTCAAAGTTTCGATTGGTCATCGTTACTTTAACATCAGAGTAGTATATTGCTATCAGTTGCATACAGAGGGGTTATTTGCTCTTGTATACAAATTCAGGGGAATTTTAAAATGAAAATTGATTTTTTTATTATTGGTGCGCCTAAATGTGGGACGACATCTTTAGTAGAATACTTATCTTCGCATCCTGATATTGGTTTTTCAAAAATAAAAGAGCCTCATTATTTTAGCACTGATTTTCCTGGCTATCAGGTCAATCAAGATTATGAATCATTTATTTCAACCTGTTTCCCATTAGAAAATGAAGAAAAATTGAAATATGGGGAAGGGTCAGTTTTCTATTTATATTCTGCTGTTGCTGTAAAAAATATTTTGGATTATAACCCAAATGCAAAATTTATAGTCATGCTAAGAAACCCAGTTGACTTAGTATACTCCTTGCATGCGCAATTACTTTTTACCGGTGATGAAAAAATTAATTCATTTTCCGATGCTTGGAAAATGTGTGAAATTCGGCGTTCACAAAACAAACAAATTCCGAAAACATGTAGAGAGCCATTTTTTTTGCAATACGACAAAATGGGGTTGTTAGGTGAAAATTTGGAAAGACTTTATAGCATGGTACCTGAAAAGCAACGTAAAACGATCGTCTTTGATGATTTTATAACAAATACTAAGCAAGTATATATGGAAACGCTTTCTTTTCTCGATTTAGACTACGATGGGCGTGATAACTTTCCCCAAGTAAATGTTAATACCAAAGTATATTTTCAACTTATTAATAGTATTGTTAGGTATCCTCCTAAAGTTCTAGCATGGATAACGGAACGCATCAAAAATTTTCTTGGCATAGAAACCCTGTTCATTGGGTCATTGTTACATTATGCAAAAACTTTGAATAAAGTAGAAATAAAAAGAGAGCCTTTATCAGAAGATTTTCGTTTAGAACTGCATGAAACATTTAAAGAAGATATACATAAAATTGAGAAGTTAGTGAATGTTGATTTAAGTCACTGGCGATAGTTAATAAAGTTATAGATATATATCATCAGGTAAGCATTTTTTTTGGTTGCTATACTGAATGGGGCCGATATCAATCACTTCTGAGTGTTTTTGATGATCACAAAAATCAGTTTCGAACTCAGAAGGCACACCTTTTTCAATGAGTTTTTCACCATTATTGAGCGAAAAACCAACATTTACTGGATCCCAGTACCACTCTAGAAAAGAGCAGTTTGAAAACTGACGTGAAGGAGAGACGCAGTCTAAGTCCAGCAGA
>VAPK010603191.1_pt1 | contig 17315 bp, 20 predicted proteins | sample 3395031 | NCBI WGS metagenome assembly VAPK01 (sample SAMN08290443, study PRJNA428436) | hydrothermal vent metagenome | isolation source: Deep-sea hydrothermal vent chimney 1 | place: Pacific Ocean: Juan De Fuca Ridge
AAGTAAGTTTATAAATTATTTTATAACTATTCTTCTTCAATCCCATCATAATAATACATTTTCCAAATTCCTATCTTCTTATCATTTGCATAATTACCTTCCCCTTTTACTTTTCCATTTTTATGATATTCTTTCCATACTCCTGTACGTTCATCACCTTTATAGTTACCAGATTCAGACAATTTGGCATTTTCATGATAGGCAACCCACTCACCATTTATTTTATCATCTATATATGAATATTCACTTTTTAATGAACCACTTTCATGATAGTTTTTCCGTAAACCATTAGGTACATTATTTTTGTAATTAACAGTTTGCATTACGTTGCCGTTTTCATAATACCAAGTTACTTCACCTTCAAACATCTCATCATCTAATGTAAGTGAAAAGGCTTGCATTTGTTTAACGCCTGACAAATAATAATCAACTAACAAAAAACCATTGTCTTTTTTTACAGGTGCCGGTCTATAATAAGAGGCTTGAGCTTTCACTGTTTTGCTCCAATTGGCATCATACCAAATGGTGTCTTTCTGCGCAAATACAGAACTTGAAAAAATAAAAATAAAGAAGTAAATAAAAAGATTATGATTTTTCATGACTGAAGATTTTAAGGTTACAAAATAACAAAATGTATTACCTCAGCTTATTTTATAAAGCTGCAAGTATATATGGTTTTGCTACTTTAATCTTCAGTTTATTATGAGTTTATATGAATTCGTCAAAAGTAAAAAAACGTTTAATACAGCGCTTAGAATTCAAACCGGTATAAAAAACCTCATAAAAGGATAAGACCTCAATACTATTACTTGATTTGCTTAGCTCCTAATCCGACCCTGTCACAAATATAATGATTATTTTGGCAAAATGGAAGTAATTCGTTCACTATAAATTGATTAACAGATTTCTTTTCTTTTTCAGGAAAGAGTACATGCACATTAGCACCTGCATCTAAGGTAAAACAGATGCTTGAATTTGTTTCTGCTCTAAACTCCCAGATTTTATTAATTATTGAAAGCGTATTAGGTTTCATCAATATAAAATATGGATTGCTGGTCAGCATCATTGCATGTAAGGTAAGCGCTTCACTTTCAACAATAGTAATAAATTTTTTTACATTACCATTTTGTAAAACTGACTTTAATTTTGACAGGTTTTGGTATGCTTGCTCAAATCGCTTTTCAGCAAAAGGATGGTTATGCATTAGATTGTGTCCAACTGTACTGGAAACTTGCTTTTCTCCTTTATCAACTAAAAGAATGGTGTCATGATAGTTTTTAAAGTTGTCATGTATAGTTGAGGGGAATTTTATTCCATAAAGGTCACTACTATCTTCAATATCATCGTGATTTCCCCAAACTACTAACTCTCCTTCAATACTTCTACTGGCGCTACCGGAACCCAATCGTGCTAAAAAAGATGCTTTTCTATAAAAAAATTCTTCAGTAATTGTGGGGTTCAGCTGTTTTTCTAAACTCATAATGCATAAAGCGAGTGCTGCCATACCACTAGCAGAAGATGCAATACCACTACTATGCGGAAAAGAATTACGTGAGTGGATTACAAAATTATAATCAGTTATAAAAGGAACATATTGCTGAATTAGTGTAAATAATTTTTCAATTTTAGGTTTAAAATCGTCCTTTTTTTCGCCTTCAAAAAAAACATCAAAAGAGATGTTTTTTTCTCCAATACTTCGCTTGCTAAATTCTAATGTAGTAATTGTAAAACAAGCATCCAACGTAAAGCTAATAGAGGGGTTTTCTGGAAGTTGAGGTTTGCGTTTACCCCAATATTTTACCAAAGCAATATTACTGGGAGTTTTCCAAGAAAAACTACCATTTTCAGGAGTAGTTATACCGTTATTCTTAAAAATAAAATCTTGTTCTGTTAGCATTTTATTCATTCATCAAAGATATTATTTTTAAGCGGAGTTTTAATTAAAAAATAAACGGAATTAAACGATATGTTTTCTTTTTATAGTCACGGTATTCTTTTTTAAAACGTTCATTTAAAAATTGTTCTTCCATAAAAATTTTCATGAGTAAAACAATAGTTAACACTATCAACACTCCTAGTCGGACATAACTAAAATTAGTAAATACTGAAACACTAAAGAATATTAAAAGCCCAGTATAGATAGGGTTCCGTATAAATTTATAAGGACCATTAGAAATAAACTTAGCATTTTGCTTTACTTCCGGTTGGATGTTTAAATTACCCAATTTCATAGCTAGTATACCCCATAGACCAATAGCTAATCCTATGATTTGCAGATACAGTAAACTTTCTTTTGCAAAAAGATGGCCGTTTAATACAAAAAAGGCAAAGCATGAAAATTGTAGTAAGACTAAGATTAATGATTTTTTTGACATGAAGATATTTATAATACAAATATAGAATTAATTACTTTTGCTTTAAAATCTTCAAAATTGAACAGGAAAATTAAATTAATTTGGGATTTTAGAGGACCTGAAGCGTTGGAAATTGCCAAACACCATTGTGTTCATCTAAAAGAATTTTCTGAAAAAGAAAATTTAACACACCATGAAATTATTTCAAACCAAATTACTGAAATGTACAGTATAGCATGTATCATCGTCAATGAAAAAGATATGATTATTTTTCGTGATGCATTAAAACCGCATAGAGGGGAAGTGGTTATGTAAAAATATGAGTGATAAATTCTACAATTACATAATTTACATTCCTGATATAAGCTGTTATGTTTTCTCTATTCATTCGTCATAACTACTATGATACTATATGCATCAAAAGCGTTAAGAAAAGAATAAAACTATCTTAAGGAAATCTAAAAAGCATGGTTATATAAATATGAATTCTTTACTTTGTTTTCAATTAAAACTAATAAATGTATAAAAATACGTTCAAGCTATTTCTTTTTTTTGTTTTACTATATACAACGGATACTCAAGCTCAGGTAATTAGTTCTAGAATTATAGACTCAATTACTAAAGAACCGGTTCCTTATGCAACGATTATTTTCAAAAAAAGAGGAATGATAAGTAATGAAGAAGGTAGATTTAGCTTTCTTTTTAAAAAAGATGCGAAACCTACAGATTCTTTAATCATTTCTTGTATAGGGTTTAAGACCATTGCAAAACCGTTGAATCAATTTAAGGATAGTGTAATTTATTTAAGTCCGAAGGTAATTGAATTAAACGAAGTCGTATTAACCAATAATCAATATACCGTCAAAGAGATCATTAAAAAAGTAAAGGAGAATATAAACAAGAATTATAATTTCAATTTGACTAAAAAAAGATTGTTTTTTAGAGAGTCAAATCATCAGCGACTTATTAAGACTAATTATATATTGAAAAAATCTACAATTAATGCTTTGAATAAGTCATTTTTAGATAGTGTACTACAAAGTATTCCGAAGAAAAATTCATATTATACTGAGATTCTATGTGATTTGTATGGTGATTTTGATGAGGATAAACAGAAAATTAATTTGATAAAAGCATCTGAACTTTATGATAAAAACAATAGGATTGGGATAACCGCAATGGAAGAAAAGTTTAAAAAAATTATAGATAAGAATGTTAAGCCAGACTCTTATTTTAAGGTTAAATCCGGATTATTTGGACAAAAGATGAGTATGGATGAATTTAAAGGAGAAGAAGAAATAGACTCAACGAATTCTGAAATGCTTAAGAAGAAGTTAGAAGTTGAGAAAAAAAGAGAAGTTGACAGAAAAAAGAATTTTGCAAAATATAGGAGAAAGAGTCTGGCAAATATGATGGAGAATATTTTTTTTCAAGAAGATACAAAGCTTAACTTTATTAGAAAATCAGGCAGGTATGAGTTTACCATGCTTGACCTAACCTATTTAGGCGATGAAGCTGTATATGTTATAGAATTTGTTCCAAAAGGTTCAGCAGATTATAAAGGGACACTTTATGTGAATTATGATGATTTTGCTATTATCAGAGTAGATTATGAAAATGTAAAGTCGGTTAAAAGTTTTAAGTTATTGGGAATTTCTTTTAATATATTTCTGTCTAAAGGGAAAATGATTTTTTCAAAAGGGGAGGATAACCGCTATAGTTTACAATATCTTGAAAAGGAAGATGCTAGTCGATTTGGAATAAAACGCCCATTAAAAATCATAGAAAAAAATAAAAATGTTAGAGGAAGGCGGAAGCAGAATGAATTATTTGTAAAATTAGATATGGCAATGTCTGGCAGGAATAAATTTGAGGTAGTCATTTTTGATACTGAAAGTATAAGCGCTTCAGAATTTGAGAACTTTAAAGAAACAAATACAATATTACCAACGTATATGCCTTTTTATAATCCGGAATTTTGGAAAGGGTATAACATTATTGAACCCAATCAGGCAATCAAAGATTTTACAATTATTGCAGAGTAGAGGTGTAGAAGGTTAATTAGTGATGGTTCTAAAGGTTAAATTAACTCTTGGTGTACCTACTTTTTTTGTAGGAGGTAATCGATGTAGCCAATTAGTTTGAGTTGTATCTTTCATTAGTAACAAACTGCCTTTTTCTAAAATTAATGAAATGGTTTGTTTTGTAGTTTTATGTTTAAAGGCAAATTTTCTTTCCGCTCCAAAACTTAAAGAGGCAATAGCACCATTTTTTTTCAGATCTTTTTCCCCATCACTATGCCAAGCCATTCCTTCACTTCCGGAATGATATAAGTTCAATAAACAAGAATTAAATGTTTCACCTGTTTTTTGTTCTACCAATTCTTTTAATTCTAAGAGTTCTTTTGTCCAAGGTATTGCCAATTTTGTGTTATTTGAATAGGTATATTCAAATTCTTTTTCACCATACCAAGCTACTTTACGTTTGGTTTCAATGCGTTTGCCAAAAATGATTGCGATATCATTTTTCCAAGCAATATTCTTTAGTAGTTTATTATAATAGCTATCAGCCTTCTCTCTTAGAATAATCTTTCCATAATAATTTACAATACCATCGTAGGGTAATAAATTTTTGCCTTCATCAGGTATGTCATTAAATAGATCCATTTTTCCATATTTTATAATCATTTCTCATACAATGCCCGCAGGGTCTAAAACCATTATTCTTAGCCTTTTGCTCTGAACTGAAAAACACACGATTTTCTCGTTTCATCCTTTTACCAGATTTACACTGTAAAGTACCGTAAATTTTTAACTTTCTATTCCCACCAAAGAGAATATTTTTTTGTTGGATTTTCTTTCTTAGAAAGATGTCACTTATATCAATATGTAAGATCATTAGTTAACTAATTGCATCGTGAAAAATAATACCCAGCGTATGTCGTTCCCCATTTTTTAATTCACTTACTCCATGTTTCATATGAATACGATAATACCCTTTTTTTCCTTTGGCGGGTCTGAAATTAGTTGTAAATATGAGCATATCTCCCTTTTTTGGTTTTAAAACAATAGCTTTTGATTGTGCTCTTGGTATTTGTTGTATAAGCACAAATTCTCCACCGGTATAATCTTTTTCAGGTTCATTTAAAAAAAATACAGTTTGAAGCGGAAAATATATTTCTCCATACAAATCTTGATGTAAAGTGTTAAAACCTTTTTTACCATATTTTAAAATTAATGGCGTTGGTTTTAATTGATTATTAGCATGACATTGAGCTAGAAGTTCTTTTAATGTAGTGGGGAATTTTTTGTCTATTTTTAAAACCTTCATCCAAAGATTAGTAACAGAAACAAGGTTCGGATACAGATTTTCCCGAATAACTTGAATACTTTGAGGGAGAGGGTAATCAAAATATTTATATTCACCCAAGCCAAACCTATAACGCTCCATCACTACAGTCTTTCTGTATATATTTAGGTTATTGTATTCATTAATGAATTTTTCGCATTGATTTTCAGAAAGAATTTTTGGAACAATAACATATCCGTTGTTGTTTAGGTTTTCAGTTATTAGGTGCCAGTCTATAGCTTGTATTTTTCGTTTTAGTGCTTCCAATGTTGTTTTAGATTTAGGACAAAATCATAGTTTTTATTTGAATTATTGTATTTTTTTGCCATGAATGCACTAATAAAATGTTTAAAAAACAAAATTGCGATTCCACGAATTGAAAATCTGTAGGATTTTCAGAAATTAGTGTTATTTTTTCAACATTTATCTATAATAAGTAGAAAATTCGTGAATTAGTGGCTTTATTAACTGAGTATGATTTTGCCTTATGTTTCGCTTCTCAATTTAAGAAAATCCGTTTCTCACGTATTATGAATTAATTTTGCAGCTTCCCATCCAATAATGGCAGTTTTTCGTGTATTTCCCCACATATAGCCTCCAATATTTCCTGTAGATTGTATTACTCTATGGCATGGAATTAAAAAAGCAACAGGGTTCTTACCGATAGCTGTGCCAACAGCTCTTGATGCTTTAGAGTTTTTAATGGTATGAGCAATTGTTCTATAAGTAGTTAAGTTTCCCATTGGAATTTTTAATAAGGTTTCCCAAACTTTTAATTGAAAAGAGGTTCCGTTTAGATGCAATTTTATTTGACTTAATTTACTCCAATCACGTTGAAAAATAAATAAACCATTTTGCTGTATTAAATCTACAACTTGATTAAAACTTGCGTTTGGAAATCGACCCTGTAAATCGTTAAATGCCTTTTCTTTTGTATTTAAGAATGCCATATGACAAATTCCTTTGGATGTAGATGCAACAATAATGTTTCCAAACGGACTTTCAGCGAAACTGTAATTAATGGTAAGATTTTCTCCTCCATTTTTAAATTCACCGGGAGTCATACCTTCAATATTTACAAATAGGTCATGAAGACGACCTGTACCTGATAGACCAGTTTGGAATGCAGTTTCAAACAATGTAGATTGCTTTTCTTTTAAAAGCTGTTTAGCATATTCAACACTTATGTATTGCATAAACTTTTTAGGACTAACACCTGCCCAATTTGTAAAGAGTCTTTGAAAATGAAATGGGCTCAAATGTACCGTTTCGGCTATTTGATTTAAAGAAGGCTGGTCTTTAAAATTTGTTTTTATATAATCAATTGCTGTAGCTATCCGATTATAATTGATATGTTCTTGTGTTGTCATTTTATTTGAATTTTAAGCTACAAAAGTAAATAGCATTTGTATGTTATAAAACCCGAATCTTGCCAAAATGCACTATTTTTAGTTACTGAGAACGCATCATTTACATGTCTAATGTACAACTTTAATTTAGTGATTTAATGAGTTGTGGTTAATTATATTTTGCAATTAAAATATATATCGTATATTTGCGATTAACTATGAATAAAACATTACAACATATTGATTATAGTGAAGAAACAGAACGATTAGCGCGATTTTCTAAAGCCTTAGGACATCCAATACGATTGATAATATTAAAATATTTGAGTAATCAAAGTTGTTGTTATACTGGAGATTTAGTTAATGTATTACCTCTGGCACAATCGACAATTTCTCAACATTTAAAAGAATTAAAAGATGCAGGATTGATAGATGGAGAAGTAGTTCCTCCAAAAGTTAAGTACTGTATAAATCAAGAAAATTGGAAAAAGGCCAAAACCTTATATTCAGTCTTGTTTCAAGAAGATTTTAAAATGTTTTCATGTTGTTAGGTCTTACAATATGGTAAAGTATGGAAGTGAAAATTAAAAAGATGCAACCTAAAGACTGGAAAGCGATAGCCTATATATATGAATTGGGAATTGCTACTGGTAATGCAACGTTTGAAACGGAGATTCCTTCCTGGTCAATATGGAATAATGCGCATCTAAAATCATGTAGATTTGCTGCTTGGTTAGATAGCAAAATTGTGGGTTGGGCAGCGTTGTCTCCAACTTCTAATAGAGGCGTTTATCAAGGAGTTGCTGAGGTGAGTGTTTATATTGATATCCATTATAATGGAAGCGGAATTGGCACAAGGTTATTACAAGAATTAATTGATCAAAGCGAAAAAGAAAGTCTCTGGACCTTACAATCAGGAATTTTTCCTGAAAACTTAGCGAGTTTGCAACTCCATAAAAAATTAGGTTTCAGAGAAATTGGTTTTAAGGAAAAAGTAGGAAAAATGAAAAACGGAGTTTGGAGAGATAATATTATATTAGAAAGAAGAAGTAAAAAAGTTGGAATAAATTAAAATAAGTTGAACTGTCACCTTGAGCGCAGTCGAAAGGTCTTCAATAGGCTTTTGACAAAGTTCAAAATAACATAAATAGTATAAATATGAAAACAAAAGAATTTTTATCAATTTTAAAAGAGAACAAAAATAAAGCTCTCTTATTTGAATATACTGAAAATAAAGTTGCAGGAACAAATTATCATTTAACTGAGGTTAAAAATGTAGCATTTGAAACTGTTGATTGTGGTGGCAATACAAATGATTGGAAAGAAACACATTTGCAATTATGGGAAAGCCCAAAAGAAACTGATAAAGAAAATTATATGACTGTAGATAAGGTACTAGACATTTTAGAACGCGTAGACGGTATTAGATCTTTATGGTTAGAAACAGAGGTTAAAGTTGAATTTGGAAATGAAGATTTTCATACATCAATACTATCAATAGAAAATACTATTTCAGAATCTGATAAACTTATCGTAAAATTATTTACTACCGAAACAGGTTGTAAGGCACCAGATATTTGTGGAGTGCCTGAAGAAACACAAGAAGAACCTTGTTGTTCAGGATCTGGTTGTTGTTAAATCCCCTTAATCCCCAAAGGAGAAATTAATTTGATTATAATTCAACGTATTTATGAAAATACTAATTCTTTGTACAGGAAATTCCTGCCGAAGCCAAATGGCAGAAGGCTTTTTAAAATCATTTGATAATACTTTAGAAGTGTATTCTGCAGGAACAGATCCAAGTCATCAAGTCCACCCAAAAGCAATCGTTGTAATGAACGAAATAGGAATCGATTTAAGTAATAACTATCCTAAAAAAGTAGATGAATTTTTAAATAAAAAAATTGATTATGTAGTTACAGTTTGTGGAGGAGCAAAAGAGAGTTGCCCTACATTTACGGGGAAAGTTAAAAATAGAATCCATATTGGTTTTGATGACCCCGCAGATGCAATTGGTACATCAGCAGAAATTTATAGTGAGTTTAGAAGAATTCGCGATGAGATTAAAAGAGATTTCTATGAATTTTATCAAGAAAATTTAAATACTAAAACTAATTAAAAAATGGAAATATTATTTTATTTAAGTATAATTTGTTTAGTCATTTTTATGATACTGGCAACTTATGACGGGTTTTATTTACACATATGGAAATATGAATTATTTAATAGAAATGAAAGTGTTTTTGAACACAAAACACATACTGCAAGAGCTATTTTATTTCCTTTAATAATCTGGTTTTTATTCATAAATAATGATGAAATCAGTTTTTGGATAGGGCTAGTATTAGTAGCATTAGATTTGATAATATTAGGAATTGATGCGTATTCTGAAAAGGATAGTAGACAATTTATGGGAGGTTTGCCCAAATGGGAGTATATAATACATCTTTTTGCAAATGGATTTCACTTTGCCTCAATTATGTTGATAATGGGCACAAAAATTAGAGTAAATGAATTTAATTTTACGTTGATTCAAAATTTACCTAATACACTAGGAAGTAAATTAGTTGAAACAGTTTCTGTAAATATTATTCCGGGATCAATACTTCTCGCTTTAGTTCATTTACTTGTATTATTGCCAAAGGGTAGAATGATCTGGAATAGTAACAGAATAAAAATAACCTGCTGTTAATATCATAAATACAAAGAATACTATTTTTCGCCACGAATACACTAATGAATTTTTATTTTATCTTTAAATAATATCTGCACTAATCCTCTCTCTTTTGGAGAGTCATTTTTTAGTTAATGGCATTGAGTAATATTTGATCTTTGAAAAGTAATATTTTCATCAAGATGTCACATTGAGCGGAGTCGAAATGCTTAGAAACGTTGGTGTGAAAATCCTTCGTTAAGCTGCGCTTTCTACTTTCAATATAAAATACATTTTATATTTCAGTAATGCTTAGGAAGACATCACCTTCCCTGCAATAAAACCACCTGTCCAGGCATTTTGGAAGTTAAATCCTCCCGTAACGGCATCAATATTCAGCACTTCTCCTGCAAAAAACAGGTTGTTATGTAGTTTACTTTCAAAACGTTTAAAGTTGATTTCTTTAAGGTCAACTCCGCCCGCAGTGACAAATTCTTCTTTAAAAGTTGTTTTTCCGTAGGCGTTAAAAATGGTATTGGTCAATTGATTGGCTAGATTGTCTATTTGTTTGTTAGAAATGTCTGCCCAACGTTCATCTTGTGTAATTTCTGAAGCCAATACCAATTGTTCCCACAAACGCTTAGGAATGTCTTTAAAAACAGATTTTACAATGAGTTGTTTTTTAGGATTTTCTCTTTTTAAGATTTTTAGTTTATTCAGAGCGGTTGAGGTTGGCTTTGATATCCAGTTAACCTTTACGCTGTATTGGTAGTTTTTTTCAGCTAAAAAGAGCGCTCCAAATGCTGATAATTTTAAAACAGCAGGCCCGCTAATTCCCCAGTGTGTTATCAGTAACGGTCCATTGCTTTCAAACTTTGAACCTTGTAAACTAACTGTTGCATTTGGTACAGAAACACCTGGAATTTCTTTAATACGTGTATCATTTATTTTAAATGTAAAAAGTGATGGTACCGGTGGAATAATGTTGTGACCTAGATTTGAAATAATATCCCAAAATTTAGGGCTACTCCCAGTTGCAATAAGAAGCTTATCTGCAATTATTTCCTGCGAATTTGTCGTTATTTTAAACTGATTCTCAATAGTAATAATAGATGTAACATTTTGATTTAATTGCAGTTCAATACCTGCATTTTTGACACTATTAACTAAACAGTCGATGACTGTTTGTGATGAATTAGATTGAGGAAAAACCCTATTATCAGCTTCAATTTTTAATGGCACACCACGTTCTTCAAACCATTGCATGGTATCACCGGTCATAAATTGATGAAACGGACCCAGTAATTCTTTTTTTCCTCTTGGATAGAATTCTGTCAATTCTTTTGGATCAAAACAAGCATGAGTAATATTACATCTACCACCACCGGAAACCTTTACTTTTTGCAAAACTTGCTTGCCTCTTTCAAGAATGATAATTTCTGTTTCAGGATTCTGTTCTGCGCAAGTAATCGCTGCAAAAAAACCTGCTGCGCCACCGCCGATGATGATTATTTTTTGTTTCATTTTTTAGTTGTCATTTCTGCCTTTCGATTATAGCCTGTCTTGAGCGAAGGCGAAAGGTTCAAGATAAACTACAACAGGAATCTTTCTCTTCGCGATATAATTATCACAAAATCATGTCTTGGTAATTAATAACCGTTTTAAATCCTTTTTGTTTAAAATAATTTGGAGTATCATTATTACCTGTCGCTAATATAAAATCACCTCCCCAGGCTCCCAAGCTTTTAGTTTGTCCGAAATAATCTGAAAAGACTTGTTGTTGAATTGGTTTTTGATTGATAATTTTTGAAATGATCTTTTCATGTTCAGTCAGTAACTTTTCAAAGGTTATTAATGAAGTACAATTACTAATTTGATACGTTAGCTGTGTGATTTCATCCACAACAGTACTATTATTTTTCTTAAATTTTTGGTAAGCAGCAATCCCATCACGACTGTTTTGTTTCTTATTCAAATGAACAAAATAGAGTTGTTCTTTAAAACTCGGATTAAAATTCACGCTTTTAAATGATGGTTTCTTATCTGTTAATTGATATAAAATTGGACTGTCATTTTGTGCACAAACAATATCGTAACCGCTACCACCAAAAGTATTGAACTGTAATTGAAATGCATCTATTTGAGCCCATTGTGCAATATTATTTATTAAGGTAGAGGAAGAGCCTAGTCCCCAATTTCTTGGAAATGTGAGTTTAGATTTCACATGAAATCCTTCCTCATTAGATAAAAATTCATTGTTTAATTTCTTTGCTTCAATTAGTATGTTTTGAAGGTTTTCAGCTAGCGAATCATTCCCTCCATCATTTGTGGCATCAAAAGTTGCACTTATAACTCTTAATCGTGGTAAGTCAAATTCTATCTGAAGCCATAATTCATCGTTATCGGTAAAACTTTCCCAAATTAGTTCCCCTTCTAGCCTCCCTGAAGGGGAGGGGTTTAGCTTTCGAATAGATAAATGTTGCCCGAATTGTGTTGGAATTGCCAATGCTTCGGCTCCATCAAGGACAACATATTCGCCTGTAAGTAATAATTTTCCGTTGCTGTAAAAAGATTGCATCAGGTTCTATTTCTATTATAAATAGGTAAAAAGAAGAATGATAAACCTCCAAAAAGAATAATCATTAATGTTTGAGCTGTCCACATAATCCATCCAAAAGCTTTAGCAGGATTTTCTTGGATATTGTATAAAATTAAAGCACTAGCCACAAAAACAGGAAAAGTGCCCAAACCACCATTCGTTAATGCTATACTTAATGCGCCAACAACAAAACCAACAATAATGGCTTCAAAGGGTAAATTAGTAGTTTCAGGTAAAGCAAAAGTAACAGCATAAAACATTAATACATACATTACCCAAATGAATATCGTATGGAAAATAAATGCCCATTTTTTTTTCATTTTAAAAATACTAATCACACCTTCTAATAAACCATTTGCAAATGTTTTAACCTTTAATAGAAATCCTTTTTGAGCTCTTTGTAATAATTTAAATACTAGAAATCCTGAACCTACTAATAAAATCAAGAAAATAATAGTTGTAAATTTACTTGAATCACCTTCTTTAAAAATATAGCTTTTAATCAAATCTGCTTGTAAAACAAATGCAATTGATATAATTGAAAATAACATAATTACATCAGCAACACGTTCAGCCACTATAGTACCAAAAGCTTTTTCAAAAGGAATGTTTTCATATTTAGAAATTGCTGTTGCACGCGCTATTTCTCCAGCTCTAGGAATACCTAAATTTACTAAATAAGCAATTAAAACCGTCATTGTACTGTTGGCAAACTTTGGTTTATAACCTAAAGGTTCTAACATAAATTGCCAACGATATGCTCTTGATAAGTGGCCTAAAATTCCAAAAACCAAAGACAATAAAACCCACCAGTAGTTAGCTGATTTAAAAGAGTTTATAATGTCGGATTTGTCTTTAGAGCTTAATTGTGCTAAAAAATACCAGATCAAACCAACTCCCAAAGCAATGGGAAATAGTATAAAAAGTATCTTTTTAGTTTTTTTATTCACTTGAAATAGTTCTAATAATAAGTCGGCAAAAGTAATTAATTTAAGGCGATATTATCAATTAATCGAATATTACCTGCAAATGCGGCAATAAAACCTCTATATATTGACTTGTCACTTTTTCTTTTAGCAGATTTAAGATTTTTGATATTGGCAATTTCAAAATATTCTAAGTTTAAAACAGCATTTTTTTCGAATTCACCTTCAACCCATTTAATCACTTCAGAAATAGAGTTTTCTTTAAATTTTTTTGTTGCTTTTTTTAAGGTCTTGTAAATAAAAGGAGCTTCTTTTCTTTGAAGTTCAGTAAGCCTTACATTACGAGAACTCATAGCCAAGCCATCGTTTTCTCTATATATTTCACAACCTATAATATGAACAGGAATATGATACTTATCAACCAATTTTTTAATGATTTGAAGTTGTTGAAAATCTTTTTCGCCAAAATAAGCTTTATGCGGTTTAACAATTTCAAACAGTCTTTTAACAATAGTGCCTACACCATCAAAATGCCCTTCTCTATGTTTGCCTTCCATTTCAAATTCAAGTCCATCAAAATCAAAATGTGTAGCAATAGTATTGCCATTATAAACTTCATCAACAGAAGGTACAAAAACAATATCACAATTCACTGTTTTAAGTAAAGCCAGATCTCTTTCTAAGGTTCTAGGGTAGTTTGACAAATCTTCTTTTTTATCAAATTGAGTTGGATTCACAAAAATACTTACCACAATAATTTTATTTTCAGCTTTGGCCTTTTTAATTAAAGATAAATGCCCTTTGTGTAAAGCGCCCATAGTAGGTATAAAACCTATTGAAACGCCTCTTTTTATTTTTGTTAAACCCTCTTGTAAAGATTTATTTTTATAGAAAACCTTCATTTATAGATGTTATAATAGTGTTAAAAGCGCGTAAACTTAATATTTAAAGTTTAAATCTAAGTAAAAATTCGTAATTTTGCATATTCTTAATTTAGACAGATTTATGAAACGAACATTAATGAATTTTAAAATTAAATCCTCGAAAGGGAATAGTTAAAATTTTTAATGTGAGAACGTAGTGGTTACAGGGGTTCTCAATTTTATAATTAATTTAAATCAAATAATTAATAAAATCTAAGCGTGTGAAAGATAAGAGAATATTGTATGTATCCTCTGAGGTAGTTCCTTATTTACCTGAAACAGAAACAGCCAGCACTTCGTTTGAAGTGGCTAGAAAAATGCATAATAGTGGAGCACAAACCCGCATTTTTATGCCTAGATTTGGTGTAATTAATGAGCGTAGACATCAATTGCATGAAGTAATTCGATTATCAGGTATGAACTTGATAATCAATGATATGGATATGCCTTTGATTATTAAAGTTGCGTCAATCCCTAAAGAAAGAATGCAAGTTTATTTCATTGATAACGATGAGTACTTTAAACGTAAAGCCTTATATACTGATGAAAATGGGAAGTTATTTAAAGATAATGATGAACGCGCTATATTTTTTGCTAAAGGAGTAGTTGAAACCGTAAAAAAGTTGAATTGGGCACCGGATATTATCCATGTACATGGATGGATGGCCTCTTTATTACCATTATATCTTAGAGAATACTATAAAAATGACCCTCTATTTTCTGATAGTAAAATAGTTACTTCCATTTATAATAATGGTTTTAAGGGTACAATAGGAAATAAATTAGTGGAAAAAATAAAATACGATTCTATATCAGAAGAGAAATTGAAATCTCTTTCGAAAGCAAATCATACTAACCTTATAAAAATTGCTATAGAAAATTCTGATGCTGTTATAAAAGGAAGTGAAAATATTCCTGAAGAAATTGAAAAACATATTGATGAAAATCAAATCCCTGTGTTAGAATTTCAATCTATTGAAGATTATAACGAAGCATATTCCAATTTTTACCTTACCAAAGTTTTATAAAAAATAACAATAAAATAATTTTTTGTTTATGACAATGAAAATTGTAAACAGTGCGAAATATGTTGGGTTGTTGACCCTCATATTCATTAGTGTAATAGCTTGTGAAAAAGATTTTGAAAATATTGGTGTTGGGTTAGTAGATAATAACCAGTTTACCACTAAAATTGATACTTTTGAAGTAATTGCTTATAGCCAAGATGTTCTTTTATCAAGGGTTGATGGGATTCCGCAATTTCCTATAGGAGTTTATAAAGATGATAACTTTGGTCTTCTTAACACCTCCTTTGTGAGTCAATTAGGTTTGCCGGCCTCATCTGATTTTGGAGATAATGTATCTATTGATACTATAGTGCTTACTATACCTTATTATGTTACAGCACAGGAAGATAATAGTAATGGAACACGAAATTACAAATTAGATTCTATTATCGGTGATCAAGATGCTGAATACCTTCTTTCAGTATATGAATCAGGGACATTTCTAAATAGCTTAGATCCATTGGATCCTACCAAAGGGAAAAAGTATTATTCTAATGAATCTTATAATGAAAAAACCTTGTTATATTCTGATCAGTTCAAACCGAACAAAAACGACACGGTATTGTATGTAAAAAGGAGGTTTATGGATGATGATAGAAATACGGTTGATGATATTGATACAGTTAAAACTGAATTGGTAAAACCAACAATTAAAATTCCATTAGATACCGTTTTTTTTAGAAATAATTTTGTTAATCAACAAAGCTTAGGTGTATTTGATTCATTTGAAAGTTTTATAGATCATTTTAGAGGTGTTCTTATTAAGGCTGAAGGTACTGAAGGTTCATTAATGACACTGGAGATGACTAATGCTGATATAACAATATACTATACAAATACCGTTTTAACAGATGAAGTTGATGGTGTAGATCTAAATGGTGATGGTGATACTACTGATACTGAAGTACCGGTAAGAACAAAGCAACAAATGACATTTTCATTAGGAGGTTTAAGGGCTAGTCAGTATAATAGAGACTATACAGGGTCTGCAATTCAAGACCGTATTTTGACGCCTAATACCGCAAACGGAGAAAAAAGATTATATATTCAAGGAGCGGCAGGTTCAATGGCTATAATTGATTTATCTAAAGAGCTTGATGAAATAAAACTAAATGAAATAAGAGATAATAATTGGCTGATAAATGAAGCCAATCTAATACTTTATGTAGACGAAACAAATAAAGATAGTGTACCAAGTAGATTGCAATTATATAATTTAGATTACAACTCTCAACTAAGAGATGTTTTTACTGAAGCACAGATTAGTGGTATAGGAGGATTTTTAGAAATAGGAGATGATAAAAAACCGCTAAAATATGAATTTAGAATTACTGATTATATTTCAGAAGTTTTAAAATCTGATGACCCAGCAGCATTAGTAAAATTAGGACTAAAGGTATTTCATCCAACAGATATTCCTAGTGGATTAACCGCAAATGATACAATAAATAAAGATTTTAGTTGGAGAGCTAAAGGCGTTGTATTAAAAGGGAATGATTTATTAGAGGGTGCTAATGATTATAACGAAAGATTAAAATTAGAAATTTTCTATACAATTAATAACGATTAATATTGGTATAAACCAAAAACAATTGCTATGTGTGGTATTACAGGTTATATAGGATATAGAGAGGCTTATCCGATAATTATTAATGGCCTTCAACGTCTGGAATATAGAGGTTATGATAGCGCCGGAATTGTTCTTTATGATGGCAAGGACATTCAACTGTCTAAAACCAAAGGAAAGGTAAGTGATCTCTTAGAAAGAGTTGAAAAAGAGATTTCAATAAAAGGGAATTTAGGTATCGGTCATACGCGTTGGGCAACTCATGGTGTGCCAAACGATGTCAATTCACATCCTCATACTTCACAATCAGGAAATTTAGTAATAGTTCATAACGGAATCATTGAAAATTATGATACCATAAAGAAAGAATTAACCAACAGAGGCTATACTTTTAATAGTGATACAGATACAGAAGTACTTATCAATTTAATTGAAGAGGTAAAAAACACAAACAATGTGAAATTGGGTAAAGCAGTTCAAATTGCACTCAATGAAGTAGTTGGTGCTTATGCAATTGCTGTTTTCGATA
>VAPK010638647.1_pt1 | contig 17310 bp, 16 predicted proteins | sample 3395031 | NCBI WGS metagenome assembly VAPK01 (sample SAMN08290443, study PRJNA428436) | hydrothermal vent metagenome | isolation source: Deep-sea hydrothermal vent chimney 1 | place: Pacific Ocean: Juan De Fuca Ridge
AGCCATCTGAAGGAGTATGTACAGAACATGAAACGTGACATGGATTTCAGTGTAGATGACAAGACAGGACGTTTCGTGGTGAAAGTTTTTGACTCACAAACCAAGGAATTGATACGCCAGATCCCATCTGAAGAGATGCTGGCAATATCAAGACACCTGGTGGAAAGTTTGGAAGAGGAAGAGTCGAGAAAGGGATTTTTAATAGAGCTGAATGCCTGATAAGGATCGCAGGGCTGGTACTGAACTTGCATTGTACCGGCAAACGGGTTTCCGGATGAAATCCACATTTAGCGCTAAATGAGTCAAGAGGTACAGTATGCCAACCATTACATCTGCAGGTGTCGGATCCGGACTGGATGTCGCGGGTCTGGTAGATAAGCTGGTGGCAGCAGAAGGTGAACCGGCGAAAATTCGTCTGGATCGCAAGGAAGTGAAACTCCAGGCCGAACTCTCGGCAATGGGAACGTTCAAAGGCGCTGTTTCCGGATTCCAGTCTTCACTTGAAGCACTGCGTAATCCGGAAACCTTTGGCAATCTCGAAGTAACAAGTAGTGATGAAGAAATGCTGGCCGCAACGGCCGGTCAGGGTGCTCAGCCGGGTGACTATGAAATTGAAGTTCTGCAACTCGCCCGGTCGCATAAACTTTCTAGTTCTTCCCTGGAATCTGATCGTCTTCCATTGGGAACAGGCAGCTTGACGATTCAACTTGGCCGGGTCGATGTTGAGCCTGGAACTGAATTAACCCAGGCTAGTAGGCAATTTGTAATGAACCCGGATGTCCCCGCAAAAACCATCACCATCACTGACGAAAATTCCAGTCTGCGTGGCATTCAAAAAGCGATCAATAAAGCGGATGCGGGGGTGCGAGCTTCTGTGATTAACGATGGTAATGGTTATCGACTGGTTTTGTCGTCACTGGTGGCGGGGAATGACAATAGTATCCGCGTAAAAATTAACGATAATGACAGTCAGAATCAGGACAGCTCCGGTTTGTCGGTGTTCGCTTATGAGTCAGATAAGCAGGACGGTATCGGCCAGAACATGAAGGAAGTGGTGGCCACACAAAATGCGGAACTGAATGTTGATGGTATTTTTGTGAGTCGCTCGAATAATGATATTGATGATGTGCTTGATGATATTACGCTGAGCTTAAAGTTAGGTTCAGAAGGCAGCATTAATCAGCTTCATCTTGAACTGAGTACGGATAAAGTGACCCAGGCGGTGAATGATTTTATCAGCAAGTACAATGAAATGATTGATACGGTTAATAGCTTGACTGGCTACGATGCAGAAACAAAAACATCCGGGCCGCTTTCAGGCGATCCTTCTATTCGTGGCATCATTAGTCAGATACGCCGAAGCCTGAGTGATAATTTTAGTAACGTGAATGAAACTTATGATTCCCTTTCCAGAATTGGTGTTGATAGTCAGCGAAATGGAAAGCTGGAGTTAAATAACAGTAAATTACAAACTGCGATTGAAGATGATTTACAACAGGTTATTCAACTGTTTTCAATCTCCGGTTCCAGCAGTGATCCTGCGGTGAGTTATATTTCAGCCGGAGAGGAAACAAAAACAGGGGCCTACAATCTGGTTGTTACTCGCATGGCTTCACAGGGTGTCTGGGGTGGCGGTGCACTAAGCCCGGATGCCATTGATAATAACTTGTTGCTTGATCCGGCTACCACAGCCGGGATCCAGCTTGCCCAGCAATTAACGAGTGAAATTTTCCCCTTGAATCTGGAAAAAAACAATAGTAGTTTCAAAATTAAAGTAGACGGTATTGGCAGCCAGAAAATCACTCTTGCTGATAAAAATTATCGTAATGAAAATGAGTTGATCAACGAGTTGCAAAGCCAGATCAATGCAGATGTAAATTTACAGAGTAATGAAGTTTCTGTCGAAGCCTACTTATCTAATGGCCGCCTACTTCTGGTTTCAGAACGCTATGGCAGCAATTCGGCGGTTGAAGTTGTTCAGGCCGACGATGGACTGGTTGAAACCCTGGGTTTTAATCCTGGAGCCGGTATTCATGGTGAAGATGTGACAGGTAGCTTTAATAATACGACAGCTATTGGTAATGGTCGCATACTGTCAGGTAAAGGGGTGGCTGAAAATTTAAAAGTTGAAATACTCGAAGGCGAGGTGGGTAACAGGGGCCAGATTTTCTTTTCTCACGGAGTTGCGGCTCGACTCGACGATCTCACCGAACAGTTTTTGAAAACCGATGGCATTATTAGTGTTCGCAGTGAGGGTTATACCAATCGTATTGGTGATTTGACTAAAGAAAGAGAAAAGCTGGCACAGAAGCTGGAAGCCTCTGAGCAACGTTATTTAAAGCAGTTTACTGCACTGGATGCCACGCTCGGTAAAATGCGATCGACCGGTAACTTTCTCAGTAATCAACTGGGTTCATTACCCGGCGCGGCAAAACCGAAATAGTAATGATCATGAATATTCCGAATAAAAAATTCCCTGTATTGAATATATTGTTTACAGGGTCAATGCAACTAATCAGTTTGCTGGCTGCGGGTTTATTCCGAGTGTTAGTAGGCAGTTTATTTTTTGTGGTGCTGGCCATGTGCTTCCATCATATTTTAAATAAGGAGTCAGGTAATGAATATGGCAAAACTTCATAGTGCAGTTCAACAGTATAACAAGGTGGGTGTGTCCAGCGGGGTGGAATCGGCCAGTCCGCACCGCCTGATTCAGATGCTGATGGTGGGTGCACTGGAAAAAATAAACACCGCCAAAGGACATATGAAACGGGGTGAAGTCTCACCTAAAGGTGGCAATATCAGTTGGGCAATTTCCATTATTGATGGTCTGCGTGCCAGTCTTGACTTAGATACTGGTGGAGAAATCGCCCAGAACCTGGATGACCTCTATGATTATATGACCCGGCGCTTAGCCCGAGCCAATGTTGAAAATGATGCAGATATTCTCGATGAAGTGGCTTCCTTGTTACGCTCGATCAAATCAGGTTGGGATGAAGTTCCTGCGCAGATTGAGCGGGAAAAGCAGGTATAGTCATGAAACAGACAGGAAACCTGTAATGTCTGCCATTTCACTTCATGCGTATGCCGAGCAGATTTTGTGTATGAGCCATGAAATGTATCGTTACGCGAAGGATGGTGAGTGGTCAATGTTTTCCGGGCTGGAAGTAAAGCGTCAGGAAATGCTAGAGCGCCTGTTTTCCCATCCGCAACTTGAATCGCGACTGCAGCAATTATCGGAAACCTTAATGCAGGTAGTGGTAATCGATAAAAAAAGCATGCGGCTGGGAGAATCGGAGAAGCATCGCTTAGTCCGGGAAATGACGGGAAAGAAACAATATCAGCAGGCGGCGCGAGTCTATCAGCAGGTGTCGATAAACTAGTGAAGTGATGATTTCTAATAATGCGGCAGGTTTTAATCTCTGAGGGTTTAATTCCTCGCTGCGTGCAGCGAAATGGTAGGTTGGGCTGAATAAAATGAAGCCCAACAGAATATCGAATGAGGCTATGTTGGGCTTCGTTTCACTCAGCCCAGCCTACAATTAATACCCCGCCCGCTTGTGGCAGGTTTTAATTTTCCAGAACGCCCTCGCCTATAGTAGATATGAATTAGCCTTAGACTCATGGAAAATGAGCAGGATGTCATTGCTATTTTGGACTGTGAGTAATTAATGGAGAGAATAAAGTGTTAAATCAGACCATATTTGCAGTATTTGCGTGGATAAGTGCCGCTTATCGAGGATATTTAATAATCAGGGTAAAATTAGTAAAATATTAAGCTTTATTTCTGGCATCTTCTGAGAGATTCACCTATAGTATGTCCAGCTACAGATTTTGTTATTGAGGTTTTGGTTGTTCCCTTCGTGTTACCCCCTTGGATTCCACTTTTCATTACCTGTACGCAAAACCAATTTTTTAATTTATTTAGGTAAAAGTTTTATGGCTACAGGCACAGTTAAGTGGTTTAACGAATCGAAAGGTTTTGGTTTTATTTCTCAGGATGACGGCGGCGCAGATGTATTTGTACATTTCAGTGCTATCCAGGGTTCAGGTTTCAAAACCCTGAACGAAGGTCAGGCCGTAACCTATGAAGTTGAAAATGGTCCTAAGGGCCCTCAGGCGACTAGTGTTACTCCCGCCTAAGTAAGCTTCATCGGAATATCGATAAAAAAACCCCGCTCTGGCGGGGTTTTTTTTTGCCGGATTTTTAATTGTATTGGTACGGATTCTATCCATTGGGCGTATGAATCGTACGTGCCCGTATGAAGATGAACCTGCAATGGCGTGGCGTTTTAATACATTTGCCGCTAAATTGCCTATATTGTGAATCGTTTCGTAGTATTTTTAGAATCTTCAAGCGGAGGAAGCATGCAGGACAAAGTATTATCAATTGATATTTCACTGGCAATGAAATGGTCTGCACTGCCGGAGAATCTATCCATTCCCGCTTTGCGCCAGAACAACAAACTGGCTTTCTCTTTACTTGAAGTCTTCAATGAGTCTTCCTCGGTGACGCATGAGCCGCACTATCCCTCACCTGAATTACAGCGAATTGAAAATAAACTGAACCTGCTGATTGATATGGTGAGTCAGTTATCCGGTCAACGACAACAGTATCTTCACAGCACTCCAGTTAAGCTTTCCTGTAAAGGCATAGAATGGATATCCGATACAGCTATTGAGGAAGGGGAATTACTGCTGGAGCTTTGTCTCGATGGTGAGATGCAGCACACGCTGAAAATCATTGCCGGCTCTGTGGCCGTAAAAGAACAGGCAGAGGGATATCTTATTCATGCTGCATTCAGTTCTCTGGATGAGATAGAAGAAAATCATCTTGAAAAATGGATATTTTCCCATCACCGGCGCACGGTTGCGCAACGTCGGAGTCGGAAATCTGTCTCTTAGCAGGAAAATACATTAAATATTTCAGTCATTTGGGCCTGCTTACCCTGATCCGACAAAATTTTGACTTTTTGTGGGGGGCTGCTAACCTTTATAGAGTTTTTAACCCCTGTTGACCCATTTTTTTGTAAGGAACTTCATATGTCTTATAAGTACGTGCTGCTCATTGAAAGTGACACGCAATGCCGTTCTGACCTGAATTTACTCCTTAATTTTATTGATTATGGCCATATTTACCCTACCGATATGGATTCCTGGCGTTCAGATGAAACACCGGAAGAAGGCTGGGATGCGATTATTGTTGGCCAGGCCGAGAGTTGTGAACGCACTCAAATAGAAATCGAAGAGCTGAAAGATGTGTTTGGTACCGAGGTGCCGGTTATTTTGCTGCATCGCCGCGATGGCCAGCCCACCGTTTTAGTGCCCCCGTTGATTGCCAGTAAAATTGAATACCCGATTAAATACCGGCAGCTGCAGCATGCCCTGCATCAGGCTGAAATTTTTCATCGTGCCAATACGCGTCCAGGCTCGGGTACGCAAACCCTGTTTCGCAGTCTGGTGGGCAATAGCCGGGGCATTCGTGAAATCCGTCGGCAAATCGATCAAGTGGCCGACTCCGAGGCAAATGTAATGATTCTGGGTGAGTCCGGGACGGGTAAAGAAGTGGTGGCGCGTAACCTGCACTACCATTCCTCACGTCGGGATAAACCTTTTGTCCCGGTAAATTGTGGCGCGATCCCCCCTGAGTTGCTGGAAAGTGAATTGTTCGGCCATGAGAAAGGAGCCTTTACCGGTGCCATCAGTACCCGTCAGGGTCGCTTCGAAATGGCAAATGGAGGAACCTTATTTCTGGATGAAATTGGTGATATGCCCCTGAACATGCAGGTTAAATTATTGCGCGTGATTCAGGAACGGGTGTTTGAACGCGTAGGAAGTAATAAAAGCATTAAGGCGAATGTGCGGATTGTTGCCGCCACTCATCGGAATCTGGAGGAAGAAATTGCCGAAGGCCGTTTTCGTGAAGATCTTTATTACCGTTTGAATGTTTTCCCTATTGAAATGCCACCGCTGCGGGAACGGGTGGAAGATGTCTCCCTCCTGATCGAAGAGTTGATTACTCGGATGGAATATGAACAGCGGGGTTCGGTGCGTCTGACCCAGAACGCCATCAATGCCTTATGTCAGTATAAGTGGCTGGGGAATGTGCGCGAGCTTTCCAACCTTATTGAGCGTCTGATTATCATGTTCCCTAACGGAGTGGTGGATCTACGTGATTTGCCAGAGAAATACCGTCATGATTTACCGGTAGTGGAGATTGCACAACATCTGACAGACTCGGAAGCACCGTTGAGCATGCCGTCACTCAACGAACCGGTGCGGATCCCTGTTAACGGACTGGATCTTAAAGAACACCTGATTAATCTTGAATCCTCCCTGATTAAACAGGCACTGGATGATGTGGACGGGGTGGTCGCGCATGCCGCGAAACGCCTGAACATGCGGCGCACGACCCTGGTGGAAAAAATGCGTAAGTACGGCCTGCAGCGAGTGGACAAAGTGTCCTGATGGCGATACGGATGTAGCCATGCTGTAGGTTCGACTTTATCTGGTTCCCACGCTCCTGCGTGGTAACCCATACGTATGTTGATTAGTGGATTCCGGTATGCGTTCCCACGCTGGAGTGTGGGAACGAGGGAAGCCCCCCAGCGATTCCCCCACCCCCCGTTCGATTAAAATCGAATCTACAGGTTTAGGTCTTTCGGGGCTCGCCGATCTGCGTGGCAATGAGAATATTAACTTTCCATGATCCTTCGGCAGTTTCTCCTGATTCGTGTCATGGAATTGACTCTCTTTTTCTTCTTGCCCCTATCTTATTGTAATCAATAGAAAAATAAATCAGGCACAGTTTTTGCTCATGTCTCTGTGACGACACACTGTGTGTCATATTACAGGCAATGGCAGGAACTCATTATGCAAAACAACAGCACTGATTCGCAGAGTCTGAAAGATGCCTTTGCGACGTTTAATGAATTTTCCAGTCAGTTAACGGAGTCCTACCGGCAACTTGAAACCCGTGTTGCCGATCTCAATGATGAGCTACAGGTGAGTCATGATGAACGTATTCGTGAACTAACAGAAAAAGAACGCCTGGCCAGTCGTCTGAGTTTATTGCTTGATGTTCTTCCCGGTGGTGTGGTTGTACTGGACGGGGAAGGCATTATCCGTGAAAACAATCCTGCCGCAGAGGCTCTGTTGGGGTTACCTTTGCTGGAAACGCCCTGGAGTGACGTTATCCGTCGTGCATTTGCCCCCCGTTGTGATGATGGTCATGAAGTTTCGCTGGCAGATGGTCGCCGGGTAAATATATCCACCTGCCCTCTTGGGGCGGAGCCGGGACAGATCCTGCTGATCACCGATGTCACTGAAATGCGGATGTTGCAGGACAGACTGACTCAGCAACAACGCCTGGCTTCAATGGGTGAAACCGCCGCTTCGCTGGCTCATCAGATTCGTACTCCACTTTCCTGCGCCATGCTTTATGCCTCCAACCTTAAACGTCCGCGAATGGATGATGCACAACGTCGTCAGGTAGGAGAGAAAATCTTTTCTCGTCTGCGCCATCTGGAACAACTAGTCGACAACATGCTGGTCTATGCGCGTAGTGGCAAAAGTGGGGAAGAGTTTTTTACCGCCGATGTTCTGCTGGCAGATTTACAACAGGTACTGGAAGCGCAATTACAGTCCAGCCATACACGTTTTAACTGGCAGGATGAAACCGGTGGCCAGCGGCTTTATGGCAATCGGCAAATGATTTTAAGCGGCTTGATCAATCTTGCGGTTAATGCGATTCAGGCCATGGAGCAGGGTGGTGATCTTAAAACACGGGCGAGTATTGATGACGCCGGTCAATTGAAATTAAGTGTGGTAGACAACGGGCCGGGTATTGCGCTGGAAGCGAAACGAAAATTATTCGATCCCTTTTACACCACTCGCAAGGACGGCACCGGTCTGGGTCTTGCTGTAGTACAGGCTATTGCCCGTGCTCATAAGGGTGAAGTAAAAATGTATTCAATACCGGGAAATGGCAGCACCTTCAGTCTGCATCTGCCGATTTTTCATTCGACGCAAAACCAACCGGAACAACCGGCATCTGAAAGTGATGCTACCACTAACATTCAACAGATGGCCTGATTATTCAGCAGTGAGGAATTAGCATGACGATGGATTTAACGATTCTGGTGGTTGAAGATGATGAGTCTTTATCCGAGGCTTTAGATGACACTTTACAGTTGGCGGGCTATCAGGTTCGAACGGCTGAGAATGGCTTGCAGGCCTTACGTGAGCTTGAAAATGAAACGGTGGATCTCATCATCAGCGACATTAATATGCCGAAGATGGATGGTCATAGCCTGCTAAAAAAAGTGCATGCACAGTTTCCGGATATTCCTATGATTCTGATGACCGCCTACGGCACAATTCAGCAAGCGGTAGATGCCATGCGTGATGGGGCCGTGGACTACATGGTCAAACCTTTTGAAGCCGAAGTGCTGGTGAATATGGTGGGGCAGTACATTGGTACGGCGGGTATGGATGAGGACATGATTGTCGTTGATGAGGCCTCGCAGGAACTTGCCCGTATTGCCCTGAAGGTTGCGGATAGTGATGCGACGATTATGATTACCGGCGAAAGTGGTGTGGGTAAAGAAGTATTAGCGCAATTTGTTCATCGTCATTCATCCCGTTGTGATAAACCGTTTATTGCAATTAACTGCGCGGCCATTCCTGAAAATATGTTGGAAGCCACCTTGTTTGGTTATGAGAAGGGGGCTTTTACCGGTGCATACAAAGCCTGTCCCGGAAAATTTGAACAGGCCCAGGGAGGGACATTGTTACTGGATGAAATTTCAGAAATGGATCTGGGGTTGCAGGCCAAATTATTAAGGGTATTGCAGGAGCGTGAAGTTGAGCGTCTTGGCAGTACTGAACTGATTAAGCTAGATGTCAGAGTGCTGGCGACTTCAAACCGTGATATGCAGACGGTGGTTGCTGGAAATAAATTTCGTGAGGATTTATTTTATCGTCTCAATGTCTTTCCCTTAAATCTTTTACCTCTGCGTGATCGTCGAGCGGATATTGTGCCACTGGCACAGCGCTTACTGGAAAAACATGCTCGTCGTTCATCTCAAATAATTCCCGAACTGCTGGATGAGTTCTGTGCCAGTCTTGAGCAATACAGTTGGCCAGGCAATATACGGGAGTTGGATAATGTGATTCAACGTGCGCTAATTTTACATGTGGATGGAGTGATTACGATAAAAGATCTGCATTTTGAAGTCGCCCGAGCCCGCTCCCCGGCAGTTGATAATCAGGCAACACTCAGTAATGCGGCAATCACGGCAAACAGTACCGTGAGCAGTGACAGCCCCGCTGATGATTCCCTCAATTCTGATCTCAAGCAACGGGAATGGGATCTAATTCTAGACGCTATTCGTGGTACCCACGGTAGCCGCAAAGCCACGGCCGAGCGGCTGGGGATCAGCCAGCGCACTTTGCGCTATAAGCTAGCACGTATGCGTGAAGCCGGTATTGTTGTTCCGGGAAGTTCAGAGGCTCGTGTAGCTGGACAGAGTGATGCTGGTTTTTCCGGCACAGCTGGTCTGGAAACTGCATAAGTAATAGCTAAGCATTATTGCGACAAGTTTTTGACGAATATAAACATAAGCATTCCAGGGTATTGATATGACAAATGCAATTACATCTGAATCATTATTAGTACAGATGCGGGCAATGGCCAGTGCGGCCCAGGCGAAAAGTGCAGAGAGTGTTGCATCGATAGGGGCTAGCGGTGAGTTTTCCGAGATATTAAAGCAGTCTATCGACAAGGTGAATGAAGCTCAAATGGATTCGGCAAAACTTGCAGATGCCTTTCAGCAGGGGGATCCGGATGTGCAAATGTCAGAAGTGATGGTAGCGATGCAAAAATCCAGCGTTTCATTTCAGGCCATGTTGCAGGTGCGTAATAAGCTGGTGAATGCTTATCAGGAGATCATGAATATGCCGGTCTGATTTTATCTTCAACAGGCAATGCATTTCCCCTTACTTAAATTGAAATTGACGATATAAATTATGGATCTTGTAAAATCAGAGCAGTTTAGCGGGCCTTTCATGGGTATGTTGGGTTTACCCGTTGTTCGTCAGTTAGGATTACTGATTGGGCTGGCTGCCAGTATTGCCATTGGTATTGCCGTGGTGCTCTGGTCGCAGACTCCTTCCTTTAATATTCTTTATAGCAATGTGACCGGGCAGGATGCTCAGGCCATGGCCGAAGTATTAAAACGAAATAATATTGAGTTTCGACTCGATCCTGATACCGGTGCGGTGATGGTAGAGTCAGGTAAGCGCAGTGAAGCCATGCTAAAACTGGCGGCGGAAAATCTGCCACAGAGTTCCGGTGAAGGTTTTGAAATAATGAATCAGGAGCAGGGTTTTGGTTCAAGTGCTTTTATGCAGAATATTCGTTATCAACGTGCGCGGGAAGGTGAACTCGCACGAACTATAAAATCCATTGCGGCTATTGAAAATGCCCGTGTGCATCTGGCTCTGCCCAAAGAATCTGCCTTTGTGCGTAATCGCAAGAAACCCAGTGCCTCGGTGATGATTAAACTCTCACCGGGTCGTCGTCTGGAAAAAGAGCAGATAGATGCGATCACCCATCTGGTTGCTTCCAGCGTGACCAATCTTGAAACCTCCGAAGTTACCCTGGTCGATGATCGGGGACGTTTATTATCCTCGAACGAGAGTAAATCTGATCTGGCCATGACCGCTAACGAGTTTGAATACACTCGCAAGCTGGAACAGAATTATATTTATCGCATTGAGCATTTACTTGCGCCCCTGGTCGGCATAAACGGGGTACGGGCACAGGTTAATGCGGATCTGGATTTCACCCGCACCGAATCAACCCAGGAACAATTTAATCCTGACTTGCCGGCTTTACGCAGCGAACAGCAGGTAGAAGAAGAAAGTAAGGGCGTGCAAAGTCAGGTAGGTATTCCCGGTGCTTTAACCAATGAGCCTCCGGGCAAGCCGGTTGCACCGGAAGAAGTTGCCGGGCAGGGAGCAGCAGAGGCAAGAGTCGTCGAAGGCCCGAGTAAGAAAAAGAAACGCTCCTTACGTAATTTTGAGCTGGATAAAACTATCAGTCACACTCGGCATAGTACGGGAGGTATTCGTCGCCTTTCTGTGGCCGTGGTGCTGGATGTTAAAACCGGCAAGGACGAAGAAGGTAATCCGATTGAGATCCTTTATACCGATGAAGAGTTGAATCGTTTTAGTAGTCTGATAAGAGAAGTGGTGGGATTTAATCAGCTGCGAGGTGATAGCGTTAAAGTTATTAATGCCGCCTTCCTGCCGAGTGAAGCCATGGCTGACATTCCAGATATTCCAATTTGGGAACAGTCCTGGTTCTGGTCGGTATTAAAACAGGCCGCCGGTGCTGCCATGGTGATGTTCCTTGTTTTTGGTATTCTTCGTCCCATTATGCGTAACCTTGCCGTGGTTCCCAAACAGGTAGTAGTGAATGAAGACGGTGAAGAAATTCCCGAAGATCAACTTACCTTAAGTGACGAAAGTGGTGGCCGTCTGCCACGACCATCTACCTATGAAGATAATTTGAACATGGCCAAGTCAATGGCCAGTCAGGAACCCAAGCTGGTGGCGCAAGTTGTGAAAGGCTGGCTTGAAAGTTAAACATTATGGCAGATGAAGCAAAAACTAAAAAACTATCGGGCATTGATCGGACTGCGGTACTTCTCATGAGCCTGGGTGAACAGGATGCCGCTGAAGTGATGAAGTTGCTGAATCCGAAGGAAGTACAAAAAATCGGTGAAGCCATGGCCGGGTTGGGCAGTATTGCCCGTGATACCGTCGATGAAGTGCTGAGTGAATTTTGCGATATGGTGGATGAGCAAACGGCACTGGGAATCGGCAACGAGGAATATTTACGCAATGTGTTAGTGAGTGCCCTGGGTGAAGATAAAGCCGGTAATGTAATTGATCGCATTCTAATGGGCCATGATGCCAAGGGTCTGGAAACATTGAAGTGGATGGAACCGCGTGCAGTGGCAGAATTAATCCGGCTCGAACATCCACAGATTATTGCCATCATTCTTTCTTATCTTGAAAGTGATAACTCTGCTGAAATTTTGGCGGCCTTACCTGAGAACATGCAAACCGATGTGTTGATTCGGATAGCCACCCTGGATGGTATTCAACCTTCCGCCTTACATGAGCTGGATGAAATGCTGGAAAAACAGTTCGCCGGTAATTCCGACAATCTTAAATCAGCTGGCATGGGGGGTATCAAAACAGCAGCGAACCTACTCAACTTTCTTGATTCGGCTATTGAAGCCCCGATGATGGAAAAGTTGAAGGAGATTGATGAAGAGCTGGGACAGGAAATCCAGGATCTCATGTTTGTCTTCGACAATCTTATCGATGTTGATGATCGTGGTATTCAAGCCCTGTTGCGTGAAATTTCTTCTGAGAATTTGATCGTGGCGCTGAAAGGCGCGGATGAGGATGTTAAGGAAAAAATTATCAAAAATATGTCCAAACGTGCCGCCGAAATGCTGCGAGATGACCTGGAAGCCAAAGGCCCGGTGCGCTTGAGCGAAGTGGAAGCGGCACAGAAAGAAATCCTCTCTATTGCACGTCGTATGTCTGATTCCGGTGAAATTTCACTGGGTGGCGGAGGCGATGATTTTGTCTGATACCTCATCTGTTTCAAGCAGGCCGGTGACTGCGTATGAACGTTGGGAACTTCCCTATGTGGGTGAAGAAAAAACGGCTGCATCTGAGGTTGAAAATGAGCAGGTTACTGCCGCTGAAATTGAATCCATTCAGAAGCAGGCCTACATGGAAGGGCATGAAAATGGCTATCGGGATGGCCACGAAAAAGGTCTGATGGACGGCCAGGCTGAAATGAAACAACAGGCTGACACATTTCAAATGTTAATTCAGACACTGGATACCCCTTTTGCCGATCTTGATGAGGAAGTGATTGAGCAGACTGCGCAACTGGCGATTGCGGTTGCCCGTCAGATTATTCGTCGAGAGCTACATTCCGATCCCGGTCAGGTAGTAGCGGTAGTGCGGGATGCCTTAAAAGCCCTGCCGGTAATGGCGCGAAACATTCGCGTTTATTTGCACCCTGATGATGCCGTATTAGTGCGGGAAGTACTTTCGTTGCATGAGCAAGGAGATGACGATAGTCAAATCTGGAAAATTATAGAAGACCCCTTGATTAGTCGAGGAGGTTGTAAAGTTAGTAGTGAAAATTCAACCATTGATGCCAGCGTTGAAACCCGTCTGCAACGGGTGATCACTGAAATTATGGGAGGAGAATGTGTCCGTGACTGAGATGCATAAACGTAGCCGATACTGGCTCGACGGATTGCAGTCGATCGGTGCTCGACTGACGAATGTTGATAACGTCGTTGTGGAGGGTCGTTTAAGCCGCATGGTTGGCATGACCCTGGAAGCTGTGGGTTGTCAGTCGGTGATTGGTGCCCGCTGTATGGTGGAAAGTCAGGATGGCGACAATATTGAAGCTGAGGTGGTTGGCTTTGCCGGTGAACGTTTATACCTCATGCCGATTGGTAGTCTTACCGGGATTCATCCGAATGCCAGGGTGATTCCAAGTGAGCATTTATATGAAGCCGAAGTGGGCAATGCGATGCTCGGGCGGGTGCTGGATGGTTCCGGTAAACCGCTGGATGGCAAAGGTCCGTTGGAAACCACTGAAAACAAACCCTTGATTGGCACCCCGATTAATCCTCTGGAACGGGCGGCGATCCGTGAACCACTGGATGTGGGCGTGGCTGCCATTAATGCCCTGCTAAGTGTGGGCCGAGGGCAGCGCATGGGCCTGTTTGCTGGTTCAGGCGTGGGCAAGAGTGTCCTGCTGGGCATGATGACCCGCTATACCACAGCCGATGTGATCGTGGTGGGAATGATTGGTGAACGTGGCCGTGAGGTGAAAGAGTTTATTGATAAAATCCTTGGCCCGGAAGGCATGGCGCGTGCCGTAGTCGTAGCCGTGCCAGCGGATCAAACCCCGGTGATGCGCATGCACGGGGCGATGCTGGCCACCAGTATTGCGGAATATTTTCGTGATCAGGGTAAGGATGTTTTATTGCTAATGGATTCGCTCACTCGTTTTGCCCAGGCACAACGGGAAATTGCCCTGGCCATCGGTGAACCGCCAGTCACCAAGGGTTATCCGCCCTCGGTGTTTGCCCGTCTGCCGCAACTGGTGGAACGGGCGGGTAACGGTAAGCCGGGGGGCGGATCGATTACCGCCTTTTATACTGTGTTAACCGAGGGAGATGATCAGCAGGATCCTATTGCCGATGCGGCACGGGCGATCCTTGACGGGCATATCGTGTTATCCCGTAGGCTCGCTGAGGCAGGGCATTATCCGGCCATTGATGTGGAAGCCTCGATCAGCCGTGCCATGGTCGATATTGTCGATCCTGCCCATTTAAGTATTGTGCAGAATTTCAAACGTATATATTCAACCTACCAGCGTAATCTGGATTTAATTTCCGTTGGTGCGTATTCCCAGGGCAGTGATTCCCGCATTGATGAGTCCATTATGATGCAGCCAACGATGATGTCATTTTTACAACAGGATTTGCGTGAAGCGGTTAATTGGGAACAAAGTTTGCAGGGTCTGGTCAATGTATTTGCACAGGCCAATGAGCCCCAGGAAGACAATGCGATAACCGAGCCACTGGTGGCCGTTCAATAATAGTCAGAAATGAGGAAATGGCATTAAAGTTGAATGTAAATATATAGAAATGCTGATCAGGGACGCTATCAGTATGGATCCTGCAGGCAGCAGAATATAAGCAATAATTGAGGTGCTTAGCATGAAAAATTCAAGTCGTATTCAGCCACTTAAAAAGCTGGCATCCCGGCACGAACAGCAGGCGGCAAGGGTACTGGGGCAGTCACGCTCAAAATTGTGTCAGAAACAGGTGCGGTTGCAGGAACTGTTTGACTATCGTACTGAATATCAGCAGCGATTCCGCAGTGACGCAAAAGAAGGCATCGGGGTGACCCAGTTGCAGGCCTATCATGCTTTTATGCAACAACTGGATGCGGCCATTGCACAACAGCGTTTGCAGGTACAGGAAGCGGAAAGTTCCTTATCCAATGTGAGTGCGGAATGGCGGGAAACTCATATACGCACCCAGGTTCTGGATAAAACCATTCAACGCCTGGATGTCAAAGAACGCCGGCATGCTGATAAAATTAACCAACGTGAAATTGATGATCTGGTGGGCAGTCGCTATTGTTCCAGTATGGAATAAGATTGCTTACGAATGAATATATTAAAGCACTCGCCGATGCGGCTGTAGGTACGACTTCAGTCGTACAAGCTCGAAGCCGCCCCGCCGCACCCCTCATAATAAAAGTCAGTACCTGAGCGATCCCCACGAAATTAGTCCTACCATTGACGTTGTTGAAAAATAATAAGTGGCTCCCATGCTACTGATATATCATTTGGTACTGACCCCTTTAATCTCCGAGGGTTTAATTCCCCGCTGCTTGCAGCCCAACCTACCATTAATACCCCGCCCGCTTGCGGTGGAGGTTCTTCACCCGTTGTTGAACCTGCGCCTGATCCTGCGCCTGCGCCTAACCCTAACCCGGAACCTGAACAAATGACGCTTAGTGGCGCAACTGGTCTGGGAATATTTGATCCTTCGCTGAGCCGCGATCCAGATACCGGTCGTTTGTGGATGAGTTATTCCTCAGTGCTGGTAGAAAAAAATGGAAAAACATATTTAATCGTCACGCCGGTGGATACGACATCAGGCGATCGATACAACGGTTGTCGTGTGTATGAATTTACTGATATTAACAGTAATCAGTTGCGTCGAAATAACGGCAAACTCGTCGAGGTGGCGCGTATTGATGGTGAGGCAAATACCCATAATGGTGCCTGTGATGCTTATGGTGAGCTGGAGGGAGGTGTTTTACTAAGTCAGCTTGGTGCAGAGAGGACAGCAAATAGCTTTAAGATTTATAAAAGTCAGGTGAGTCTACCTTAGCATACAGTTAATTCAGGTTGGGGATTCCAAATAAACTCCCCGCCGCAAGCGGACGGGTATCTGCGCATGTACTCCTTAGTACCTCAGAGAACGACGAACTTGTAATTGCCTGCGCCGTTTACCAAAATGTTGTTGACTCAGTCCACGTTCTTGACAAAACGCCACCACACTTAAACCACTGGCTTCTTGTTCTGAAAGTAATATCTGCCACTCAGCTTTTGAACGTTGTTTCACTTGTTAACTCCTTTTTTGTTGTATAGGAGTATGGTAATAGATGTTTTTGGTTACAAACAGGGTGATGTTTATTTTGCGTTTACGCTGTAGATATAGCGTAAACCGTACAAGTTTTCCTGAAGGCCAACGCCCACAGTAACAATATTGTAATAATAAAATTCAATAATAGATATCAATGCCAGTTCGTTACTCTTTATTCCCCGCGAGGAGTGGCGAAAGAGTATAGCGTAGCCCGGTTGAGAAATATAATATATATAAAGAAGGATTTTAAAATGTTGGATGAATATATTCTAAAGCAGTATTCAAATGGAGGCTGCATTTTAAATTATTTAAGCCCTGATACGGGGATTAAATTATGAGAAAGATCATTCGCTCGGTTACATTATTCACTGTTGTATTAGGCTTAACGGCCTGCGGGGGTGGTTCAGAAAATACAACGGCGGAAGCAAATACAGATGATGGTAATCTCATAACCGTTGCAAACGGTTCAGGTGGCATTGAACGCTTCAACAAGACTACAGCCGGCCCGGATATTTTTGTGACTATCGAACAGTCTGACGAAGATCCGCTCGCCTTTCCCGGTTTGTCCTCCATCCCCACTCTCGATGTTGATCGGGTAGCTATTAACGATACTGTTCTTGTGATCACTGACAAAGGTGATAGCAAGCTCAAGGTTGTTGAACCCAATAGTTTTACCGAGCTAGGGAGTCTGGATAATATTAATACTGTCTTGACACTTAATTTTGCATCCGATACGACACTTTACATTGATACCGTTGGACAGGGATTGCGTCAAATAAGCCTCTCAGATCCCGCTAATCCGATCCAGCTCAGACGAATGTCAACATTCTATACCGCCTATGAGTCATTTATTCGGGGTACGATACTCTTCCAGGCGATTGGGCTGGATGGACTGGAAATCTGGAATATTGAAGATGCTAACCGACCTACACTGAAAAGTCAGTTAATATTTAAAGATGAAGCCAATAGTGAAGATGAACCGGCCCTTCCTCTTCAGGCGCGGGCACTTGCTACCATTGATGAAAATACCTTG
>VAPK010079746.1_pt1 | contig 17301 bp, 15 predicted proteins | sample 3395031 | NCBI WGS metagenome assembly VAPK01 (sample SAMN08290443, study PRJNA428436) | hydrothermal vent metagenome | isolation source: Deep-sea hydrothermal vent chimney 1 | place: Pacific Ocean: Juan De Fuca Ridge
GGTAAAGCTAAGTAGTTACAAATTTACAAACTAAAAATGACTCTGCCATTTTGCAAGGTATAGGTCACTCTACCTTGCATAGACAGTTGCCAATAAGGCGTATTGCGTCCACTGCTTTTCCAGGTGGTTTCGTTAACTTCCCAGGATATTTTCGGGTCAAAAATACAAATATCTGCGAGTTCGCCTACTGCCAGTCCAGCAGATTTTAAACCCAATATTTGAGCGGGCTTGTTAGTTAATGTTTCTATCCCCTGCATTAAATCAATTTCGTTTTGATTAACAAGGCTTAACATTAGCGGTAAAAGTGTCTCTAGTGAGGAAACGCCTGATTCCGTTTCCGGAAAGGCACCAAGCTTTGCATCGATATTGTGTGGTTGATGATCGCTACAAATAGCATCAATAACTCCATTCTTTACTGCCTCCCTTAAAGCTTGTCGGTCTTCCTCTGTGCGGAAGGGTGGATTAACATGATAAGCACCATCAAAAGGTTGAACATCCTGTTCAGTCAAGTGTAATTGATGAATCGCGACATCCGCAGTTACAGGCAAACCTTTTTGTTTTGCTTGCTGAATAAAGCTGATCGACCTGGCACAACTGATCTGGCTAAAATGCACTTTACAGCCCGTTTGCTCAACTAATTCCAAGCACTGCGTAAGAGCGACAGTTTCAGCAACTTCTGGAATGCCTGGCAATCCATAATAGGTCGCAACAGCGCCTTCATGGGCGCATCCATGATTACTTAGATGATAATCTTGCGGTTGATAAATGATTAATAAATCAAAACTAGCCGCATATTCCATCGCCCTTCGCAACACCAATAAATTGCTAATTGGCAACTGAGCATTACTCATTGCGATACAGCCTGCCTGATGCAAGGCAAACATGGAACTCAATTCTTTACCCTGCAGTTTATAGGTTAATGCACCGATAGGATGGATTTGTTTATACCCGGCTTGTTTGGCTTTATCATAGATAAGGTCAGCGACTGCTGGGTTATCAATAAACGGATTGGTATCGGGCGGAATACAAAGCGATGTAACTCCTGCGGATGCCGCAGCCCGGGTTTCACTTTTTATGGTCGCTTTCTGACTTGCGCCAGGCTCTCTTAAGCGAACGCTTAGATCTATAAACCCGGGACAAACAATCTGGTTGCTGGCATCAATTATTCTATCAGCAACAAAACCATCCGGCTGATCTATCATCGATACTATCCGGCCTTTAGAAATATAAATATCACCGACTCGATCAGTCTGGCTTGCCGGATTTACGATTCGACCTTGAGCGATATGGATATTGCTCATTGTTAAGCTCCAGCCGCTTGCATGGTCATCGACATAATGGCCATTCTAACTGCCACGCCATAAGTAACCTGCTTAAGGATTACAGAACTTAACCCATCTGCAACACCGGAAGATATTTCTACACCCCGATTAATTGGCCCTGGATGCATAACAATAGCATCAGATTTGGCTGATTTTAATTTAGCTTTTGTCAAACCATAGCATTTAAAATATTCACTTTCTGTTGGCAGAAATGCGCCAGTCATACGTTCTTTTTGCAAACGTAGCATAATGATCACATCCGCACCCTGAATCCCGGCTGCCATATCGTTAAACACCTTAACGCCAAGTGTTTCGACCTTGGCTGGTAACAGTGTTTTTGGCGCTATTACGTGAATTTCCGGCACACCTAACGTATTGAGTGCCTGAATTTGAGATCGCGCAACTCTAGAATGCAAAATATCACCGACAATGGCGACCCTTAATTGACTGAAATCCTGTTTAACCCGGCGTATGGTAAACATATCCAGCATGGCTTGGGTAGGATGGGCATGATTTCCATCACCAGCATTAATAACGCTGATATAGGGAGCTACATGTCTGGCAATAAAATGCGCTGCGCCACTAATCGAGTGTCTAACTACGAACATATCAACATGCATAGCTTCCAGATTCCGTATGGTATCCAACAGTGTTTCGCCTTTTGATGTAGCTGATGTTGAGATATCCATGTTCAGAACATCAGCAGAGAGCCTTGTTGCTGCCAAGTCGAAAGAGGTTTTGGTTCGGGTGCTGTTCTCAAAGAACAAATTGATAATGGTTTTTCCCCGTAACAGAGGGAATTTTTTTACTTGTTGCTCAGAGACACTGGCAAAAGATTCTGCCGTATCCAGAATCTCAGTCAGCAATGGCCTGCTTAGACCTTCAATAGATAAAAAATGCTTTAGCTTGCCTTCAGGTGTAAATTGCAATTCATGATTTGCGGCCATTTACGCTGCTTGAGTGATGGTTTGAATATCTACTGCCAGATTTTCTGGCCCAGTTAGTTTAACACGCTGGCCTGGGGGTAAGCTAATCGCCTCACCCACGCAATCGGGTTTCATTGGAATTTGCCGGCCGTCACGCTCAATCAACACACCTAGTACAACCTGCCTGGGTCGTCCATAATCAAAAATTTCATTTAAGGCAGCACGGATTGTTCTGCCGGTATAAAAAACATCATCAATTAAAATAATATCGCGGCCTTCTATATTAATAGGTAGCTGGCTGGGTTTTACTTTGGGATTAACACCAATCTGGGAAAAATCATCGCGGTAAAATGAAATATCAAGCAACCCCAAAGGTTCACTGATGTTTAATCGCTGATGCATTTGCTCTGCAACCCAGACACCGCCAGTATGAATACCAATCATGATTGGATCATTAATTTGCCGTTCAGTAATAGTGTTTTTAAGCGTATCCTTCAGTTTATTGAGCATCACTTGGATATCGAAACTTGTTTTTGTCATTCTTTAAAACTTCTCATTTAACCAGGACTGCAGGATTAACTGAGCGGCCAATTGATCCTGCACTTGCCATAGTTTATCAGCATTTACACCAAGGTCATCAAACAACAACTGTTTTGCCTCAAAAGTAGACAGTTTTTCATCTATGGTAAAGACGGGTAATTGAAAGCGTCCTTCCAGCTGCCGACAAAATTTTTCAATTTTTGATGTTATTGGATTATCAGTGCCATCATCTTTTTTTGAAATACCAACGACCAACCCTCCGGGCTGCCATTCCTGAATCAACAGACTAATTGCCTGCCAGTCTGGTTTTTGATTGATTGCACTTATAGTTCGCAATGGGCTTGCCGTTCTGGTAACCACCTGACCCACAGCTACGCCAATTTTTTTGCTGCCGAAATCAAACCCAAGGTAAGTGGGATTTTCAAACGCACTTACCGGTTTGGCAAGCTTAGCCATGACCAGCCGGCATAGTTAACAAGCTAATATCAATACCAAGTTGGTTGGCCGCTGCTGACCAGCGCTGATCAACTGGAGTATTAAACAGTACCTTGTTTAAACAAGGTGTATGCAACCAGGAATTAGCTGTAATTTCCTTTTCCAGCTGCCCAAGCCCCCATCCTGCATATCCCAATGCAACCAAGAAATTTTTGGGTCCTTCACCTTTGGCAATAGCCTCAAGTATATCCTTGGATGTAGTTAGTGAAATCGTTTCTGAAACCGGGATTGAGGACTCCCATAAATTATCAAGTTCAGGGCTATGCAAAATAAAACCCCGTTCCTGCTGCACCGGGCCACCAGCAAAAACCGGAGTTTTATTGCGTACAGGGTCAATTGCTGTAATCCCCATTTGCATAAAAATTTCACCCAAATCCATTGCTGTAGGTCGATTAATTGTGATCCCCAACGCTCCTTCATCATTGTGCTGACACATTAGTGTCACAGAATGGAAAAAATCCGGGTCGTTTAAGTTTGGCATGGCGATCAAAAACTGATTATTCAAATAAGTTACACTATCCATATTTATCTTTAGTTTTGCATGTCACATCAATGAGCACACACTCTTTTAAGTTTACTTAAACCTTAAGTTTTAGTTGATGTAATATGACAATTTTTGGTTATTAAAATTCCTGGCGCATAAAATCAATCCAACCAAAATGTTATTTGGTCGACATCCCAGATTTATCAGAAAACTCCCAAACCCTGGTAATTACCAAGACATCCAATTCTTTGCGTAATTCTTTTGGTAAAGGTGGGAACGGTGCGCTCATTGTTACAATTCGCTTAGCAGCATCATCAAGTGCCGTATTACCTGATGAACGACTGATGCGAATACTATAGATGCTACCATCTTGCTTGATACCCACATCCATCACCAAAGATCCGACAAAGTTCTTTTTCCGGGCAACTTCAGGGTAATTCAGGTTGCCTGTGCGCTGCACCTTACGTTGCCAATCCAACAAATATTGAGAAGCTAAGTATTTATGTGTACTTACCCGGTTAACAAATTTAATCCTGCTTTTTTCAGAATTCTGCTGACTATATCGAATATTCGCACCCAATTTAGCAATTTGCTTTACCAGAGCATCAGGTGATAACTGTGGCTTACTTTTATCAATCTTAGTATCTGCTTGATCCGCAGCCTTAACTTTAATTTCAGATTTATCACCCGTAACTACTTTTTTAGCACGGACAGCTTCAGTTTGGTTAATGCGTTTCTTATAGATTTTCTTTTGGCTAGCCCCATCGCTAGGAAGTTGTTGTTTGGGTGGTTCAGGTTTTTTATCTGTTTCTCCAGCACCAACCTGATTTTCTTGTGCCAGAAACTGTGCTTTTTTTGGTGCTTTTTTAGCCGGAGTATGCGTGATCGTAATTTCAATAGATTTATTGATTTTTTCTGGCAATGAAACAGTAAAATTAATGCTAAAAACCAGGAGAATGTGTAAAACTGCTGCCAAAAAAATGGCTAACAATAAACTATCACTAACGGATACTGGTGGTGGTTCGATAAGTGGTGATTGTGCTGTCATAGTTAATCCAAATGGTCTTCAATATGATCCAATAATTTAGCACTGATATTCAGGCCAAACTGTTGATCCAGTTCTTGTACACAAGTAGGACTAGTGACATTAATTTCAGTCAAATAATCACCGATGACATCTAAACCGACAAACACCAAGCCCTTCTCTACCAAGGTTGGACCCACCTGATCAGCAATCCACTGATCACGCTCAGTTAAGGGTCGGCCCTCGGCAGTTCCGCCAGCAGCAAGATTTCCCCGAGTTTCTCCTTGTGCTGGTATCCTTGCCAAGGCAAACGGTACAGCCTCTCCATTTATTACTAGGATACGTTTATCACCCTGCTTAATTTCCGGAAGATATTTTTGCGCCATCACCATTTGAGTTCCATGTTGAGTCATGTTCTCTAAAATAACACTTAAATTTGGATCCCCAAGTAGTAAATGAAAAATTGATGCTCCCCCCATACCATCAAGTGGTTTTAGTATTATCTCTTGATGTTCCTGCAAAAAATTACGTATTAAGCTAGCTTTACGGGTTACTAACGTATCAGTACAACACTGAGGAAACCAGGCAGTAAACATCTTCTCATTAGCATCTCGCAATGATTGGGGCTTATTGAGAACATAACAACCTAACTGTTCTGCCCTTTCCAAGATATAAGTCGCATAAATATACTCCTGATTAAATGGTGGATCCTTGCGCATGATAATAACATCCAGTGTTTCCAGAGCAACAACCTGCTCGCCCATGAATTGATAATGCTGCTCTGAATCCCTTTGCACTTGCAATAATCGTATTTTGGCAAACGCACGCCCATTACGTAAATACAAATCATTCAATTCCATGTAATGCAATTCCCACGAACGCGATTGCGCTTCAAGCAACATAGCAAAACTGGTATCTTTTTTAATATTAATAAGGCCGATGGGATCCATGACCATGCCAAATTTAATCGCCACTCTGATTTATCTCCCCGAAATTAGAGTTATAATACTAGTAAGTATATACTATACTTTTGGTAGTCATGAATGCTGAACAATTTTTTTGAGCGTGCGAGTTAAGTAGGTACAAAGCTGGGACTTCACGATGGTTTTCTGCAGTGCAGACATCGACTGACAATCGCAATTGTGGTTACTAAAGAACAAACCCGAAAATCACCATTTACTTTTCTCTAAAAACTTGTGATAATGGTCGGCTATTTTTGAAACAAGAAAAATCTCGAGGTTAATCATGTCTAAAGTTTGTCAGGTAACGGGGAAACGTCCTGTTACAGGGAATAATGTATCGCACGCACATAATAAAACCAGAAGACGTTTCAATCCAAATTTACACCACCATAAATTCTGGGTGGAAAGTGAAAATCGTTGGATACGCCTTAGAATTACTGCAAAAGGTATGCGTATCATTGATAAAAACGGTATTGATACTGTATTGGCCGATATTCGTGGCCGTGGCGAAAAAGTTTAAGGAGTAAATAATGCGGGATAAAATAAAACTGGTTTCAAGTGAAGGCACTGGCCATTATTACACGACGACTAAAAACAAACGAACTATGCCGGAAAAACTGGAAATTAAAAAGTTTGACCCCGTTGTTCGTAAACACGTCATTTATAAAGAAGCCAAAATCAAATAGCGTTGACTGCGCTTTGTCCTTTCAGAGCACAGAAAATATCGTAAATAATCTTCCTCGTTGAGTGGGTCAGCTGACTCCACTCCAGGCCTTTTATTTACGGCAGTCTTCTAGTTAGAGATTATAGCCGCGCCAACCCATTTATTAATGGACGGCGGCTATAGTGCCATTTTTTCTAAACTACAACCTCTCCTGCAGCAAGCTCTAACCCTCTACTTGTAGCTTTTTCAGAACAGCTTTCAGCTTTTCCGTCTGCCTCTGCAAAATTCGATAATCCTTTTCCACTTGCTCTTTTTCCTGCAACAAATTGGCATAGTTATCTTTCAATTCCTTATTTTTCTTCCTTAGCCCATCAATATCGTCAATAAACCCATCATCTACTTCAACCTCACCCAGTATAAACTCAGATTGATCGAAACTTTCCTCAGATACTATAGGCTCTTGAACTGACAGAATTTCCTGACCATCGTCCAATTCAAAAACAGCGGCTTGATTAGTACTATCGTCAGGGACTGAATTAATACCTCCTTCTAGTACAGCTACATTAAATTTATTCTTAATTAACAAAAATGCAGCTACGCTGCTCTCACTTCCGTCCTGACAAACAACGATTATATTTTTCTTGCGATTTAAACTTTTTAACTGCATTCGCAGGGAAAATAAAGGAATATTGATACTATTTTCAATATGCTGATGGGTATAGGCATCAGGTGAACGAACATCTAGAATCAGAATACTTTCACTCTCTTTCTGTTGCATTTCTTGATAACTGATGAAACGCAGCACTTCCTCTTTAATCAGTGAATTAAATCGATCCTTGTCCATGCGTAACAATGTCATATTTGTTACTGCCGTTACGGACACATTTCTGAGATTGCCGGAAATAATTGCCTCTTCCCCAAACGAATCATTTGCACCCAATTTTGCCAGAGTGATTTCTTTAGCGTTAGGAGCAGGTTTACGAGTCAGGACACATGTACCAGATTTGATTATAAAATAATAATCAGCGGGCTGATCCTGACCTACAATTAGCTCCCCCCCTTTAACAGAAATATCTTGAAATCCCATCAAAATATTCTGTAAATTAGCGGCTGGTAAATGTCGAAAAATGGGTGAGGTTAGCAACTGAGTCATCCAGTCACCATCATTCTCGTCTATTTCATCAGTGATCATAAAACTACTTTCCCCTTCGGAATTGTCTACTGGTGGTTGTTTAATCAGATCCGCTGCAATCCTTAGATAACGGATATCATTTTTTGCTATTGCATTGATTTTTCGTGGAATTTGATGAGCCAAAGGAAATTGAGACGATCCCTCCCCCGCAGAAATTATTTCCACTACAAACTCATCTGACTGGAGGCCAACGCTACCACTTACCAAATAAAATCGGTCAGTAGTCTCTTCACCCAATTTAAACAACATCGTACCTTGAGTGGCGTGCACTACTGTCATTTCTTCGCAAAGTGTTTGAAAATAGCTACTGGGTATCGTATTAAAGGGCGTTAGCTTGCGAACAGCAACGCCATCCTCGGACTTCGGATCAATAGCCATCAAATAGTTCTTGCAATTAACGAATAATCCTTTAATGATAGATCATAGTTTTATACTTAGATGAATACTTGTACTTTTTTAAACGTTTTTTATTCATTTTTGTCTACCAGTACAGCAACCAGTACGTTATGCTAATAATGTGGTGAGAATAGATTTTCGAGAGCAAGGCAAATAAGCACGGGCCTAGCAGGCTAAGTCAAGTTCATTTAAAGCAGCTATCGGAAATATAGACCGTCACATTGTTAGTAGAACTTACTGGGTGCTGTACTCGCATTAACTTTTTTAATTAAGTAAGGTTTAACCGTGAAAATTAAACGCTCAATAGCACCCTCTGTTCTTTCTGTATTCATCGCATTTACCCTGCACTTTTCATCAATTGTCTCAGCAGCTTTGCCCTTTCAAATTAACAACCAGAGCTTACCTAGTCTGGCACCCATTCTGGAAAGAAGCATGCCGGCTGTAGTCAACATTTCCACTACCACCCACATCAAAATGCGTGAAAATCCGTTAATGCAGGATCCTTTTTTCAGACATTTTTTTCAACTTCCCAACCGCCCACAAAAACGCCGTAAAAATAGTTTGGGTTCAGGCGTAATTATTGATAAAGACCAGGGTTATGTTCTAACCAATAATCACGTCATTAAAAAAGCAGATGAAATCCAGGTAACACTCAGCGATGGCAGACAACTTGTCGCAAAAGTAATTGGTACGGATCCTGAGGCCGATGTAGCGGTTATTCAGATCCCAGCCCATGATTTGACTGAATTACCGATTGCCAATTCAGATATTTTACGCGTGGGTGATTTTGTTGTTGCCATAGGAAATCCATTTGGCTTGGGCCAAACCGTTACATCGGGCATTATAAGCGCATTGGGGCGCACTGGGCTGGGCATTGAAGGCTATGAAGATTTCATTCAGACCGATGCATCAATTAACCCGGGGAATTCTGGCGGTGCATTAATAAATTTGCGGGGCGAATTTATTGGCATGAATACCGCAATACTCGCACCGAGCGGGGGTAATGTCGGTATAGGGTTTGCAATTCCATCCAATATGGCAATGACCATTAAGGAATCCTTGATTAAGCACGGTGAAGTTCGACGAGGTCTACTTGGCGTTGTCACACAGGATTTAACCCCGGAATTAGTTAAGGCTTTTGGCTTAAAAAACAACCATGGTGCTGTTATCAGTAGAGTACATGCCAATTCAGCTGCCGACAGAGCTGGATTAGAGCCAAGTGATGTAATCCTTCAAGTTAATGGCCGCAAAATAAAAAGCAGTCACGAAATTCGTAATATCATTGGCTTATTACAAATTGGTGAGCGTGTGGAAATAAATATATTACGGGGTGATCAACAAAAAACCATCACTGCCACTATTGGCAAACCACAGCGCCCAAAACTCGTTGGAAAATCCCTACACTATACCTTGAAAGGGACAATTTTAAGCGTCCCCGATAAAAATCAAATTGAAGGTATTATCTTTGAAAAAATTGATACCTCGAGTTATGCCTGGAAAGTAGGTTTAAGACCTGGAGATGTTATTGTCAACGCCAACCGCTATCGGGTTCGGAATATCAATGAATTGAGGCAAGTTGTTAACCCAAGAAGCCCATTACTGATTAATATTCAGCGCGGTGCTGAAGCTTTTTTTCTGGTCTTGAAATAACATGAGTAATCAACGAGATTTTAGGCCTCTGAATATTGCTGTTTTGGTAATTTCAGACACTCGCACTGATACCGATGACTTATCGGGTAAAATATTGCTTGAACGGCTTCAAGAAGCAGGCCATCAGCTAGCAACAAAAACCATTGTGCCAGACAACATCTATCAAATCCGCGCCACTATTTCCGCTTGGATAGCCGACGATAACATCAATGCCATCCTTACCACCGGAGGAACAGGTGTCACGGGTCGTGATGGCACCCCAGAAGCGGTGGAACCTTTGCTTGATAAAGTGCTGGATGGATTTGGTGAAATCTTCAGAATGATTTCCTACCAGGATATTAAAACATCAACCATCCAATCTCGGGCTATCGCGGGTGTAGCGAATGCCACCTACATCTTCTGCTTACCAGGGTCATCGAGCGCCTGTCGAACTGCTTGGGATGAATTGATTAAAGCGCAACTGGATTACCGAACTCGTCCGTGTAATCTTGTGCAATTAATGCCACGACTATTGGAAAAATAAATGCGTTCAAATTTTTTGTTTTTAAGTGCTTGTAGTGCTTTAGTAGCTGTCGGAGTGGGTGCATTTGGTGCTCATGGATTGAAATCTATTTTAAGTCCGGAAATGCTTGTCGTTTATAAAACGGGGGTTACTTATCAGATGTGGCACGCCTTGGGCTTAGGTTTAATAGCCATGTACCAGTTACAATCCCCGCAATCCAAATTACTTTACTGGGCTGGCTGGCTAATGTTTTCTGGCATTATTTTATTTTCCTGTAGTCTCTATCTATTAGCCCTTTCTGGAATAAAGGAACTGGGTATGATCACCCCCATCGGCGGTCTTGCATTTCTAGCCGCCTGGTTACTGGTTGCTCTATACGCCTATAAACAGTCTAAGTAATATTTTATAAATCAAGAGGTTCAAAAACTATGCGAGATGCCAATCCGCAAACTATTTATCTTAAAGACTATAGACCGCCAGAATATCTCATTCACAGCGTGGACTTGAATTTTGAGCTTGACGAGGAAAGCACCAGGATTGTTTCCACTATGGTCATAACTCGCAACCCTAAAAGCCAACAAAATACTAAAGAATTAGTATTATCCGGTGAAAATCTCAAACTTATCAGCATCACCCTTGATACATCAACACTTGAAAAAGAACAATACAGCCTGGATCAGGAACACCTAATAATAAACGATGTTCCACAAGATAAAACTTTTACCCTCACCATCGAAAACCTGATCAACCCCAAAGCCAATACCGCTTTGGAAGGTTTATATCTTTCCAATGACATGCTTTGCACCCAATGCGAAGCAGAAGGATTCAGAAAAATCACCTACTTTCTGGATCGGCCGGATATCATGACCCACTTTACCACCACATTGACGGGAAATAAGCACCGCTACCCGGTATTACTCTCCAATGGTAATAAAGTAGCCCAAGGCGATCTACCAAACAACCGCCACTGGGTAACATGGAACGACCCCTTCAACAAACCCTGCTACCTTTTTGCCTTAGTTGCCGGCCAACTGGAATGCCTTTCTGACCACTTTATCACTCAATCAGGCCGCGAAATTTCTTTGCAAATTTTCGTCGAAGCGCGTGACCTTGATAAATGCAGCCATGCCATGGAATCCTTGAAAAAAGCAATGCAGTGGGATGAGCAAGTTTATGGCCGTGAATATGATCTTGATTTATACATGATTGTTGCAGTAGGCCATTTTAATATGGGCGCTATGGAAAATAAGGGTCTCAATATCTTTAACACCAAATACGTCCTGGCTCGCCCCGATACTGCAACGGATAGTGATTATGAACATATAGAAGGCGTCATTGCCCACGAATATTTTCATAACTGGACAGGCAACAGAATCACTTGCAGGGATTGGTTTCAATTAAGCCTGAAAGAAGGGTTAACGGTGTTCCGAGACCAGGAATTTACCGCTGACCAAACATCCAAGGCAGTTAAGCGTATCGAGGATGTTAATATGCTACGCACGCGGCAATTTGCTGAAGATGCCGGCCCTCTTGCACATCCGATTCGTCCTGATTCCTATATCGAAATCAACAATTTTTATACCCTGACAGTTTATGAAAAAGGGGCTGAAGTCGTTCGTATGCAGCATACCTTGCTAGGGGAGGAACGATTCCGCAAAGGTACCGATTTATATTTTCAACGCCATGACGGCCAGGCTGTGACCTGTGATGACTTTGTTCAGGCCATGGAAGATGCTAACGACGTCGATCTAGAACAATTTCGTCTCTGGTATTCTCAAGCCGGTACTCCCGAACTATCAGTTCAACAACAATATGATGTGGCTAATCAATCACTGGCTTTAACCATTAACCAATCTTGCTTACCCACCCCGGGTCAAACACAAAAACAAGCGCTACATATCCCAATAAAACTAGGCTTCCTAGATAGCAAAGGTTCACCGATGCAAGTATTAATGCAAGACGCAACAAGTCCTACACTTGAAGTAATCATTGAATTGAAACAACAGGAACAAAGCTTTGTTTTTACCCAACTCCCAGATAAGCCCATTGTCTCATTACTTCGTGGCTTTTCCGCACCGGTAAAGCTTACCCTGGATCGAAACCTGGAAGAATTAGCATTTTTATTAAGTCATGACCCGGATACGTTTAACCGGTGGGAAGCAGGGCAACAACTCGCCAGTCAGATTATTCTTGGCTTAGTCAAAGATATTCAAACAGGCAATCAACTGCAACTTAACCCCATTATTATTGATTCTTTTAGACATTTAATGAAACAATCCTGGGATGATTTATCCTATTTTTCTTTGTTACTGAGTTTGCCAGGAGAGAGTTACTTGGCAGAACAAATGTCCATTGTAGATGTTGTCGCCATTCATCAAGCTCGGGAATTTGTCAAACAATCCCTGGCTGAACAGTTAAGTCAGCAATTTTTAACTCATTACCAAAACCATCACAAAGATGACTCTGGGAAATTCGACTCTCATAGTGTCGGCAGTCGGCGAATTAAAAATACTTGCCTTGATTATCTAAGCAAACTGGAGTCTGAAGAAGCTTATGAAATCGCTGAAAAACAATTCAGAACAGCAAATAATATGACAGACCAAATCACCGCTTTATCGACTATTGTCAACAGCCAGCATCCTGAAAAAACACTATGTTTGAACAACTTCTATGACCAATGGCAAAATGAAGCGCTGGTGATTGATAAATGGTTTTCATTACAAGCTTCCAGCACTATGCCTGACACCTTTACTGTTATCCAGAAATTAATGCAGCACCCTGCATTTGATTTAAAAACCCCCAATAGAGTCAGAGCTTTAATCGGCGCGTTTGCTCAGGGCAACCCGTTACATTTCCATGCAGAAAATGGTCAAGGCTATCAATTTCTTGCAGATCAAGTCATTGCTTTAAATGAAATTAATCCACAAGTTGCCTCCAGGATGCTGAGCGCCCTAACGCACTGGCACCGATTTGATGAAAACCGGCAAAATCTGATGAAATTAGAGTTAAAAAAAATCATCCACACAGAAGATATTTCCAAAGACGTTTATGAAGTAGCCAGCAAGAGTCTTTTGTAACATTCAACGGTTTCAAGGCCGTGAATAACTTCGCTCCATCACGGATGTGGTTTTCTATCTGTTGCTTTCGCCCATAGCCTGTGTTGCTGAAATAGTTGCGTAGCTTGCTATGCACCCATTTCAGCGCCTAGCTATCGACAATTTTATCTCGCTATAAAATCCACATCCGTGACCGAGCGAAATTTATTAAATCAAACAACTGTCAACTGTTCATGGGTACCTGGTAACTAACGAAAGGTTAAAAAACCAAGCCCCACAAAAAATGGTTGAATGGTAGAATAACCAGATCATTCAATATAATTCAGATAGAAGAGGAAACCATGCGGAACTGGAAATTAATACCCGCTATCATCGGAGCAACAATCTTTATTGCCATCGTTGCTTATGTTGCGTTCTATTTTATTTTTTTGGATTTATTTGTCGATCTGTGGTGGTTCCGCTCTCTTGAATTTGAGGGCTACTTCTGGTTGAGGTTGCTTTACAAATTTATCTTTTCCGGTGGTATCACCCTATTTTTCTTTACTATTTTCTTTTTCCATTTTTGGATTGCATCACGCTACTTAGGCCTGAATCCAACTGACGAAATTCTGGCTGACTTGGATAAGAAACAACGATTCCAGCGTTTTGCTGATTTGTTTATGAACAATTCGGTAAAAATTTACACACCTTTATCATTGTTACTTGCCATCGCCATTGCGATACCTTTTTATAATCAGTGGGAATCAGCCATATTATATTTTTTTGGCGAAGCATCGGGTGTAACCGAGCCAGTCTATGGCAACGATGTGAGTTTCTACATGTTCTCGTATCCCGTTTATACGCTAATTCAGATAGAGCTGCTAATCACTGCTGCTTTACTATTCCTAATGGTTGGAGCTCTGTATTGGTTGGAACATGTTTTTGTACCCGATCAAAGTGAAGAATTCCCGTTAGGCGCAAAAATACACCTAACCATCCTACTTGGGTTTGTAGCTTTATTCGTGATCTGGGGGTTCTTACTGGATCGTTTTTCACTTTTATATGTTAACAGCCATGAACCCGTATTTTTTGGCCCTGGCTTTGTAGAATTACGTTACCAATTACCATTAATCTGGTTAGAAATTATCGCTTTTATCGCCATTGCAGTAACCGCCACCATTTTTATTTTTTCCAAGGAACATCGCACAAGAACACCAGTAGTCATCTCTCTGGTTACTTTTACTTGCTTTCTAGGCTTACAGAAAGTCCAATTTATTCCTAATTTGATCAACACCTTCATCGTCGAGCCGAATCCTGTGAAAGCTGAAAGGAGCTTTATGGACAACAATATTGTTGCTACTTTAGCGGCCTATGATCTAGAAAAAATTAATACTACTAATTATTCGGTGGTACTTGATGCCACCCAAGACATAGAAAAATGGAGTACAAAACAACATTTTGAGAATATTCCTGTCTGGGATCGTGAATATTTATATGACGTTTATAAGCAATTACAGGGTATTAGGCCTTATTATAGTTTTCCATCAGTTGATGAAGACCGTTACTATATCAATAATCATTTTGTTCAAGTCAACCTAGCTGCCAGGGAAATGAATATTTCCAAACTGCCCTCTGAAGCCCAGAACTGGGAAAATGCCCATCTCCGTTATACTCACGGGTATGGGTCAGTCATAACACCTGCTGCACAGGATGCCGGCAAACCGATTATCTGGTACTTACGTGATTTGAATATGCATTCTGATGTTGGTTTTTCAGTTAAAAAACCTAATCTCTATTATGGGATGGAAGAATACGAATATGTCATTGTGCCAAATCAGCTAGCCATAGCCGGACTATCAGGAAATAAACAGGAAGTAGCTAAAAAAGAAAGAAAATACAGTGGTAAGGGCGGCGTTCCAATTCCATCTTATTTTAGAAAACTGCTGTTTGCTTTTTTCTTTAGCGATGAAAAGATTTTCTTTTCTACTAACATTACTCGTGACAGTAAAGTCATGCTGCGCCGTAATATAGTGGAGCGGATCAAAACTCTAGCGCCTTTTTTACATCTTGATAAAGATCCCTATCTGGTCGTCACAAAAGACCGGTTCTATTGGATCCAGGATGCTTATACCTTATCTGATAAATATCCTGTCTCTAAACCTGCAGCTGATGACTTTTTAGGTGGTACGCATGAATTTAACTATATTAGAAACTCGGTAAAAGTTGTTGTTGACGCTTATGATGGTCGGGTTCGATTCTATATTTCCGACCCATCCGACGCCATAGTACAAGCCTATAGCCGAGCCTATCCGGGAGTTTTCAGATCATTACTAGAACTTCCAGAAGAACTAAAAAACCATCTTCGTTACCCCAGAGATCTTTTTTACCTACAAATGAAGGTCTATGCAAAATATCATCAAAAAGACCCAGACCTTTTTTATCAACAAGCAGAAACCTGGGAGTTTGCAGAAGTCGATAAAAAACCCGTACTTCCCTACTACATTACTATGGATTTCGGTGCTTGTAATAACCGGGAAGAATTTGTCATGATTAACCCAATGACACCCATACACCGGGACAATCTCAGCATGGTAGGGGTGGCCGGAATCATGGACAAAAAGGGCTGTTCTGCATCGTATACTCCTGGCATTACTATTTATAAGTTCCATAAGGATATTCAGGTAAACGGCCCAGCCCAGGTTGATGCATTAATCGATCAAAACCCAGAAATATCAGAACAATTTACGCTATGGGATCAACATGGCTCAAATGTTATCAGAGGCAGAATGATTATTTTACCCATGGGCCAAGGTCATTCAGTACTCTATGTGCAACCGATTTATATGGTATCAACCCAAACTAAAATCCCTGAATTGACTCGTGTTATCGTTTCAATCGGAAACGAAGTAGTCATGGATAAAACCCTTTGGTCAGCCTTTAGCCGCTTGAAAACTAAATTTATTCAGAGTGCCAAAGATAATAATGGCTAGAGGACACCTCTATCCTTACTTCGCGCGGTCACGGATGCGGTTTTCTATTGATTGGTTTTTGCGCAATAGTTATCAGGCAATAAACAAACACTCTTACCATAATGTGTGCTGAACATTTATGACAGCCAGAACAGATATGACAGTTTTACCAGTTATTGAGAATGATTTTTAGGCTCTGGATCCGTGCATGAGATGGAAAAACTATTGATTTAGTTTAACTTCCCCCTGGCATTCCACTTAAAAATAACTGGTTCAAACCGCCAGACAAAAAGCATCCCATTTAGTTCTCACCACAAACTCTGTCATATCTTATCTTGAAAAAGTCTGAATTGCCCTTATAACAACAACTGTCAGAGATATGCCTAGCGAAATACATTTTTCACTGTGCTGAATGGGATATCAAAGGACTATGCTATCAATTTTTGATCACATACAGACTGTCTCGAAAGCCAAAATTGGCTCAAAGATCACTTCTCTACCCCAAGAAAAACTCAAGCAGGCAGGGAAGGAAATCAGTTTTGCACTTGAATTAGAATGAGGAGAAGGGTTATAGGAGATCCAGAGTCAAGTCGCGAATTGAGAATTATAGAGTATCGAGTACGGTAGGGGTAATCGTTCGCAAGAGGGATTTTTCGTAATTCGCGGCCTGCCCCCGTGACCTCGGCTCAGACTAACGGTACGCGTTTGGATACCGTGAGTGTTTCGCCTATCAATCCCGACCAGATTCCCTGTGGAACCACGACTAATAATGTCTTTGGATGTGATATTAGGCTCGAAGTTTATTGGAAGTTTATTAGAATATTGCTAGAATGGCAATCATCATAAACAAAAGGCTTCTTGAATGCTGTTTTCGCCTAATTTTCAAATTACAGCAGCGCTCACAAAATTATTGATGGATATAGAGGCATCTCGTCAAGCTGTTTCCAGCTTGCCGATAACTGTGCCGGTATTAACATCTCTACGCGAATCCGCACGTCTCATATCGACACATTATTCTACGCAAATCGAAGGCAACCGCCTGACACAGGAACAGGTGGAAGATGTGCTTCATGGCGGAACATTCCCCAATCGTGAACGCGATGAAAGAGAGGTCAAAAACTATTACCAATCGTTGGATTA
>VAPK010210717.1_pt1 | contig 17296 bp, 14 predicted proteins | sample 3395031 | NCBI WGS metagenome assembly VAPK01 (sample SAMN08290443, study PRJNA428436) | hydrothermal vent metagenome | isolation source: Deep-sea hydrothermal vent chimney 1 | place: Pacific Ocean: Juan De Fuca Ridge
AGTCAATTGGTTGGGCAATTGCTGACCAAATGGGGATAGATGTTGTCAACTATGAGCGCGGCTACATCCACGGAACCCTCCTGTTCGCACGGGGGCGTCCGGCTTGCTTCGGCATCGTCGATGAGGCATGGGAGGAGTGGGAACGGGTTCCGCTAACCGGCGACGAGCAAACCAGGCTTCGCACGTACCTTCAGGCACGAGAGCTAGGGCTTCATGCCGCCGAGCAGTATTGGGACAATGTCGAGTTCAAGGAAATCGAGCGGTCAGGTGACCGCAAGTTGGTGACCCTTTTTGCCAACATCACCTGGGATTCAGCGGTCATCAATCGAGATATTGCCTTCGACTCAATTCACGAGTGGATCTACTCGACTATCCAGTACTTCATCGAACACCCCGAACACGATCTAGTCATCCGCCTTCACCCGGCGGAGGTAAAGCTCCGAAACAAGCCGACCCGAGAACCCATCGGGGACGCGATCATCAAGCGCTTTCCAACTCTCCCCCCAAACGTCCGACTCATCCAGCCGACCGATCCAATGAGTTCCTACCCGCTCATGTCCAACAGTGATGCAGTAACCGTCCTGACCTCAACGGTTGGCCTCGAGGCCGCCCTGCGTGGAGTGCCCGTGATCGTGACCGCCAAGACCGCCTACCGAGACAAGGGATTTACCCTCGATGCCAGCAATCCCGAGGAGTACTGGCGACTCATTGATCAGACGTTGACTGACCCCGCCGCCCACCACCCCGACATTGATCGGGCGGAACGCTACGCCTACCTCTTCTTCTTCCGAACACCGTTTCAGAATCCCGGGGTGGAAGAACATGTTCGCGGCATTGCCCGCTTAACGACCGATTTACAGGGTCTCGCACCCGGCAAACAATGCGATCTTGATCGTATCTGCGCTGGCATACTTGACGGAGCAAGTTTCGCCGCACCCGGGCCTGTGGCCACCGAGGCATGACGGCTCCTCAGCTATCTCTCGTCTGCGACTCCGGTCCAGGAATTGGTTCCGGACACCTCGTCCGCCAACTGTCAGTAGCCCAGGAGTGGATCAAAGCAGGTGGCTCGGTTTCCTTGACTACCCCGGGTGAACTACCACCCTGGTTGTTGGAGCGATATCTGCAAGCAAGTGTCTCCTTTGTCGACCAACCACCCTCGACAACAGACATCATTCTGTACGACAGCTACCGCCTCGACCTTGACCTAGTGGAGCATGCGGCAACGACAGCTCTGACCGTCATCACCGATGACTTCGGTCAGCTTCCAGCGCACCCGTGCATGCTCGTCCTTGACCACAATGTTGGGGCAACACCAGACTCCTACCAGGATTGCTCACCTTCTACCCGACTACTACTTGGTTCTCCGTACACCCTTGTTCGGCCCGAGTTTGTCTCGGCACGAGCAGATCGGTTGGGTTGGCAACGAGCCGAGGGACCAATCCGCGTTCTAGTCGCCCTTGGCGGCGATCCTGATCCGGCAGACTTTCATAGTCTTCAGTCATCTATTCGGCGACACGTTCCCGAGGCTCAGCAGTTGGTAGCCGACGGCTCGGTTTCGGATATGGCCCGGTTCATGACCCAAGCCGATTTCGCTATCTCGGCCTCTGGCAGCACCGTGTATGAACTCTGCACCCTCGGGATTCCTTCAGTCGTGATTCCGATCGTCGAGAATCAACGCCAAATAGCAGACGAAATGTGCAAGCTGGGAGCCATTGTGGTTTCTGACCTCGATGGAGCTGCCATTGACCTCGCAACACTAGTAACTGATCAACAACACAGCGCAACAATCTCGGCCATCGCTCAGTCGCTCATTGACGGTCGGGGACCAAGAAGGGTCGTGATGGAGCTTCGCAACATGCTGGACACAGGCAACGAAGTCCCACCGCCAAGCGATTGATTCACTACGATACCAACCATGTGTGACTCCTTCGAGATCAACGGTCGCCCCATTGGACCCGGGCATCCGACGTACATCATCGCCGAAGTGTCGGCAAACCACGGCCAGAACATCGAGACCGCCAAACGCATTATTGAAGGTGCCGCGTCCGCTGGCGCCGACGCCATCAAGCTCCAGACCTATCGACCAGACACCATCACCCTCGATCTGCATGAACCGCCATTCATTGTCGAAGGGGGCCTGCTCTGGGACGGAACATCACTCCATGACCTCTATGCCGACGCCATGACCCCATGGGAATGGCACCAGGAACTCTTCGAGCTCGCAAACTCACTCGGCATGCACGCCTTCTCCTCCCCCTTCGATCCAACAGCGGTCCAGTTCCTCGAAGATCTCAATGTGCCCGCATACAAGATTGCCTCCTTCGAGATCATCGATCATGGGCTCATCGAGTTGGTTGCCAGAACAGGAAAGCCGGTAATCATCTCGACAGGCATGGCGACACTCGATGAGATCGAAGACGCCGTTCGCGTAGCAACCGAGGCTGGAGTGCGGGGCCTAGCTCTTTTGCGATGCAACAGCGGCTACCCAGCTGCCCCCGAAGAGATGGACCTGAACACAATCGCCGACATGCAAGAGCGGTTTCAGGTCCCAATCGGTCTCTCGGATCACACGCTCGGGCATCTCGCTTCCGTCGCTGGAGTCGCAATGGGGGCCGCAATCCTCGAAAAGCACGTAACCCTCAAGCGCTCCGACGGTGGGCCAGATGCTGCCTTCAGCTTGGAACAAGAAGAGCTGGCTGCCCTCGTTTCGGACGTTCGTGAAATTGAGGCATTATCGGGATCGGTTCGCTATGGCCCATCGGAGCGTGAGGTTGCCTCTCGTTCTCTACGCCGGTCCCTCTTTATTGTTGAGGACGTTCTTGCCGGCGAGTCCGTGACTACGGAAAACGTCAGGTCCATTCGGCCAGGCAACGGCATACATCCAGGTGAACTGTCGAACATCCTTGGGAAGCAATTCAAGGTCGATGCTCGGCGCGGAACACCAATGGCCCTCGAGCTGCTTGGCCTTAGGTGAGCACTTCGGCGGTAGCACTCCATTGAAGCTGTTCAGTCGAGCAACAACATTCGGCGGCGCAGCGCTCGCTGTCTTCATACTCGGGCTGATTCACGCGTCGCTCGAGGACTATGGTGTCACCTCGACCTTCCGCTTTCCTTGGCTCCTCGCATTCATGGCCGGCGTCGTCGTTGCTGCGTATTCTCTCGGTCTTCCTGACGTTGGTCGCTTCTGGCCAGGTGTGTGGCGAGGCGGAATCGCCGTTGTTGGCGGCGCTCTACTTATTTCCGTGTCGCAACTGGTCCTTGGAAGCTCCCTCCTTCCTCGGTTCGTCTTATTTGGCTCCTTCCTCGCGGTACCGGCTACTACCGGTGTTGGCGCAGCGCTCACTGGGCAATCCCGTCGCAGGCAACAAAAACGTGACCGGGTCTTGGCGATTGTCAGTCCCGACGATGCCACCACTCTTGGGGTCGATCTAGGTGGGCGAATGGAACGCCACGCCAGTCTCGTCGGTGTTCTCAGCCTCGAATCCATACTCGATTCCCAGTCGCCCTTCGTGATTGCTGAGCACGTGGCCGATACGGGCGCCACGATTCTGGTCCTCGGGACACGAGCCATTCTCGATGAACACGTCATTGAGCAGACAGCAAAGCTTCATACCACCGGAACTCGGGTACGAACGCTTCTGGGCTTCTACGAAGAGTGGATTGGCAAGCTTCCGTTGGCCGAGCTTGAACGGTCCGCCCTCTTGTTTGATATCGGCGATGTCCATGCTTCGGCCTACCGCCGAACGTCTCGCGCCATGGACGTTGTCTTCGGGCTGCTCGGCGCTGTGGCACTCGTCGTACTGCTCCCAGCTTTCTTGATCGGCAACCTGATCGGCAACCGTGGACCATTGCTCTACCGCCAACCAAGAGTCGGCAAGAACGGCACCGAATTCAATATCTTGAAGCTTCGGTCGATGACCCCGAACGATGGTCCAACGGAATGGACAGCAGACGGTGATAGTCGCGTGACATCCTTTGGCCGAATCCTTCGTCTGAGCCATCTTGACGAGCTACCTCAGGTGGTAAATATTCTGCGAGGAGAGCTTTCCGTGGTCGGACCACGGCCCGAGCAACCTCACTACGTCGAACAGTTGACGGAGACAATTCCCTTCTATCAATTGCGACATCTGGTACAACCAGGTCTTACTGGTTGGGCTCAGGTCAACTACCGATACGGCAACAGCGACTTTGACTCCTTGGAGAAAGTCCAGTTCGAGTTCTACTACCTCCGTCACCAAGGACTCTGGATCGATCTCAAGATCATCGCCCGCACCCTACAGAGCGTTATTGGCCTGAAGGGGCGCTAGTTCATGACCTCATCTTCCGCCACGCCCAACCTCAGCGTCGTCTTACCAACCCTGAACGAACGCGCCTTTATCTCCGACTGCCTGCGGTCCCTACGGGCCCAGGACTATCCAAACGTGTTGGAAGTCATCGTTGTCGATGGAGGTTCGACGGACGGAACGAGAGAATTGGTTTCCGAAGTTGGGGGCAAAGTTCGCTTAGTGGACAACCCCCGCGTGACCGCAGCCTCGGCAATGAACATTGGAATCAGTGCGGCTCGGGCTGACACTATTGTCAGGGCTGATGCCCACACGATCTACGCAACGGACTACATAAGCAAAGCGATGAGTGCTCTCACTAGCAGTGGTGCAGCCGTCGTTGGAGGCGGGATGCGAGCCGTTGGGGTAACTGCTTTCGGGCGAGCTGTCGCCGCAGTTACTTCATCACCCTTTGGGATTGGACCAGGCAAGTTTCACTACGCCGACACGCCCCAAGAAGTCGAAACTGTCTATCTCGGTGTCTATGCCAAGTCCACGGTGACCGATGTTGGTGGATACGACGAGGACAACCTTCAGTGGGCGGCTGAGGACCAGGAACTGAACTTCCGTATCAGACAGGCTGGCGGCACCATCCTTCTCGACCCCTCGATTCGATCGTGGTACTACCCTCGCCAGACCGTCAAGGCACTTCGCCGGCAATATCACAACTACGGCATTTGCAAGGCGAGCACGCTGGTAAAGCATGGCACATTGCCCTATTGGCGTCCGTTGGCCCCCGCTGTCATGGTTGCAGCATCAGGAGTCTGGATCATTGCCTCCTTGTTCACCCGCCCGCTCGCAGCTGTAGTCCCTGTGGCAACCTATGTAGCTGGAGCTACTACTGCTTCAGCCAAGATCGCCAAAGAGCCAGGCGTGGAAGTGAGCCGAACACTCCTCGCCTTGACGCTTTGCCATTGGGGCTACGGAATTGGTTTTTGGCGAGGTATTGGTTGGTTCCTCCGAGGCAAGCCGTACCAGAACCGCCCCTCTGGCCATCGCTAGTTCTCCAAAGTCCGGGTGCTAATCTGCGTACGGTTCCTTGCTTGGAAAGAAGCTCACTATCTATGGATCTGAACAATAAGACGATTCTGCTCACTGGCGGTACAGGATCGTTTGGAAACGCCTTCATCGAGCGGGTTCTCGCTACTTGGCCCGAGGCGGTCATACGTGTCTACTCACGAGACGAATTGAAACAGAGCGAGATGGTCAAGAAGTTTGGCGACAAGCAGATTCGCTACTTCTTGGGAGATGTTCGCGACGGGAAACGGCTGCTTCGTGCCGCCCAAGGCGCCGACTACCTCATTCACGCTGCGGCCCTCAAGCAGGTCCTCGCCGCCGAGTACAACCCCTCAGAGGCGGTCCAAACGAATATCCAGGGGGGCCTCAACATTGTCGACGCCGCAATCGATGCCGGAATATCGAAGGTCGTAGCACTGTCGACGGACAAGGCAGTTAATCCGGTCAACCTCTACGGGGCGACCAAGCTGTGCATGGAGAAAGTCATCGTCCAGGGCAATGCCTACGCCGCTCAACGGGAGACAAGGCTTTCCTGCGTTCGATACGGAAATGTTGTTGGCAGCCGTGGATCGGTCGTGCCCCTCTTCAAGGAACAGATGAAGCAGGGGAAGCTGACGGTCACTGATGAGAGAATGACCCGATTCTGGATCACACTTTCCGGTGCCGTAGATCTGGTCTTCTACGCCATGGAAAACATGGCAGGGGGTGAGGTCTTCGTGCCCCGCATCCCTTCGATGCGAGTCACCGATCTTGCCGAGGCAATGGCCCCTGGTGTCCCGGTGGAAGTCATTGGAATACGCCCGGGCGAAAAGCTACACGAAGCAATGCTCACCGAAGACGAGGCTCGCCACAGTGTGTCTGTCGATGACGTATACGTCGTCCTTCCCGAGCATCCTTGGTGGGGGTCCGATGATCGTTGGGCGGCGGGTGAGCCGCTGCCGGACGGCTTCTCCTACATCAGCGGCACCAACGATTGGTGGCTCACTCCGGACGAACTCGCAGCCATGCTGCCGTGACCATCCCCTACGGGCGTCAGTCCGTTTCCCAAGAAGACATCGACGCCGTTGTTGCTGTTCTGAAAGGCGACTGGCTAACCCAAGGTCCAGCAGTTGAGGCGTTCGAACGAGCGGTTGCCGACTACTGCCAAGTCGAACACGCGGTGGCATTCAACAGCGGTACGGCGACCTTGCACGGAGCGGCTGAGGCTGGCGGTGTTGGACCTTCCAGCTTGCTTGTTACGTCACCGTTGACTTTCATGGCATCAGCCAACGCAGGTAGGTATCTCGGGGCGACCGTCGAACTAGTCGACATCAAACGCGAGACTCTCAACATGGACCTGACCGCTGTGCCAAGCGAGGCAGATGCCGTAGTTGCTGTTCACTACGCTGGGCTGCCCGTTGATCTCGCCGACTTACCCAATCGGCCGAGCCTGATTATTGAAGATGCTGCCCATGCACTTGGGGCTTTCACGCCTGAGGGCCCCGTCGGAAACTGCGCGAAAAGTGACGCCTGTTCCTTCAGCTTCCATCCCGTTAAGCCAATCACCACGGCTGAGGGCGGAATTGTCACCACGAACAACGCGGATCTGGCGAAACGAATGCGCACCTTTCGTACCCACGGCATCGAGCCCAAACCGGACCAGGGTGGCTGGAACTACGAAATTCGCCGAGAAGGCTTCAACTACCGGTTGAGTGATGTTCACGCCGCCCTCGGTATCAGTCAACTCAGCAAGCTCGATCGCTTCATCGAACGACGAAATGAGATAGCCGAGCGATACCGAGTCGAGTTAGCCGACTTGCCGATCGTGCTACCTCCGGCAGCCCCCAAAGGAACCCGCCATGGCTACCACCTATTTGCGGTGCAAGTGCAAGACCGGGCCCGTGTCTTTTCCGCAATGCGAGACGCCGGTATCTGGGTACAAGTGCACTACGTACCCATCCACCATCACCCCGTAAGCATTGACATCAAACAAACAGCTTCCGACCTTCCAAATTGTGAGGCCGTCTACCGCGGACTGATTTCGCTTCCCATCTTTCCCGAACTGAGCGATACCGACCAGACAACCGTGATCGAGACTCTCAAGCGATTGGTCTAGCCAATGTCGACAACGGTCATCATGCAGGCCCGCATGGGCTCCAGCCGACTACCCGGCAAGATACTGATGGACATCGGAGCGATGCCAGCGATCGCCCTTGAGCTGAGGAGGATTGGCCAAGCTAGCGTCGACACAGTGGTTGTCGCAACAAGCGACGGGCCAATCGATGATCCGGTCGCTGAACTCGCCCACTCACTTGGAGTCAGCGTTGTGCGAGGCTCCGAACATGACGTCCTCGGGCGGTTCGTTCAAGCATTAAACGAGTTCCCCGCCGACATCGTGATCCGTACTACTGGTGATTGCCCCTTCTTCGATCCGGCAATCCTTGATGCCATGCTCAAAACCTTCCGGTCCAGCGGCGCCGACTACTGCTCCAATACGCTCATCCGGACGTTCCCGGTCGGGCTTGACTGCGAAATCATGACCGCCGATGCCATCCGGGTAGCCGATGCTCAAGCGCAGGACCCTGTCGAGCGCGAACACGTCACACCCTACATCTACCGTCGCCCCGAGAACTTCAAGCTGATTCAACATACCTGCGCTGAAGCTCTTGGCCGGGAGCGGTGGACGCTGGACACTCCCGAAGACCTTGTCCGTCTCCAACACATGGCGACTCTGGTTGAGGATGTGACCAGCGTTTCTTGGCATGACCTGCTGTCCGTCGTTGGCACAACAGAGGTGCTGGCTCCACTCGACATCCTTCCGAGAATTGATGATCCTGATCCAGCTGTTCGTCGTTGGAGCGTGGTCAAGCTCGGGCAGCAGATCGGCTCAGCGATGGTCACCACCGTCGGTGGCGATGGGACCCTAAAGCTTGCCGTTCCAGCAGAACTCCGCTCGTCAGTTCTGGAACTAGTTCGGACAGCATTGCTGTCGGATCGTCAGGTTCGAGTCCTACACGTAGCCGACGTTCTCGACTAGTTACTGCGAATGAGTGTGGCCTCAGCTCCGGCCTGGATGAACTCCTTGGACCTCCGACTGACCGCTGCGCCGTAGCGCTCCGACACTCGCCCCAGCGGAGCAGCCACCAAGAAACCGACTCGACCAGTTAGTCCAAGCGCAGTGTTTGTCGCCAGCTGGCGTCGACTGGGGTCCGTGACTACTCCGGCCGAGGCTAACCGTCGGAGATGGTCAAGCACCCGATCAGTCGCAGCACCATCCGTCGGACCCAGGTGCTCGGCAACCGCGTCGAGCGACGCTGCCGTCGGTGTGGGAATCTCATCCAGGGGTCGGCTGAGCAACTCAGCAAGTTCGCCAGCGCTATGCACATGGTTGAGCATTCCGTGCTCCGCCTCAAACGGCACCAGATCACTCCGCGCCATGTTGTAAGCATCACCCCACGCGGCATACACAATTGGCTTCTTAGCCAGCGCAGCCTCAAACAATGTGGTGGTCTGGAAACCGACAACAATGTCGGTTGCCGCAATGAGTTCGCGAGTGTCATCGCTGCGGTCTGTTCTAGTGGTCCGGTTGCCGAGCCAGTCACATTCGTTTCGTTGCTGGGGGTGTTCCTTCACCGTGATCTCAAACCGATCCGCGAGTCCAAATAGCGTCTCTTCCGTCTCTCGCCGAAGTGTTCGCCACGATGTTGGACTATCACCGGAGACCCCTGACGGCAGATAGGCCGTGTCGTCATAGGAGAGGTACAACAGCTTTGGCTTAGTTCCAGCCAGTCGACTGGGTCTCTTGGCCGCGTACAGATCAAACCGAGGCTGACCGGTAACGTGAACAAGATCACCATCGGTTCCGCAGTTCAACCAGAACTCGCGGTGGCGTTCGCTACAGACCGTCATGATGTCGCTCATGAACGGCACCGTGGTTCGGATCTCTTCGGCGTGGTCGACCATGGTCATCGGACTAATCGTCGTTTCTTTTTGCACGACCGCTGTAGGAACGCCGAGCTCTTTAAAAGCCCGGATAACTGGCCGCAGATAAAAGAAGACATCACTGGGGACAACAAACACATTTGGTCGGTACGCCGCGTTCATCCAGTGCGCGAACCGTTGCGCCTCGATCTCCCAGGCCTCACGTTGACAAGCCATGTCATCGTCCATCGCTCGATGTACACCGACAAACGCTTCTGGGGGGAAAACGCCCTCTGCCAGCCGGTGTAGACGTCGGTAGCCGAGGACGAACAGCTCATCCGCGGTGTTCAATCCCTCGCGGATGGCTGCAAGGTCCTGATGATAGAAGTGGTCGAACGCAAGAATACGGAGTGATACCTGTTCTTGGCTTCCCATAGTCCTCGGATTCTAACGCCTTACCAATACAGTGACTTGCCGTGACCCAGACGGCAACAAGCGGAACTCGAGTAATCCGAAATACCGTCATTAACTCCGCTTCCGGTGCCATCAACGCATCACTCGCACTAGTTCTGACTCCCTTCTTCTTGCATCAACTTGGCAAGGAGCAGTACGGCGTCTGGCTGATCGCCCTCGTCTTCACCCTTACACAGGGCTTTGGACTCGCCGACCTTGGTTTACGTCAGACAGGAGTGCGCTTCATTGCTGGAGCCAGAGGCCGCAACGAATCGCACCGCATCAACGAGGCCGTGTCATCACTCCTTCTCCTCTTCACTACGCTCAGCGTCGCTTTCGGACTACTCCTGGCTGTTCTGGCTCCATGGTTGGTCGGTGCGTTCGGAGTTGATGACAGCCTCCGCCACGCGGCGACTCTGACCCTATTGCTTGTCGCTGCGCAGCTTCCGATCGACATGGTTGCCAGCGCCTTCCAAGCAGTGACTGAAGGCTATGAACGATATGGACTCGTTCGAATCGCTCTCGTTGGTGCACGTCTGCTCTGGGCCATTGGAGCGATAATTGTTGTCCTACTGGACTTCGGTGTTGTCGCCATCGGTATCGTTTCGGTCGGAACCGCCGTCCTTGCCTTAGCCTTCTCTGTTGGCGCCGCCAGGCGCTCATACCCAGACCTTCGGCCAGCAATCGCACACATCAGCCGAGCCATGCTGCGTGACCTGGCGACCTTTGGAGCAAGCTTCACCCTTCTCCGTGTGGCCGGTGTCGTCTTTCGGCAAATGGACAAGATCATCATTGCCTCAGTTCTCGGCGCGGCAATTGTTGCTGACTACGACATCCCCTACAAGGTTCACGCCATCGCTGCGCTCGTCCTCTCCCTTCCTGCCTCTGCTCTCATGCCAGCGGCGGCAAACCTGCGCTCTCAGCATGACGAGGCACGTCTGAAAGAGCTCTATCTTCGGGGAACCCGCATGGCTGTCGGGTTTGGTACCCCAGTAACGATCGCAGCCCTGGTCTTCACCGAACCAATCATTCGATCCTGGGTTGGAGACGAGTTCACCTATCTAACAGGGCCAACCCGCGTCTTCATGATCTATCCCCTCCTCGTCGCCTTCCACAATGTTGCCTCGTCAATGCTGCTTGGAATCGGCCGGATGAGGGAACTTGTCACCCTCGGGGTAGCGACGACTATCGTCAATCTGATCATTTCACTCGTTCTCGTTCAGAAGCACGGTCTGCTCGGAGTGATCTGGGGAACCCAGATTGGCTATGCCATTGTCTGGCTTCCCTACCTACTCATTTCTTTTCGAACCTTCGGGGTCTCCGTCAGTTCTTGGTGGCAGCAGGTTCTTCGCCCCAACCTACTTGGCCCAGTCATACAGGTCGTGATCTCAGGCGGAGTCCTCGCCCTGATCGGCAATGCGGCTCCACGGCTCATTGTTGGGATGGCACTTCTCTTGAGCATGGGGACCGGCTGGGTGGTCTTTGGGTTCACCGGCCTACCTTCTGCCGAGCTGGACAAGCTGCGCTCATCCCTACTGAAACGAACCTGACTACCGGTTATGACCCGCTGGTTGGGCTAGCAGGCTCAGTCTCTTGCGCCTTGCGTATCTCCAGCGTGTACCGAACTCCCCTGTGATGAAAGAATGCGGGAAATCGCTGAGAGTCAACGACGCGAAGCAGATCAAACTGTTCTTCGATCGTTCGTTTCGGGTCAAGCTCGCTGTCCGCTGGCGTTCGGGCTGGAAAGAGTGCCGACGGCTCACCGATCTGGTCGCGCGGAAGAATCGTTTCGAAGCCGTCGAGCGCTTCATCCATCAGTTCAAGGGTTGCAGAAAAAAGGGCTTCATTGATCTCATCGAAGAGTTCATGTCCGGCGAACCTCATTGTCCGCTGCGCCCAAATTCGACCCCCATCCAGGAGATCTTCAGCCTCAAGAAGGGTCACGACTATGTCATCCTCACCCCGAAGAATTTGCCAGATGTGCGGTGACATCCCCCGCCCCTCGGGCAGATCCGACGCGTGCACGATCAAGGTAGCGCCGAACCGATCACGTGTTGAGGAACGAACAATATGTTTGCATGAGATGAGAAACAGTATGTCGCCGGATGAAACCTCGTCCATGGACGTTGCCAGCCTTATCTCATGATCAGACTGGTGATCAATCCATTGCTGCAACTCTTGATAGACAGGGTGATCCGCCGAGCTGGTCAGAATCGTAATCTTCACCGATTGGCCCGTTGTCGGAGGAAGCGCATCACATCTCCGCCTCGAGCCCGCACCATTCGCTTCGTTCTCTCTGCGCGCCCGGCAATCCGCGTGGCCGGAATGGTCTCGTGCCACTCCTCATAGCGCTCATCGTCGTAGTTCAAGACGAGACGATCATCCTGACGAACAAGATCGGCAAGAACCGGCTCGGTGATTCCCGTTCGAGGAACCGGTTGGGTCAGGCCAAAGTAGGCGCTGTTCGCATACTCGATCTGTAGAACAAGCCGATGCCCGCTCTTTACCGGGAGGCCCGCGTGAAAGGCAAAGGTGTCTGCCAGGAACATTGTGCCTTTGGCGCCCGTCAGCCGCCGCAGACGATCAGGGGAATAGCTTCGCTCGATTTGCTCATCTGATAGGCGGTCAGAGAATCGGTACTCGCTCGTTACTGCTTGCTCATAGTCATTGTGAGATCCAACAACGAAACGGTGCGGCCCATTCTCGTGGTCAACATCACTCAGATAGACAAAGAGCTTAACGAACCGGATGTACTCTCGGTCTTGGTGATACCGCTGGGCATCCAGGCTTTCTAGGGCCGTGAGCCGAGAGGTCGGAACGGTCCACCAACAATTCGTCTGGACATGCACGGGCTGCGCCCCCAGGTACTCCTCAACGGCCGCCAGAACAATAGGGTCTGCAACAAGTCGTTGAACCGCAGGAATGGCCAGAAGCTCCGCATGATCTCTCGCCCAATGAGTGGCCCCATGCCCAGCATGGAGATTTTCCGCCCGATAGCCGTCCAGAACAGCTCCCGATGCCTTGGACACGAAGTCGATACTGCCGAGTGCGTCGATGATCGCAGAACACGCTTCAACAGGAAGCCTTACGTCAAAGACATGCAGGCCATCGTTCCGCAAGTCTTCCACTATCTGAGACGTCGCTCGAGCCTCCATAGAGGAATTCGAAGGCGGGTACATGGCGCCGAGAACCGCACTCGTTGCACTGGTAAGCCCAGGATCAAAGAAGTCCTTCTCACATCGGGTCGCTTCCGCATGGCCTCGACTCAAGAACAGGTCGTCTCGTTCGGCCTTGATCACCTCAGCCAACGCGTTGAGCTGTGGTCGGCTCAATGTTGTGAGGTCCAGCTCCTCGATAGCAGCCGGGCTCATGAAGTCGGCAAGCTCAGATTCGATTTGTGTTTGCATGGTCGTACTCATGATCGGTTGCCTGCCCAGCGCTTGACAGATCGAAGACTGTTCGTGACTCGAATTGAGAGCGCCTTCGTCTCGGGACGAAAGGCCCTCTCCAAAGCGTATCGTTCTGGTTCAAGCGGCTCTCCATCTAGTATGCGGCCAACAGCATCGATCAGCACTGCCCGAGGAGCGAAGTCGCTGGTGTGCCCTCCCGTTGCCCGGATATCGGTCTCGACGACGGAACCATTGTCCTTCCAGGATGCGACGAGAGGAACGATTTGCTCGTCATAGACCCCATTGTCGTCCTTGCTCGCTTGGACGAAAAGGGTTGGAAGCGAACTGCACTTTGCTTCAGAGATTGCTTGGCGAATCTGCCGGGTTAGGTATTGGTTCGCTGGGCTTAACGGGTCACCATCGGGACAGATCCATGCCACTTCCTCCATCCGGTTCTGCTCCGTTGCACAGATGTCGAGATCAATGTGTGGTCCAATGGCGACGACACCGGTGCTCGCAAACTCAATTCCGAATTTGATGGCAGCCGTTCCGCCCATTGAGGAACCAATCATCACCACGCCCTCATCACGGTAGGACCGGCGCTCAAGTACCTCCGCAATGATGGCCCGAGTCGCTCGCTCAACAAACAAGTCACCCTGTCGTCCCGTGTAGTAGGTCCCGTTGTCGAACGCTCCGTAGGGATCACAGAGAAAGAGCCAATCACGGGAGAGGTCCGAGCCAAGCATCTTCATCCGATGAAAATATCCCCGGAATTCCTGAAACTCTTTGCGCTCTCCCCAGGCGCCGAAGAACGCAGAGAAATGAATACCAAGACCGCGACTCTCGGGGTGTTGCAGGTGGACGTATTCAAAGCGCCGCCCATCAGAATCAACGTGAACCTCGATCCGCTTTGTTTCAATAGGCACGATGGCCATGCTAGCCCACCTCAGTTAGCTAACTTAAGAGCAGTCGCGCCGTTCAGGTCGATGCCCGATGAGCGAGAGCTTCTCCGAATGAGTGCTCATGAGTTCGCTCATCCCTTTTCTATCTGATGTTCTGTAGCCTGGTCATTGATGGCAAGACCGGTGGTTGACTTTGTCCGAGAGAACAGAAATATCACCGCTTTCCTGATCTTCTTTGGCGTCATCACTCTCTGGTCTGGCGCAGTTCCAATGTTCGGAACTCCAGACGAGCCTGCTCACATGGTTCGGGCCGCGGGGATTGTTCGCGGCCAGTTGGCTGGCGATCGCGGTGACGACAATCAAATGTACTTTGACGTTCCTGCGATTCTTGGGGATGGTATTCCCTGCTACTCCTTCAAACCAGAACAATCCGCCGACTGTCTTAGCGTTCCCGCTGACAAAGACGAGCAGAAGGTCATCTCGACCGCGGGAAGCAATCCACCCCTGTTTCACGTGGTCACTGGCCTCCCAACTCTCTTAACTTCGGGACTCCTGTCGCTCTATCTCATGCGCACCGCAAATGCAGTGATGTGCGCTGGCCTCCTGACGGCTGCCCTCCAAAATATTGCGTTTCTCAAACGTCCAGGTCCAGTCGCGTTCGGCATGGCCGTTTCGCTCACCCCGATGGTGCTCTTCTTGTCAGGGCCACTTAACTCCAGCGGTGTCGCTGCCACCTCTGGCCTCGCTATTTGGACTGCAGTTCTTGTACTCCTTGACGATGAGTCTCCGCGAAGGATTTCCCGTTCTGCTGCCGCCTTCGCTATCCCTTTCTGCGTTCTACTTCTGTCACGGCGTGATGGTCTCTTGTGGGGGGCGGCCATTGTCCTGATCGTGCTCATCGTTACTCCGTGGCCGCGAATGAAGAACATCCTCCAGATACGAACAATCTGGGTCTGGTCCGCGATCATCTCTCTTGTCGCCGGCACCCAGTCTCTGTTGTGGGGGAACCAGAACGCATCGGGGTTCGCCTCGGCGGGCGAAGCCAGCGGCGGTGGATCCGCCAAGTCCGCTTTCGATGTGGAAATCAACTATCTCTATGAGGCCATCGGTCATCTTGGATGGCTGGACACACGATTGCCTCCCATTGTCTACCTCGGCTGGGCGTTTGCCATATTCGGCATGTTCTTCGGGGCAATCGCAGTCGGATCCCGACGAAACGTTCTCGCCGTTGTCGGAGCAGTAGTGCTTGTCATTGGACTAACCCTCTACATCGGCTCGGTTCGGTTCCCCTATTTTCAAGGCCGTTATTATCTTCCTTTTGCCGTCGGGATTCCCTTGCTGGCCGGACACACCATTGCCTCTGCCGGATACCACCATGTCCCGAGACGGGTGCTTGCCATCGGACTGGGATGGCTGTTTCTCCTACACCAGTTGGCTTTTGCTCAGCTGCTGAGGCGATATTCGGTCGGAAGCAGTGGACCTTGGAACTTCGTCTTTGCCCATCGCTGGAGCCCGACACCAGGTCCTATCTGGACTTTCCTGTTGGCCTATTTCATCGCCTCGATTGCGATGTTGGCCATGATTGGGTCGGTGGCTCTGTCTGGAAGCAACCGGATGGAGCCATCATCCTCAGCAAGCGGGACAACTCCAATTCCACGGACTGGTAAAGTCTCACAGTGACTGGTTTGCGGGCGCTCGCCCAAACCCCAATTACCCGACCATCGGAGCCAACACCAATTCCTTGGAACCGAGGCGACTGGTTCGCCGTTCTTGGCATGTTCCTTATCAGCCTAACGTTCGTTGGCCTCATGGGTGATCGATACCCAACGCTGTCACCGATTGATGAGCTCCAGCACATCGACTACGCCATAAAGGCCAGCAAACTGGACTTTGTCCAGAAGAACGAACGAATTGGTCAGGAGGCACTCCACGAAGCAGCTTGTCGTAGCGTCGACGCTCCCGGCTATGTCAGTCCACCGTGCGACTTGTCCATCACCCATGACCCAAATCTCTTTCAAGAGCGGGGCGTGAACACTGCCAGTAGCGCGAACCCGCCCTACTACGTGACATCGGGCGTCATCGGACGACTGATCAAAAAGCTGACGCCGATTGATTCGATTGTTGGAGCAATCCGCCTTTCCGGCGCATTCTGGATGACGGCAGCATTCGGAATGCTCTGGCTGCTCCTTGCTGAGTTCGGGATCGACCGAATCCAGAGAGGGGTGACTGTCGCCTTAATGACGGCAACACCTCACATCGTCTTCGGCTTCTCCACCGTAAACACAGACAACGCCATCCTCCCAACATGTGCCCTTCTCTTTCTCCTCACGCTTCGCTATGAACGCGCACGATTTCCTTGGTGGGGCTTGGCTATTGCCTCAATTGTCGCCATCGGAATCGAACTTACAAACTCCCTCGCCGTCTTGGCCAGTGGCACCTATCTTGGGGCGCGATCGGTACAAGCCCGACCAATTGACTGGCGCAAGCTGACACTGGGTGCTGCCTTCGTCGGCGGAACCGTTCCGACGTTCCGTTGGTTGGGAAGGCTCCACCATTGGTTGATTGAGCCGCTACCGAACCTCGACTTCCAGCTTCCACGAAACGCTATCTTCAATGCCGAACCCGGCTATGTGACAATGGACTTGCTGGTTAGTCGTTTGACTGCTTTGACCACGCCAATCTCCGAACCCTATCTACCAATGTTGCTCCGGGGGACCATCACCACAACGCTTTTGCAGTTCACCAGCTGGATCCTGATAGGGACAGTCATGGCCGCAGTTCTCACCCAACCAACGCGGTCGAGAGTCTCTTTGCTTTGCGGCTCAGCCGTCCTCTGGCTCTTGATCGCCGGACCGTTGTTCACGCTGCGGTGGTCAAATTCAACCCTACCCATCCCCGCACGCTATGGGCTTCCGCTGCTCCCGCTTCTCTTGCTTGGGACGGCTTCGGTACTCAAGAAGAAGGCCGCCTTGTTGAGCCTCGGTGCTTTCGCCGCCTACGGGAACGGCTACATGCTGTACCTCCTCCTCAGGGCCTAGGGCTCCCAACGCGAGTTTGGGGGCGGAAACTGGGGGAGTCACGCAACGTTTCTCCATGCCTCATGCGTCGGACCTGAGATGGCTCAAGACCACAACGAGATTCTGATACTTGGAACTGATCAGGATTTGTCGCGCCCCCGCCTGGAATCATTGGATGACCTTGCCGTCCTGTTCGAAGAACTGATGCCCGGGCTTGTTCGTCTTGCCCATATGTTAACCGGGTCACTCCCGCTAGCTGAGGAAGCGGTGCAAGACGCCTTTGTCACCGTCTATCA
>VAPK011230881.1_pt1 | contig 17280 bp, 19 predicted proteins | sample 3395031 | NCBI WGS metagenome assembly VAPK01 (sample SAMN08290443, study PRJNA428436) | hydrothermal vent metagenome | isolation source: Deep-sea hydrothermal vent chimney 1 | place: Pacific Ocean: Juan De Fuca Ridge
AGGACATGATGCGGAATCCTGATTGAAATACTGGCAATCCTCTGCTGCCGGATAGGCGAATGCACGGATGTTGGAAAAGTGAATCCGGGTGGTGTCACCGTTGCTGGCATCGAGATTGAGATCGTTAACGTAATCTCCACCGCTGAGGGTGATTTTCGCAACGACTTGTTTGATGGCGGTCACTGAAGGCGTCAGGTCTACGGTCCATTGTTTTTTGTCGGGTGTCGAGCCGGAATGCCAGTGGGTGTTGAACAGTTTTTCCAATGATTGAATGTCGCCGCCGAAAACGGCCAGTAAAATGCGGCTGATCTGTTTTTGAACCGGTGATGTGCTTTTGTTTACCTGACGTTTGGCTTGTTGTAAGTCAGTGCCGGACTGCCAGTGAATGATGGCATCGGGGGTAAACGTCGAGGCTTGAGAGATGGGTTTTTCGGTTTTCCAGTACAGGCCGTGGTTTCGCCAATAGATAAAGCGGCCGCTGGAATGAATGGGGCGGGGAATACCGGTCAACGTGCGCGATTGTTCAAAGTGGCCTTTTACGACTTGGTGCTGACGCATTTGTTGAGATAGCAGGTTGCTTGCCTCGGCGGCATCACCGGCATAAACCGGTTGAGGGAGTGTCATCAGCGTGATGATAAGGGCTAATATCAAGCGATTCATGTTTCGGTTTTGCCTGACTTTGTTTTGAATACCTCTGTTTTGAAAAGCTTTGTTGTGAAAACCAGAGGCGATTCCAGGCACATTTCCTGAGTCTCCATATCCACAGCCACTTGGATGGTATAACCCTTGGTCAGGGTTACTCCGCTATCGGCATCACAAATTCGATATTTGATTTTTAGTCGGTATTCCCATTCTATTAATTGAGTTTCCACCACGATTTTTTGGTCAAAATGCAGCGGCTTAACGTATTTGATTCGCATATCGACCACCGGCCAAGCGTAGCCGGATTCAAACATTTGCTGGTAACTGTAATCGAAAATTTCAAGCAATTGACATCGGGCGATTTCGAAATATTTTACATAGCAGCCATGCCAGACGACTTTCATGGAGTCGACGTCATGGAAGGGGATTGTGATTTCAGTTTTTGTGCTGAGCATGTTTGTCTTGATGTTTCCAGGTACGCGCCATGAGGACAGGCAGCCTGACCAGCATGCCAAAGAAAAGGCGAGTGTGCATTTTCGAAATTCTCAGATTGTCCCGCAGCATGTCAAAATGAGAGACGCCATCATGGTGATAGTGTATTCGGGTTTCCAGTTGTTCGACCGCAATTCCGCGCCAGTAGAGCCGTACCAGAATATCGGTATCAAAATCCATCCGCTGGCCCACTGCGGTATCCGATATCAGAGGCATGGTTTCTGCTAGTGGGTAAAGACGGTAACCACACATGGAGTCTTTGATGGTGAAGGAAAGGGTATTTATCCATACCCAGAAATCGGTAATCATCCGGCCATAACGTCGTTTGGGCGGCATTTCTTCATAGCGCCTCACTCCTGCGATGATGGCCAGGGGGTGTTTTTTTGCCAGGGAAAGAAAGCGAGGGAGGTCATCGGTATCGTGTTGGCCATCGGCATCGATTTGCAGGGCGTGGCTGAACCCCTGTTGGTAGGCATGCTTCAGTCCGGTGGTGACGGCGATTCCTTTCCCCTGATTCTGTTGCAATCGAACAAGTTCTACCCAGGGCCGTTCACGGGCGATATCCTGAAGCATTTCACGGCAGGGTGAAATGCTGCCGTCGTCGATAATCAGGCAGGGAATATCCTGCCCTAGCCCATCAATCACTGTGTGAATATAGCGGTGATGGTTGTATGTCGGAATGATGATGCAAGGTTTGAACATGGTGGACTACCTGAAGCCCAGCTGGCCGGAAGAGTAATCGCCTGCATCATCGAAATAGCGAAAGCTCAGTGATTTGTCTGATGGCGATATTATCAGTTGCAGGGTGAGTTGGACTTCTGGTGCAATCAGACGCATGAATTTCAGTTTTGTTATTGTCGAAAAGTTTTCCAGAAATGCATCGGGTAGCGGTAGTCGTTTCGCCAAGTCTGTTACCCATTGGATCTGAACCACTCCTGGAAGCATAGGGTGGCTGGGAAAATGATCTTCGAAATACACCAGGTCATCGGGGATATAGAGTAAGAACCGGATTTCAACAGCATCAATATGTTGTTGTAATATGACAGGGTCAGTTTTGTTCTCGGGATGTGGACTGTCAGGTGGCGTGGAGATCACTGCATGGGGGTATCATTGTTGACCAGCACATAGACGGCATCCACCACATCTTGCACCGTGCGCACATTTTTGAAGTCTTCGGGCCGCAACTTTTTCCCTGTCAGGTCTTTCAGTTTTATGATCATGTCCACGGCGTCGATACTGTCAATATCCAGTTCTTCGTAGAGCCTGGAATCAGGACGAATCGTATCGACCTCGACTTCAAACAGCTCCGACATGACGCCCTTCAAATATTCGTATATTGATTCTTTCGTATGCATAACAAAACCGGTTTTTTATTATAGTTAACTATTGTTCACAGTGGCCAGTACATTATCAAAACAGTCTTGGCAGTGTGCTGGTCGGGTATTCTAGCAAATAATACACGGGTTTTCATTGCATTGTGGCAGGAAATTTGTCGGTTCATCGTTGTGTTTCAGTGCCCTGGGTTGTTAATGCGGACGGTAAAAAAATCGATCAGGTCCCGGTTGAGTCGTCGTGCTTTTTGGCTTTGCATTGCCTCCATGGCCAGATAAGGTTCGATGGCGATGTCGGGCAGAACATGAATCGTGTAGTGAGGCGGCAGTTTGGGAATCTGGTACCACTTTTGATGTTTGAGCAAGGCTGCCGGTTCACAGCGTATGGTGATGGGGGTGATATTTTTTTCCGCCATCAGGGCCACATTGGCGACACCGCGCTGGAATTTTAAGGCTTCCCCTGGCCGGGTACGGGTTCCCTCGGGAAATATGACCAGGGAATTTCCTTGTTGTAGTGAATCCACGCAATCCTGGATTAATTGTTTTGAATCGTTACTGATGTATTTGGCTGTGTTGACGGGGCCTCGGGTGAGGGGCGTACGCTGAAGACTTGATTTGATCACACAATCTGTCCGTCTGATGAGAGAGATCACAAATGCGACGTCCAGCAGGGAAGGATGGTTGGCGATGATTAATTGGCCATTGGATCTGAGGTGCTCGCGGCCATGAATTTCATAACTGAGCAAGCCACACAGACGGAGAAAGAGAAGGTAAATGCCGAGTGTTCGTGAAATTGTGCTGCGGATAAAGGACAGCTTTCGGTTGTTACTCATGGGGATCAGGTGAGAGATTGTATACAGCACGATGGACAATATTGCACCGCCAATGCCGAAAAGCATGAAACTGAAACCAGTAACCAATAACCGCCAGATGTAGTTGATGGTGTTGAGCAGCGTTCTGTCGCTATGATCACTGATATCTTTCATTGCCCGGTGCCGTGGTCGAATTGGCACATGCCGTCAATTTCGACTAACAGCTCCTGACGACAAATATCACCCTGAAGAAACAGTGCAGGTACTTCTGGGCCAAAATGTTGTTCAATGGCCGCTTCAGCCTTGTTCAGATCCTGGTGGTTGCGGACATAAACTTTTATGAATTCCAGGGTGGGTATTGTTTCCACTCGAAGTTGGCTGGCAACGTGTTGCAGCAGTGTGTTGATATTTCCGCAAGTCACATCCATCTGGCCGTTAAAGTTATTCGGATGCAAGGACTGGTGGCCATGAATACTGGCTGTCCCTGACAGGTAGAGTTGTTTTCCATTTTGATTTTGTAACACCGAGGCCCGGGCAAAAGAAGGGCTTTTGGGGCCGTATTCTCTGGGGTAGCAAAAAGCGCTTAACTGATCAGGGTTTTCGAAATGTTGAGGAACTGTTTGGCGCGATGCAATCAGGTAGATCACGATATCGCCGCCGCCATGTCCGATGGCAGTGGCAGCCGGATAATGATGTTGCTGACAGTGGCTGAATGCCTCGTGGCGACCAAGACAAAACTGTTTGTACCGTTCGTTATCGTTATCACCGTGATTAATCCGGGGAAGATAGTTCCAGGCCCGGAGCAGATGAGGGTAGTTTCGATCCCGAAGTTTTTGCAGCAAAGTGGTATAGGATGCGAAAACCGCCGTCTTGAGGTCAGGATAATGACGTTCGTTGACCCATAGACCGAGACACATCAGCTCCTCATTGCTTGACCAGTAACAATGGTCCTCGATACCGTGTTCCACTGTAGTCTGACTGTGCCAGACTTCGCAGAGGGGCTTGCCGAGGACAGGCAAACCGGTATTGAAATGGCGAGATTTTTTTGTGGGCGCACAGTCGTGGCCGAAACTGATGACCGTCAGTACGTCATCATTTTTCAGAAGTGCGTCTGGAGTTTGGCTTGAATAACGACAAGATACTATGGGTGATATTTGGAGCGATTGGTTTGGCTGCACCACGAAAATCCCTGAAATTTGTTTGGTTGGTTTTATTATAAACAGGTAATTGTTAGAATATTGTCCGTACAGGTTGCTGTTTTGCGGACAAGAGTATAGCGCCTATACAAATATACTCCCAGACAGTAAAGTGTCCTGCTGTTGGCAGTCAAGTGGTGGAAATTCGGTCATGAAAACCCAAAACAAAGAACAAGTGGCTCCTCATCCGGTCCTTCCGGAGTATTATGGGGACGAAAGTGAACGCCGTGGACGAGTCGACGGAATGTTTGATTCGTCGGCGGCGCATTACGACTGGATTAACAGCATTATGAGCTTCGGCTCCGGGGAATTGTATCGACGTCAGGCTTTGGAACGATCCGGTCTGGAATCGGGTATGTGGGTGCTGGATGTTGGTTCTGGTACTGGCGTAGTGGCCCATCTGGCCCAGGGCATCGTTCAGGATAAAGGTTTGGTGGTCGCTTTAGATCCCAGCGCCGGTATGCTTGGCGAAGCGAAAACCCGGGGAGTGTCCAATATTGCCCAGGGTCTGGGGGAGAGGTTGCCGTTCCCTGATGATACTTTTGATCGTGTGACCATGGGCTTTGCCCTTCGTCATGTAGCGGATTTGCATGCTTTGTTTTCCGAGTATCGGCGGGTATTGAAACCGGGAGGGAAAATCCTGTTGCTGGAAATTACCCGGCCGGAGAATGCTTTCTTCAGGGGGGGGCTCAAGTTTTACATGAAAGGTGTGGTGCCCACCTTGACCCGTTTGTTTCGTCGTAGCAGTGAGGCTCAGGAACTGATGCGTTATTATTGGGATACCATTGAGCAATGTGTTTCCCCGTCAATTATCCTGGCGACAATGGAAGAGGTTGGTTTACAGCTGCCCCGGCGTCATGTGGTGATGGGAATGTTCAGTGAATACAGTGGCAGTGAAATTAAAACGAATAGCTGATACCTGGGTCGTGCTGAGTGAGTGTGAGTACTCGCAGGATATTAGGTGACATGTACAAAAAAACAGTTTTCAGGTGGTAGTTATCATGGGCGTGCAATCACAACAAGAAAAAGAGCTGGCAGAAATGCTGGTTAACACGCTGGATCTGGAGGATATCAGTGCTGATGATATTTCCCCGGAGGCCTCTTTGTTTGGGTTCGATGCACCGGATAGCCTCGGTCTTGATTCTATCGATGCACTGGAAATTTCTCTTGCGGTCTTTCGTCAATACGGTGTTCAGTTAAAAGCGGATGATGAGAATAACCAGCAGATATTTTCCAGTCTGCGTGCATTGACTACACACATTCACAGCTGATTCCTGAGTCTGTGAGTTCGGCTATGCCGGTGGCGCTGACCCTGAGTTACCCTCTGTTGGTTCATTTAGCGGTATGGTTGGATCTGCCGATGGTGCAGATTTTGGCCTTGCTGGTGCTGGCTTTGGGGCTATTGTTGCCAAGTTTACGGCAAGGCAATCGTTTCACTCAGGGTTTGTTTTTGCTGATTCTAGTGCTGCTTTTCGCGATTAATAACCAGGGGGTTACCCTCTATCTGTTGTATGTGCCTCCGGTAGTGATTCCTTTGCTGTTATGGGGTGTTTTTTTTCGTGGTCTGTTACCGGGAGGAAAGCCACTGGTGACCGCTATTGCTGAACAGGTGCATGGTTCCTTGCCCGCATATATGTGCCGTTATACCCGGAGTGTGACGTTGATGTGGGCGATTTTTTTTGCGGCCATGGCTTTGTGGTCTGCTTTGTTGCCGTGGTTGGGTTCGATCACGTTGTGGTCTCTGTTTACCAATTTCATCAATTATATATTGGCTGCTTTATTATTTGTGATTGAATATATCTATCGTAAGTGGCGCTTTCATCATTACGATCAGCCCGGGTTTGTGGACTATCTCAGGATAGTGGTTAGTGCTGATATTCGAAAACGCTGACTTATGCAGAACGACGACATTCCTTTGATTCATGTATTTCGGCCAGCGGCACCCATCATGTTCAGCGGTGGCCAACAGGTCAGTCAACAGCATTTTATTGCCCGGGTTGTGGCCTTGTCCCGGCAGTTGCCGAATACCCCTTACCTGATCAATTTGTGCCGGGACCGCTATCATTTTGCGTTGGTATTTTGTGCCGCTCTGGTGAAGGGAAGCGTCAACCTGTTACCATCCGGCCGTCAATCACAGACCATAGCCGACGTTGTCGCGGATTATCCGGATTGTTGTGCTGTGATCGACGACGATGAGGAACTGGCGGAGATCGTGACACTGGATCTTCGTGCGGCAACAGTAAACATTGCGTTGTCGAATAATGGGCAGGAGCCGGATTTGCCATGGCTGAAAGGAAACCAGTTGGCTGCAATCGCTTTTACTTCCGGCACGACTGGCAAGCCGTCGCCCAACCGAAAGCTGTGGCGAACCCTGGTCGGTACCACCAGAATGTTGGCAGCCCGGTTCGTGGCACCGGAGGAACGGCCGACCATTGTTGCTACCGTACCTTCCCAACATATGTATGGACTGGAAATGACGCTCATGATGGCCTTGCATGGCGGCTGTGTTATGGATTCCCGTCATCCGTTCTATGCTGATGATATTGCATCTACACTCGCCTCTTTGTCGGGTTCGCGGTTGTTGGTGACAACGCCGGTGCATTTGCGCGCGATGGTCGCCACCCGTACAAAAATGCCGGTGGTGAGTAAAGTGATATCGGCAACAGCACCACTGGACAAACTCAAGGCAGCGGAGGCTGAAAACCTGTTTCAGGCACCGGTGGAAGAAATATACGGTTGTACGGAAGCGGGCAGCATGGCGACCCGGCGAACCATCAGCGATGATAACTGGACCTTGTTGGACGGCATGACTCTGATGATGAACAAAACATCAACCGAAGACCTGGTACAGGTTCAGGGTCCACATCTTGCTGATGCCGCACGAGTGGAAGATCGTTTGGAACTTATTGATCAACACCGGTTTCATCTTTTGGGACGTTCGGTGGACATGATTAATGTTGGTGGCAAAAGAGCTTCCCTCGCGGATCTTACGCTCAAACTTTTAGCGATTGAGGGAGTGGAAGACGGTGTCATTTTTATGGCTGATGAGGGAGAAGGAAGAGACAATAAATGGCCTCGACGCCCGGTAGCACTGGTTGTCTCCCAGCTTTCGCTGCATGCTATCCGGGAGGCGCTGGCGCAAAGGGTTGATTTGGTGTTTTTGCCCCGGCCGATTAAAAAGGTTGCGGCTTTGCCGCGTAATGACACGGGCAAGCTTTCTATCTCGTTATTGCAAGCGTTGTTGAAATAAACTGAAATGAAGCCCGATGTGATCACACTCTATTTTACCGTGCCACAACAGCACCCGTGTTTCCCCGCTCATTTCCCCGGGGACCCCATTGTTCCCGGAGCGTTGTTAATGCAATGGATTTTTGCCCGGGTTCACCGTCAGTATTGCACTCACTCTATTATCACTATCAAATCGATGAAATTTCTCAAAAGCCTCCACCCTGGTGATCAGTGTCGTCTGGAATTGAAAAGTGATCCGGCGTTACAGCGTCTGGATGTTGCTTGTCATTGTCCCCCTAACCTCGTTTGCAAAGGTGTACTGGAACTGGCACCGGCTGGACATGCACCTCGGGAGCAGCAACCATGACGGCCCGGTGGCATGAACAGAAAGAACGAAGCAACCGCACCATGTTGACATTGCTGGTATGGGTGGCTCTGCATCTTGGTCGACGATTTATGATGCTGTTACTTTATCCAGTAGCATTTTATTTTTTGTTGACCGCCGCCACGGCTCGCCGGGCTTCACGCCAGTATTTGACCCGGGCACTGGGACGCAAACCAGGATGGCTGGACTTGTGGAAACACTTTTATACCTTTGCGGTTGTTTCTGTGGATCGTTTGTTTTTTCTCTCCGGGCAACATGACAAATACCAAATTCAGGTCAATGGTGCCGAATTATTCCAGCGTTACGTGACGCAGAAGCAGGGTTGCATTCTCCTGGTTTCTCACCTTGGCAGTTTTGATGTGATGCGGGTTTTAGCGACAAAAGAACAGCGTTTACCGATTCGTGTATTGATTGATCGCCAGCACAGCCCGCTTGCCGCCGAACTGATTGATGCTTTGGACCCGGAACTTGCTGCAGCGATTATCGATCCTGCGCAATCTGCACCGGCGTTGGCTCTGGCTCTGGATCAGGCAATCAAAAAGGGTGAGATGATTGGCATTATGGCTGACAGGGCGGGGAATGATGAGCGGATGATCCGCTGTGAATTTCTTGGCGGGCAAGCAAATTTCCCTGTTGGGCCGTGGTTGCTGGGGTTGATTCTCAAAGCGCCGGTCATCCTTTGTTTCGGACTCTATCAAGGGGGGAATCGTTACCAGCTCAATTTTGAACTGTTGACGGAACAGTTTTCTGCTCCCCGTCACCAGCGCGATACAGAAATTTCTCGGGCTATGGGAGAATATGTCCGCCGCCTGGAGCATCACATTGGTGAGGCTCCCTATAACTGGTTCAATTTTTATGATTTTTGGCTCGATGAAACCACTACAGATCACTGATTATACGCTGACTTCGGCACTGGGTGCCGGTCGTGACGCTCATTGGCAACAGTTACGGGAAGGGCATTCCGGGCTGACAGCCTGTGATTTTTTTCAGATTGATGACCTAGATGCCTGGGTGGGCAAAGTAGCGTCCCTTGATGATTTCCGTCTGGAAGGTCAATGGGCGAGCTACGACTGCCGCAACAACCGCTTAGCTCAACTGGCGTTGGAACAGGACGGGTTTATCGATGTCGTGCGTGATGCCACGAGTCGCTACGGTGCCAAACGCATCGGTCTTTTTATGGGCACCAGTACTTCGGGTATCCATCAAACCGAGCAGGCCTACCTCAGCATCGACCCGGAAAGCGAGCCGTTGCCGCAGTGGTATCATGAATCCACTACTCACAATACCTATGCCGTCACTGATTTTGTGCGTCATTACCTGGGTATCGAAGGATTCAGCGTCACAGTTTCTACTGCCTGTTCCTCCAGTGCCAAAGTGTTTGCCTCTGCCAGTCGAGCCATACAGAGTGGGCTTTGTGATGCCGCCGTGGTGGGTGGTGTGGACACTCTCTGTTTGACGACTTTGTATGGCTTCAATGCCTTACAGCTTGTGGCCACAGAAAAGTGCCGTCCTTTTGATGTGGTCCGTAGCGGAATCTCTATTGGTGAGGCTGGCGGATTTGCCTTGCTTCAGCCTGGAGAAAGTCGTGGGGGAGTCGCCTTGCTGGGGTACGGAGAAAGTAGCGATGCTTACCATATGTCGTCGCCACATCCGCAAGGCGAAGGTGCATTGGCGGCAATGAAAGCTGCTTTGGCCAGTGCCGGCCTGGCCGCCAGGGATATTGATTATATCAACCTTCATGGCACAGGCACCCAGGCCAACGATACTGCCGAATCCAGAGCCGTTGCTAGCCTGTTTGGCCACAAAACCCCGTGTAGTTCCACCAAGGGTTGGACAGGGCATACTTTGGGAGCCGCTGGCATTGTTGAAACATCGCTGGCCCTGTTGTGCATAGAGCATGGTTTTATGCCCCGGACATTAAATAGCGAAACTCTGGATCCAAACCTGGAAATTGAAGTATTGCTGGAGAACAGATATCAGCCACTGCGGACTGTGCTGAACAATTCTTTCGGTTTCGGTGGCAGCAATTGTAGTCTGGTGGTGGGGTGTTCAGCATGATCAAAGTCTATGTGAATGCCGTTGGCTTGGCAGCACCGGGTCTGGAAAACTGGGTGAAAGGACGCCAGGTATTGACGGGTGAACAGCCCTACCTTTCCCGACCGCTTGATCGTTACAAGCCAAAACTGTTGCCGCCGAATGAACGTCGTCGGGCCACCGAAGTGGTGCGGTTGGCTTTTCGTGCCTGTGAAGATGCCATCGACAGCAGCAATCTTGACCCCGGCACTTTGGCGGGTATTTTTGCCTCCTCCGGAGGAGATACTCCCATTGTCGATCAGATATGCCGGGCGCTGCGACAGCCCGAGCGGGCCGTATCACCCACCCAGTTTCACAACTCGGTTCACAATGCGGCTGCCGGCTACTGGAGCATCGCCACCGGCTCTCGGGCACCTTCCACCAGCCTGGCGGGCTATGACGGCAGCTTCAGTGCAGGACTGCTGGAAGCAGCCACCCAGGTGGCACTGGAGGGCGTGTCAGCCTTACTGGCAGTGTATGACACGCCGCCCCCACCGCCTTTGTTTGCCAAATGGTTTATCCAGGATCCGTTTGCTGTGGCCTTGGTATTAACCGCAGCACCTGACGATAGCAGTCTCGCCTGTTTGACTGTTGGTCCCGATGTGGAAGAAAAAAATGAAACACCAATGGAAAACATTGCTTTGGACACCGTGCGCCTTGGCAATCCAGCAGCACGTAGTTTGCCGCTGCTGGAGGCGCTGGCTCGGAAAAAAGACTGTCAATTGCACCTTCCTTTGCCTAGTGATGGAGTGTTGATGGTCAATTTAACGCCATATTAAGAAGTAAAAACAGATGAAATAACTTTCAGTCACCGGTTTTTTTTATTGTTACCACCTCTATTTCATGATTACAATCCAGCGTCATAAAATCGTTCAGCTCATTCCTCATGGCGAGGCCATGTGTTTGCTCGATCAGATAATAGACTGGGATGAGCACCATCTGAACGCCGTTACCGCCAGTCATCGCCGAATGGATAACCCGCTGATTGAAGATGGAATGATGGATACGGTGGTGTTGGTGGAATATGGGGCGCAGGCGGCAGCCGTTCACGCAGCCTTACAGCAAAGTGGCCTCGGTGTAGCTCGTCCCGCCTATCTTGGGGCGATAAAGAAATTGCATTTGTTTTCCCGGTTTATCGACACCAGTGTGGCTGAGTTACACATTCAGGCCGAATGTATTTTTAATGACAGCAATGGGGCAATATATAATATCCGGGCATGTGCCAGGGGAGATGAGCTGATGACGGGGCGGGTTGTATTAATTCAGCCGCCTTGAGTTATTTAATTTCCATTCCTCGTAGAAAGGGACAGGGGGGATCGTTTGAAAATATTTAATTCGCTTCCTATTAACTCAATTTTGTATATTCGTTCAAAAATCTTCATATAAATATTCGGTAGAATTACTACTAAAAAAATAGCGCTCAAAATTGGGGTTGGTTGCTGCATTTTTTCATTCTGCACGGGTCTGCTGGTGTGATTTATATGCTTTTGGTTGAACTCTTTCATCGCATGCTTGTTTTAATAATGATAAAAACTAAATAAGTTAATTAATGAAAAAACGTTACTGTACTATGCAAAAATGGAAACATAAAATTTAAAAATGTACGTTATGGGTTATCAATGATGTTGGGCGCACACGCTATTGTGTTTTTCCGACAAATCATACCAGGGGTAAAAATTGGACGCAGATGTCATTGTTATTGGTTCAGGTGCAGGTGGTTTAGCTGCGGCTCTCCCCCTGGCTCAGGCAGGTGAAAGTGTCATCGTTATTGAACAGCACAATGTACCGGGCGGTCTTTGTCACAGTTTTAGAAAAAAGGGTTACCGCTTTAGTCCCGGTGTTCATTATGTTGGTCAACTTGGTGATGGTGGATCAATGCGTGAAATTTACGAAGGGCTTGGTGTTGCTGATGACCTTGTTTTTTTTGAAATGAATCCCGATGGTTATGAACATATTCAGGTCGGACAGGAGTTTATGGATATCCCCAGTGGTAAACAGGCCACTATTGAGCGCTTCAAACAGCGTTTTCCTGCTGATGCCAAAGGGATTGAAAATTATTTTTCTCTGGTGGATAAAATTTGTGGCCAGTTATCTATTGTTCCTGAAACCAGAGGCCTCCTAGAGCTTTTAACCGTTCCTTTCAGAACGCGAGAAATGGGGCGATATGGTTTGTTCTCTTTAAAAAGAACGCTGGACGACAGAATTTCTGACCCCCTGTTAAAAGCCTTTCTCTCTGTTCAATGTGGTGACCATGGTCTGCCACCGTCAAGAACACCGTTTGCATTGCATGCCGCAGTAACAGGACATTATCTTGAGGGGGGGTATTATCCTGAAGGTGGTGGACGCGCTATTCCTAGAGCCTTTGTGCGTGCGCTAAGAAAAAACAGGGGAAAAATACTATTATCCACCCCGGTGGAAAAAATTCTTACCGAAAGAAATAAAAAAGGACGATATGCTATCGGTGTCCGACTTGGTAATGGTGAGGAGCTTAGGGCTAAAAAAATTATTTCCAATGCCTCTCCAAAAATAACTTATGAGCAATTGATAGGCCGGGAATTCCTCAGTAAAAAACTGTTGAGACAACTGGACCAGTTTACTTATACAACGGCTGCGCTGGTGCTTTATATCGCGACTGACCTTGATCTTGCCAGAATGAATTTTGATTCCGGAAATTATTGGTATACACCTTTTCATGATCCTGAAGTGTATTATCAACGTGCCCAAAGCCCGAGCGTGGTTGATGCTGATGAATGCCCCGGTGTGTTTGTCGGCATAAGCAGTATGAAAGACCCGAATAGTTTCAGAAATGGTCATCATACTATTGAGGCCGTCAGTTTTATTTCGTATGAAGTTTTCAGACAATGGCAGCACACCACTTATAATAATCGGCCTGATGATTATCATGCTCTCAAGCGAAAACTGACAGCATCAATGCTTAAAACCATTGAACATATTATTCCAGGCATCTCTGACCATCTGGTTTATTGTGATTTGAGTACGCCGTTAACGAATGATCATTATGTGAAATCTACTAATGGAAGCTGTTATGGAACAGAAAAAACCTGGCGTCAATTTGGTCCTTTTAGTTTTAAAAACCGATCAGAGATCAAGAACCTTTTTCTCTGCGGCGCAAGTACCATGGCGCATGGTGTGTCAGGCGCAACTTCTTCAGGGATAGGGGTAGCCTCCGGGTTGCTTTCTTGTCGTCCGAGTGAGTTATTAAAAAATACTGGTCAGATATTAAAAGTGATTCCGCGATAAAACGGGATGACAGTGGTTTTTTTATCGATAAAGTAAACGATAAAAACCTTTTTTCAGCCTGTCTTTTCATTTCCGGGAAAAGAAATTCCTGTAAAAATCATAGTTATATTGATAGATACAACCTCTATATGGCTGATTAAGGAACGTGCATGTCATGATCAAAAAAATAATGAGGCATTGGGCTGAAGGTTTTTGCTTGCATCACCCAAAAAGCTTATGAGGTTGGAAAATACGTAGCAAGTGATTTTTATGGGTGGGCTAATATTAAAGCGAATAAAAAACCGAGCTGATGGAACTACGTCATTAGCCCCAAACCATGAGCATATGACATATCAACTGCCGGGCTGATGCAATAAAATGATTGAAGTATTAAGAATTACCCTGCTTGTGATGGGTGCAATCCCTTTAATGATTTATCCTTTTATTGCAATAGCAAGCATTATGGGGATAGCCAGCACCTCTTCTTTGAAGGTTCCTTTATATTGTCGTGTAATGGGAAAATTTTTTCTTTGGGGAACTTTAATTTATCCACTTGTTTACGGAGTTTTCCTCTATTGCTCTAATTTGTTTAAGCAAAGCACGGGATTAATTTATGCGCTTGCATCATTGGTATTCTTGCTGATGCTTTGGATTAGTTCCCGGTTTATGGATGCTCCGCCACGTTTTCCGTCTGCTGAGTGATAAAGTGGTTGATTTCCATACAAAATAGATGTTGAGAAAAACAAGGAAAAGAGTCAATGTCATTAAGTTAAGAAATGAATACTTATTTTTGTCGATTAAGTACACATTGTGCAGCCAACCATGTGCCATGGCGAGGAATGTGGAAACAAAAAGCACAGCGTCTGTTACACAGAGGCGCAGAGTTTTTAGTATTTTTCTCTGTGTCTTTGCGCCTCTGTGAACTCTGTGTTTACAAGCACGAAATTTGACAACGCGACAGGTTTCCGGGGTTCCTTTATTCCGAATTGCTCCGCAGACTTGAACAAACGTGCTTAACTTAATGGCAGTGGAAAAAGGGTCATTACTTGACGCCATAGTGAAATAAATTCACTATAATCGCATGGCACATTAACTATGATTAGAGTTTTCTACTGGGTTATTGCGTCGTTTGGTAAACATACCATTAAAAAAGTCGCCGAGCTGTTTGCTGTACCTCCATCACGGATATCACATATTCAACGATTGATGGAGATTATTCAGTTGTCACGGTTGCAACGAAAAACAGTGAAGTTGTGTAATATCAAAAAATAACTCCTTTTAATACAGGACAGGTAACGAAGATATGTATTTCGATAATAAAAACCTGTTGAAGCCTCCGGTGAGTCGTGCGGCATATAGTGATAGAACTGCTTGGCTGATGGCTGAAATGGCACGGCTCGCGTATTTTAAATTTGAAGGCAGTATTAATATTGATGATGTTGCGACGACTTTGACTGAAAAATCTGACTCGAAATCCATTAAAAAAATGCTGGAGAAGTTGTTAAGTGACAAGCAGCAGTTAAGTGGTGATGCTGAAGCTGAGTTGAAAAGCTATCTGACTATCAGCGATTTTGTATTGTCATCCGTATTCAATGTTGATGGTACACAGGCCTTTCTTGCCACAAGCAAAAAATACCAGATGAATGTTTTATCATTCAGGGGAACCGAGGCAGATATAAGAGATATTAAAGCCGATTTGAAGGCTACAACAACAGAAATTGATGGGTATCAGATACACAGTGGATTTTATCAGGCTTTTGGTAAGGTTAAAGCCGATATTGAGGCCGAGCTGGCGCTGTTACAAAATAATGGGTACCCGCTTTATATAACTGGGCATTCATTGGGAGGGGCATTGGCATTGTGTGCCACCAAGTTTTTGGCATCCGACAGTCTGGGAGCCTGTTACACTTTTGGTAGTCCGAGAGTTGCGTCATCAAATTTTGGTGATGATATCAAAACACCTATTTATCGTATTGTGAATGCTGCGGATCTTGTTCCTCGTGTACCTCCAGCCTATATACAGCATTTATTCATCAGTATATTTGAGGTTGCGCATATACCATTTGTGAGTGGGGCTATTGTTAAGGTGCTGGAAAAAATAGTGGGTTATTGCCATCATGGTGACATGAGGTTTCTCACGGCCAGTAAAAATACCGACTACAGTGATTTACGACTTTTGCAAAATCCGACTATCATAGATCGGGCAATACGACTTTTTAACCGACTGATACTGACATGGGGCAAGGCAGGAGCTACAGACCATTTTATTACAGCATACAGTAATAAATTGGCGGCATATGCGGTAATGCGTAATAAAAAATAGATCATTTTTTGTTCCTTCACGTCCTTTGCAGTTGCTATCTCTTGTTGTTGGTAATGGGCAACCCCTAAATCTCAAACGCTACAAGTCACCAAAGCTAAGCTCGTTGTTCATAAACAAATCCTGAAGCCCGAGTGATTCGCTCTCCCTTCAAATAATTCGATCAAGCCGGTCGATTTTTTGCGCTTTGATCTTTTTCTCGCCTGTTTATACTGGCTCTAAACAAAGAGGAGCAGGATATGAAAGGTGAATTTGTCCGGGTAACATCAGGTTTCAGAAATTGGATAACGCCGGATGGCAGCCCCGGCCCCACAGGCGAGGGGGGATTTTCCGCCGAGCCAGGGCGTTATCATCTTTATGTCTCTTATGCCTGTCCATGGGCACATCGTACGTTGATTTTTCGGGCGCTCAAGGGCTTGGAGAATGCCATTTCGGTGTCTGTGGTGCATCCGCTGATGCCTGAGCAAAGCTGGGTGTTCGGGGAATACCCTGGGGCGACTCCAGATCAAGTCAATAATGCCCAAACATTGGTTGAAATTTATCAAATAGCAGATGCAGGTTTTAATGGCCTGGTGACCGTGCCTGTTTTATGGGATAAACAGCGCAATACTATTGTGAATAACGAATCCTCAGAAATCATTCGTATGTTGAATGCTGCATTTAATGATTGTGCTGGCGTATGTGCCGAAATCGATTTTTATCCACAGCCTTTGCATGAAGAGATTGATACCATTAACGAAGTGGTGTATCACACAGTGAATAACGGTGTGTATCGGGCTGGTTTTGCCAGCACGCAAAAGGCTTACGAGCAGGGATTTGATCAGTTATTCACAACGCTGGACGAGCTAGAGATACGACTGGCCTCTCAGCGGTATCTTGTGGGTGCAAACATCACCGAGGTGGATTGGCGATTATTTGTAACTCTGGTGCGTTTTGATGCGGTGTATGTCGGTCATTTCAAATGCAATAAAAAACGCCTAGTGGATTATCCGAACTTGTGGGCTTACACACGGGAGCTGTATCAGGTAGCTGGTGTGGCGAAAACGGTGAACATGGATCATGTTAAATATCATTATTATGCCAGTCATAAAATGCTTAATCCCAGTGGTATTGTGCCTAAAGGGCCAGAGGTCGATTTTTTATTGGCACATGGGCGTTCCTGAATACAGAATAACGATAAAAATACAAAGGAGCTCCTGATGAGCAAAGCAAAAATTGCCGACACCAAACCCATTGCTGTAAACCTGGAAGCGGGGGAAGAATATTATTGGTGCTCCTGTGGTCAGTCTCGTAATCAACCCTTTTGTGACGGTTCCCATCGTGGTACTGAATTCACGCCCATGGCCTTTAGTGTCGGTGAAGCGCAAGAGGCTTATTTGTGCCAGTGCAAGCGCACCAGTACACCGCCGTTTTGTGATGGTGCCCACGCGCGGCTTGATGACGATGAAAAGGTCAACTACGCCGCCGCCACCGATACTCTGTCAGCAAAAAACACCCCTGAAGAATCCACCCTGGAAAGTATCCATGCACTGGCGCGTGACGGTCTTACAAAAACCGGCCA
>VAPK010709612.1_pt1 | contig 17268 bp, 4 predicted proteins | sample 3395031 | NCBI WGS metagenome assembly VAPK01 (sample SAMN08290443, study PRJNA428436) | hydrothermal vent metagenome | isolation source: Deep-sea hydrothermal vent chimney 1 | place: Pacific Ocean: Juan De Fuca Ridge
AAACTCAGTAAAAGGGATGGGGAGAAGCTAGGTTTTCCAGTGTTTCCCATGTCTTGGAACGAATCGAAAGGATATAAGGAGGAAGGATATTTTCCGGAAGCGGTCATCAACTTTTTGGCGTTGTTGGGATGGAATCCCGGTACGGAACAGGAGATTTTCAGTCTGTCTGAATTGGTCAAAGCCTTTAGTTTGAAACGTGTTAACAAATCTGGTGCCCGGTTTGATCCCGATAAGACCAAATGGTTCAACCAACATTATCTACAGAACAAGAGTGATATGGAGTTGGCTGGTTTGTTTACGACGGTGCTAGACGATAAAGAGATTCCGAGCGAAGTTCGGAATGACGACTATATTACAAAAGTAGTTTCCCTTATCAAAGAACGGGCATCCTTCGTAAGCGACTTTTGGCAATTGAGCGATTATTTTTTTGTCGCTCCGTCGGCTTATGATGAAAAAGCATCTCGAAAACAATGGAAAGAAGATACCCCGAACATAATGAACCAATTGATATCAGTGCTTGAAGGTATTGAAGACTTTTCTTCTGAAAATGTGGAAACCGCAGTAAAATCATGGATTGGTGACCAAGAACTTTCTTTCGGAAAAGTGATGCCACCACTTCGGTTGGCCCTAGTTGGCGCCATGAAAGGCCCTCATGTTTTTGACATTATAGCTCTGATCGGAAAGAAGGAAAGTGTGGACCGTATTAAAAAGGCCATATCAATTATTTAATTTTTTGTCAGGTCGAGCGCAGTCGAGACCTCCTTCGTACCCCATACCGTTCTTGACTTTAGTTTATCTTGAGCGAAGCCGATAGGCTCGACCTGACAGTTAGCCGTAATGAATAGAACCTGAAACTATCTACTGACTTCTATAAGTTTTTAACGAATAGCCGTCGAATAACGCCTTTATTTCATATCTTCAATCACTAACTTAAAAACAATTCATCATGGGTGGTTATTTTTGGATTCCGATAGCATTCTTTGTTATTATTACGATTCTATCAGGTGTATTTATAGTAAAGCAACAGACGGCAGTTCTTATAGAGACTTTTGGAAAGTTCACCAGTGTTCGACACTCGGGCATACAGTTTAAGATTCCGTTCGTTCAGAGAATAGCGGCCAGAATAGGGCTTAGAATTCAACAATTAGACGTTGTCATAGAGACCAAGACACTAGATGATGTTTTTGTCAAATTAAAAGTCTCGGTACAATATGTCGTCATTAGGGAGAAGGTCTATGATGCCTATTACAAACTCGAATATCCTCATGAGCAGATTACGTCTTACGTATTTGACGTAGTACGTGCCGAAGTACCAAAAATGAAACTGGACGATGTCTTTGTAAAAAAAGACGATATCGCCATTGCCGTCAAAGGAGAGCTTCAAGAGGCTATGATCAATTACGGTTTTGATATTATCAAGACCCTTGTGACCGATATTGACCCTGATGCTCAGGTAAAAGAGGCGATGAACCGGATCAATGCTTCGGAACGCGAAAAAATAGCCGCCCAATTTGAAGGTGATGCCGCCCGTATTCTTATTGTTGAAAAAGCAAAGGCAGAGGCCGAAAGCAAGCGTCTGCAGGGTATGGGTATTGCCGACCAACGCCGAGAAATTGCGCGTGGTCTTGAAGAATCAGTAGATGTCTTGAACAAGGTGGGCATCAACTCACAGGAAGCTTCGGCCTTGATCGTAGTAACCCAACATTATGATACGCTTCAATCGATAGGTGAAGAAACCAACTCAAACTTGATTCTATTACCTAACTCGCCGCAAGCGGGCAGTAATATGCTAAACGATATGGTCGCTTCTTTTACGGCTAGTAATATGATCGGGGAATCAATGAAGAAATCAAATGCCAAAAAGAAAGACGAATAGTCTAGATTTTTTAAATTATGACCCCCTTACAAATTTAGTGTAAGGGGTTTTTTTGTTCTGCCAGAAAATAACTTCTCAATGTCAGGACCTCTACAGGACTTTTGCGATAAACCATAGGCATTTACCTTGTCAAAAATCAAAAATAGCTCAGTGGACACCCCTAAGAGCAGGTTTCCATAGAAAATACCAATTGATATATTTTAAGGAATAGGAAAACTCTATATCACCCTTTCTGTTGTATTTTAGCCCAAGAATCCCTTAAGCCAACAGTTCTGTTAAAAATCAATTTTTCAGAAGTTGTATCTGGGTCAACACAATAATACCCCAGACGTTGAAATTGCACCCGATCACCTATTTTGGCCTCTTTTAAACTAGGTTCTAAGAATGCCGTAATTGTTTTTAGGGAATCAGGGTTGGTGAATTCCATAAAATCTTTGTCTTTGTGTGTATCGGGACTTTCATCGGTAAAGAGCCGATCGTACAAGCGTACTTCGGCCTCCACTGCATGTTCGATTGAAACCCAATGTAAGGTGCCTTTTACTTTTCGCAAACTCTCTTCGCTACCGCTACCGCTCTTGCTTTCGGGGTCATAGGTGCATTGTACCTCTATGACATTGCCAACGGCATCTTTGGTACAGCTTTCCGCTTTGATAATATAGGCGTTCTTTAAGCGCACTTCGCCTCCTAATTTTAAGCGGAAGAACTTTCGATTGGCTTCTTCTTTAAAATCAGCCTTTTCGATATAAATTTCTTTAGAAAATGGCACTTTGCGAGTGCCCGCACTTTCATCAGCAGGATTATTTTCGGCCTCAAGCCATTCCTCTTCCCCTTCAGGGTAGTTTGTTATCACCACTTTTAAGGGATCCAACACGCCCATAACCCTAGGTGTTATCTTGTTCAAATGTTCTCGCACATGAAACTCTAACAGCGAAACATCGATTAAATTCTCGCGTTTCGCAATACCGATGGTATCCACAAAGTTGCGTATAGATTCAGGTGTATAGCCTCTTCTGCGCAAACCTGAAATCGTGGGCATTCTGGGATCATCCCAGCCTGTTACCGAGCCTTTTTCCACCAATTGCAAGAGCTTTCGTTTACTCACTACGGTATGACTCAAGTTTCGTCTTGCAAATTCTCGTTGCTTAGGTCGTACCTTGCTCTTATCGACCACTTGGTTCAAAAACCAATCGTACAACTCTCGGTGCATGGCAAATTCCAAGGTGCAGAATGAATGTGAAACCTGTTCGATATAATCGCTCTCACCATGCGTCCAATCGTACATGGGGTAAATACACCAATCGGTATTTGTGCGGTGGTGCGCCTTGTGGAGCACACGGTACATGATGGGATCGCGCATCAACATATTTGAGGAGGCCATATCAATTTTGGCTCGTAAAACGTGTTTTCCCTCTTCAAAATTTCCCGCTTTCATGCTCTCGAACAATGTAAGGTTTTCATCCACCGAACGATTTCGGAAAGGGCTTTCTTTTCCCACTTCCGTGGGAGACCCTTTTTGAGCGGCCATTTCATCAGAACTTTGACTGTCAATATAGGCCTTGCCCTCCTTGATCAATACAATGGCCCAATCATAGAGCTGCTCGAAGTAATCAGAAGCATACCGTTCGGTATTCCATTCAAAGCCCAACCACTCCACATCCTTTTTTATGGCATCTACATACTCCTGTTCTTCCTTTGCGGGGTTGGTATCATCGAACCTAAGGTTTACCGGGGCATTGTACCGTATTCCGAGTCCGAAATTCAGGCAAATCGCACTGGCGTGGCCAATATGCAGATAGCCATTGGGTTCGGGTGGAAAACGAAAGCGTAGTGCCTTCTGCGGAAAGCCCTTCTCAAGGTCTTCTTCAATGATATGCTCAATAAAATTCAATGCTCTTTCGGCTTCGCTCATTGGGTGTTTTTTTACCTAAGACAAAAGTAGCAAAAATGCCGTGAATACAGACTACAAAAAAACCTCGGCATACAAATACCTGCATTTCACAACACAATTCTTTACCGATACAACATTAAATTCATCAAACTGTAATTAAAACACATCTTTGTTGTTGAATACTGTATTAATGATGCGTTAAAGCGGCCTATCAAACGTCCGTAATCAAAACAAACGACTAATTATACGTTTTATCCAAAGCCCAAATCTGAACGATAGAACTTGTAGTACTTAAAACTACGACTACTTATGAAACCAAACATACTACCCCGTTTTCGTGTGCTAATAATGATATTCCTTCTTATGGGGGCTTCGCAGCTTTCTGCGCAGATTTCAATGAAGGCTCCCGAGCCAGCAGGAGGTAGTGCCTCATGGACAAAAATATGTGCAGGACTTCCCTCGGGGAGTGGACCATTCAACTCTTACGATGTCACCATATCGTGGGCGGGTGATCCGAATGCCGGAAATGAATTTGTTCTCGAATTGTCAGACGCCTCTGGAAGTTTCACAAACGCTGTTGAACTTGCTAGGGTTAGTGACCAGAACACCAATAGCTCAAAAGAATTTGATGTAAACTTCGCAATACCCACAAACACAAGAGGCCAAGGCTATAAACTACGTGCAAAAAGCACCAACCCCGTGGATGATGAGGAATCGGTTTTGGCCTACCACATGTACTTTATGGATATAACCTCAAACCTAAATATAAGTGTACTTGGCGATGGCAACCCCCCTGGCGCTATCTGTAGTGTAGGGCCAATCACTTTACAGGTAGACAATATACCCAACCCAGAAACCTATCAATATGTTTGGTATCGAAGTGGTACTTTCCTCATGGGAGAAACGGGCCATACCCTAAACGCTACGACCAGTGGTATGTACCAAGCCCTTATTGATTATGGTGACTGTACGTTCTCTGGTAATACAGATTCAAATATGGTCGATGCGACCATCGGATCTACTGGTTCGGGCATTGGTATCACACCACCCACCCAAACAGCATTATGTGCAGGAGACACCGAAACCTTGACTATAGATATGACCGATCCTTCTTGGAGCTATCAATGGTACCAAGACGGAACGGCCATCTCAGGCGCAATCGGCACAACATATACAGTTGACGCAAATGTTGTTGATTTTGAGGGCGATTACCAAGTAGAGATTTCAGCAACCGGTATTTGTACTGAACGTTCAGCAACAGTGGCTATGACCAATGCCGATAATTTTACGGTAACTAGAGATAACCCTGCTAATATTGTGGTGTTGCCCGCTCAGCCCGAAACCTTGAGCGTAACAACAAATGCGATTTCGCCTACCTATCAATGGTATAGAAACGGCAATATTATTAGTGGCGCAACCAACCCAACATTTGATATAACTCAAGACGGTACGTATTATGCAGAAATAACCCAAGCTGGAGGCACCTGCCCCGGCACCAAGAAAAACTCGGAGTCGACTATCGCTGTGACACCTGCTTCTTTTGAAATCATCATCGATTACGATTCGGCCTACACTTTTTGTGTAAGTACAAGCATTATTTTAGAGGTGGCGACCATAAATGCCGTTGCAGGTGATGGAAGTAAAACAGATGTTACCGCACAATTGGAAAGTTCGTTTACCTACCAATGGAAAAAAGACGGAACCAACGTTGCGGGCGCGACCAACCTTAACATAAGCCTTACAGACCCATCGGGAAACGGAAACTATACGGTTGATGCCGTATTAAGCACCTATAACGAGACATCGAATATGTTGCCCGTACAATTATTGACCAGTGAAACCGTGGCAATAACCAGTACCGGTACAATATACTGTAACGCGACCGATACAATAACCCTAAGCACCACAACCGATTTGACCAATGAAAGTTTTTCATGGGAAAGAGATGGTGCCTCGATCAACCTAACCGACTCCTCACTCAATGTTACTGGGCCAGGTATCTATAGGTTGGTTATAGATAAAAATGGATGCTCCTTGATTTCAAACCAAATAATCATTACCACCTTGGATCCAGACCTTATTACTTTGGATATTGATGGTGATGTAGTATTTCCCGAAGGAAGTTCTAAAACAGTAACGGCAAGCGGCGGTACCGCTTACCAATGGTTCGATGTCGATAACAACCTATTGAGCAGTTCAAGTTCAATGACCTTTACCGAAGAGGGCACCTATCTTTTAATCGCCACTATAGACAATTGTGAAATCTCAAAACAAATCATCGTGGTCTATTTGGATCTGTTCAATGTGCCGAACGTAATCACGCCCAACGGTGATGGTGCGAACGACCAATGGGTGATTCCCAATTCATATTCAAACAAACAAGATGTAAATGTGATTATCTACAATGATAGCGGTGTTGAGCTTGTAAATGAAATGGGCTATCAGAACAATTGGCCTCAATCGTCAATGTCGTTTCCCAAGCAGAACATGGTCTTCTACTATGTAATCAAGAATGCCACCAAAACACTGAAACAAGGAACCATAACCGTTATTCGATAATAACAATAACCTACCATGAAAGCCCATAATGGGCATTTAATTAAAACCATTACTAACCGAAATAAATAAAATTTTGATTATCAATGGTTTGTGAAATTTTACATAAATGAAATTAAGAAACCTATTCGTACTCTCATTGATCGCTTTCATGTCGCTAACAAACGTTAGCGCACAAGAAGATGATCCTATATTACCGTATAAGGTAGCTCCCCAAAACCTGCTGAAATTCAATCGTTTTTTGATAAACCCCACATTTTCAACAGTTCGGGAAGACAACTCGTACTTTAATCTATTACACAGAAACCAATCAGTACAATTTCAAGATAACGACCAAACCTATTTTTTAAGCTATAGTGGCCGTATTGGCGATCGTAGCGGTTTGGGCCTTAGTTTGTATAGCCAGAAAATTGGTCCGGTTTCCAATATAGGTGTTCTGGCCAACTACGCCTATGGTATAAAGTTGAGCGATAAAAGCAACTTCACCTTTGGTGGAAATTTAGCGTACTATAGTACAGGGCTAAATAGAAATGATATTGATGTGGTCGATTTAAATGATTTTAGGCTCAACGGAACAGAAGATAGTAACATACTGTCTTTTCAGCCCGGTTTTAATATTTCTTATGGGAAATTCGATTTCGGTGTTTTTGCCGAAAACCTATTCGATTACAACCTTAAGACCAGCAAAACCCTTACCGAATTCAAAGACAAAACCTATTCTTCGCACTTACAATATACCCATCCGTTTGAAAATGGAAGCGGGGTTTTTGAAAATGCGCGCCTAATGCCCTTGGCCCGTGTTCGAATGAACGCTCAAAATGGTTCGGGATCAACAAGCGGACAAGACCTTTCCTATGGTGGTAGCCTGATATTGGACCTGCCAAAATTAGGGTGGTTACAAGGGGGTTATGATTCCTTCTATGGTGCTTCTGCAGGAGCTGGTTTTAATATCAATCAAAGGCTTTCATTGGGGTATACCATGGAGAAAGGCTTTGGTACCGACTTCAATAACCTAGGGGTCACCCACGAAATCTCGTTTGCATATTCGTTTACACCAAACCTTACCGAAGACCGTGTAATGCTTGAAGACAACGAAGATGAATTGGCAGACAATGTACTTGAAACCGAAGATCTGGTCACAAATGACGAAATAGAGGAATTAAAAAAGAAATTGGCCGAAAACGATGCGATTCTGGCCGAACTTATGTTCCGTCAAGATTCATTAGAGGCACATCGCCAATCTGACCTAGAACGACGTTTTGAAATGGTCATGCGAATGGTACGAAACGAAACCAATGGAGAACGCCCTGATTTGGAAAGAAGGGCAGAAAAGCTATTCTTAACAGGTAAAGACGAGCCTTCGTCATTGGCCGAAAACAATACTATACCAAACAGTACAAACACTACTAGGGAAGAGACTACAAGAACCGCCGTAGTTCAAGATAACACACGAAGTGACGATTATAACAACGCCGCCAACCGTGATGCCATAAAAAGTAGAAAATTCAGAAACCTAGACGGCGTAACCGATGGCTACTATGTAGTCGCCAATGTTTATAAAGGCGGAAAATATATGGATAGGTTTATGAACAGCCTCAACGAACAGGGGTTTAATTCAGACTATATCGATAACCCTGAAAACGGTTTAAAATATGTATATATAGAACGTTATGATACGTGGCAAGAGGCCGCCGATGCCTACAAAAGCAATATGGGCGGCACCTACAACGATGACCTTTGGATCATGAACGTTGACAATAGATATACAAACGAAGCCTATGCCAGCAATGTTGATAAGCTACAGCAAAAATCAGCACAATATGATACCGATGTGCTTCAGCGCAATGTGGTGGTAAAAGATAAAGTAGCTTCTACCGAACTGACCGCAAAAACCTTTAAAATTGATGGTATTGGCTCTGGCTACTATATCATTGCCAATGTTTTCGCCAACCCCAACAATGCCAAACGATTTGTTAAACTTTTAAACTCATACGGACTCAATGCAAGTTACTTCATCAACCCCGAAAACAATTGGAGGTATGTATACCTAAAACGACATGAGTCTTGGAACAATGCCTTGATATCGTACTATTCTAAAATCAACGACTCGTATGACGACAAAATGTGGATCATGCGCGTAAAACCAAACCTACTGGCATAAACGATGTTTAAATTAGTTAAAAAAACACTCTTACTCAGTCTGTTTTTACTGAGTTTTATAGGGTTATCGCAAGAGTACAACACCTTTGATATTCGCTACCAAAACAATATCAAGGGCGACCTGACCTTTATTGCAAATCAAATAGTAAACCGTGATGAGTTTACCGTAGGCACGAGGCCTGAGGATCCTTATAACAATTTAAACACCAATGGTAGTTTTTGGCCTGCAAGCAACCGCATCACGGAAACTGGTGGGCGATACAACTACAACGATTATAAGGATATGCATTACATTGACGTGGATTCGGATCCGACCACGTTCAGTTCAAGCACAACCACCTTTAATTTTCCCTCCCCAGCCTGTAATCTTATTCGCTATGCCGGGCTCTACTGGTCGGCCACATATCCAAGAGATCAAACTTCAGCCGCGCCGGGCACACCGCGGCAGTTTCCTATAAACCAAATAAAATTTAAGGTGCCAGGTGGGGCCTACGTTGACATTACCGCCGATGATGTTATTTTTGATGGTCTTACAAATGCTGATCCTACTATACAAAACAATGCCCCATATGCCTGTTATGCCGATGTGACCACTTTGGTGACGGCTTTGGCCAACCCTACTGGGGATTATACCGTTGCTAACGTTCCTGCGGCACAAGGGGTAGGATACGATCTCAATACGGGTACAAGTTTAATGCTAGGGGGTTCTGCTGCTGGTTGGACCTTGGTCATTGTATATGAAAACCCCACCCTAACGGGAAAACTGATAACCACCTATGATGGTTTTGCTAGGGTTACCGGAACAAACAGTGTACCTATTAATTATACGGGTTTCAATACCATTCCGGCGGGGCCGGTAAACGCCGATATCGGTGCTGCAACCTTGGAAGGTGATTTTAGAATTACCGGAGATCAAATGCGAATAAGAGCCGCAAGCAATCCTTCTTTTACCTCAATGAGCAATGGCGTTAACCCCGCAAACAACTTTTTCAATAGCAATATAACGCTAAACGGGGCTTTGCTGCCCGGCAGAACGCCAAGCAGCTCGAATACTTTAGGGTATGACACTGATATTTTTCGGTTGAATAATTTTGCGAATTCCGTTATACCCAATGGGGAAACTGCGGCAACATTTCAATTTACCACCAATGGTGATCAATATTACCCATTTTTCAATTCATTTAACGTAGAGATTATCGAGCCCGATATTATTCTCGAAAAAAAGGTAGAGGATATTGCCGGTAACGATATAACCGGCCTAGGCGTAAACCTGGGGCAGACCTTGGATTATGTGCTTTCATTTCAAAATATTGGTAATGATGATGGCACAAGCCATACTATTAGGGATGTCTTGCCCATAAATGTAACTTTGATCGAGTCGAATTTTGTACTTCCTCCAGGAGTTACCTATACCTACGATCCCGCAACAAGAACAGTGGTATTTACAATACCTGACAATATTATAGAAGCTGGCGATCCTACAGCCGTAATTCGTATGCGCGTAAAGGTGGCCGAAAACTGTTTTGATTTTATTGACGCCTGTACCGACCTGATAGAAAACTTGGCGTATTCTACCTACCAAGGTGTGGTCAACAACAACCAGATTACCGATGACCCTAGTGTTACCGACTTTAACATGTGTGGTTTTGTAACTCCGGGCGCAACCAACTTTCTCTTAGATGATCTTTCAGATTGTAATTTTATGCGTACCGTAATGTTGTGTGGCGATGATGTGGTTTTGGACGCTGGTGATGGGTTTGATTCTTATATATGGGTGCGTGACGACAATGGAAATAACCAGATAGATCCCACTGATACCGTTCTCAACGATGGTGATCCTGACAATGACCCAAGTACACTTGTGGTCACCGAAACAGGTACATATATTGTAGATAAAATTGTTGCCGATCCTTGTAAGGGGTTTAAAGAAATTTTAACGGTAGAGCTTTTCGGTTCGACCCAAACCAACCCCATTGTTGATTATTTCAACATGGTGAACGGTGACGCCGATGTCACCAATGATATTGAGGGTGAAATCGTACAATGTAGTATCGATGGGGATCTATTGCCTAAAATATTTCTTTGCGGAATAAACGACACCCAGCTTTTAGAAACAAATATTACTGATGCGCAAAGTATCATATGGGACCGATTAGACGAAAGTAGCTGTACCGCAGCACCCAATGATTGTGCCAATAAAAACCTAAGCTGTACTTGGAACCAAGTTAATATGGGAAGCACCTATACCGCCGATACAGCAGGTAAATACCGTGTGGTTATCAATTACCAAAATGGATGTTTCAGCCGTTTTTATTTTGATGTCTACCAAAACACCTTGGATATTCAGTACAACAAAACGGATATTATCTGTACTACGGATGGCAGTATAACTATCACCAATCTCGGAAGCAATTATGGATTTCAGTTAATCGATATCACCAATAATACGATATTGGTGCCCTTTAGCGCTAACAACGGGCCTAATTTCACTATTACATCCAACGGAGCATACCGTGTAGATGTAACCCAATTAGATGGTAGCGGAAGCCCCATTCTAGGAGGTTGCGTATTCAGTACACCCGATATCGGAATTCTTGATAGAGACCTTCAAGTTGATATTGTTACCACGCCTGCCAATTGTAACGCCCAAGGAACCATAAAAATAGATGTTCTGAATGTAGAACCTAACTATACCTACATTTTGAAAAGGTCAGATGGTACGTTGATCGATGATGAGACCGCGCAACCCAACAATACACACACCTTTAATGTCAGCGCAGGAGATTATATTATCGAAGTCACCACCGATGACGGTTGTTTCTATACTGAAAACGTCACGGTAAATAGTATTCCCAATCCTACCGTCTTGGCCATTACTACAAGAGATATAGGATGTACCGCTGGAATGATTTCAGTGACAGCGGCCGGGGGATTCCCGAATCCCGATTACGGATTTGCCATCTGGAGTAAAGATGGAGTAGATCTTTACGCCTCAGTTGCCAATATACCCGGTGGTGCATATCAAGTAGAAGATATATTTACCTTCGGATGGAGGGATACCGACAACGACGGAACTGACGAATATTTTCCGGGAGAAGATGGCACCTATATTTTTGTGGTCATTGACGCCAATGGTTGTTTCGCTTTTTCAAACCCTGCAACGATAGTCGATAACGGAGCCATGACCATTGCGGTTACCGATGATTCGGTAATTAGTTGTAGCGGTGCCAACGATGCGGCGATTACTATAGTTCCTACAGGAGGAATTGGTCCTTTTACTTACAGTATCGATGGAGGCACAACAACCCAATCAACACCGATTTTCGTAAATCTTTCGGCAGGTACTTATCCCATTCAAGTTACAGATAGTTCGGGCTGTACAGTAGATCTCTCACATGATATTACTGAGCCATTCCCTTTATCCGCCTCAGCTGGTGTATCAAGAGATGCCACCTGTGATCCCATGGGCGCAGAAGTGAGAATTACCAATGTTGTTGGAGGCACAGCCCCATATACCTACAGCTTTGACGGAGGTGGCACTTATGGCGCTTCTACCATTGCGGTCTTGCCTGCAGGAACATATACGGTACTTGTAAAAGATAGTACAACCTGTACTTTTTCAATGGAGGTGACCGTTGAGGATATTCCACCACCGCCACTTGTAACCCTTACCCCCGAGGTAAACTATGCCTGTGATGGCGCAGGAATAATTACGGTAACACCGAATATTAACACCTATGATTATACCTATGAACTAGACGGTGTTCTAAATTCACCGGATCCCACAAGCAATGTTTTTACCAATGTTGCGCCCGGCACCTATACCGTAAGAACAAACTACGTTTCACAAACCCCGCCTACGCCGAGTTTGTTGCTGTCTGAAGATTTTGGCTATGGGCTCACCATACCCAATCCGAACACGACCGGGTATTTTTATGAGAATCAATTGGATGACACCACCCCTAGTGGCGCACCAGTGGATCCAAACAGGTCGATAAATGATTATGAATATGCGGTGACAGACTCCATTGCAAGACCTTTTGGCGCTTGGCTTAATCCAATCGATCATACCACTGGCACTCGGGCAACTGATGGTCGCTATTTGGTTATCAATATTGGAGCTCCAGCCCCAGGGCAGGTCATTTATCAGAAGCCTATCAACGATATTATTCCCAACCAACCTCTTGTGATTTCTCTTTGGGGTATCAATTTAATCCGCAGTGGAAATAGAGTCGCACCAGATTTGACTATAGAGCTAAGAGATCCAATATCAAATGCTTTGGTAGCGTCTTCCGATACAGGTGCTATCCCTGAAAATAATATTTGGAACGAATATGTGCTTTCGCTAAACCCTGGCGCGAATACCAGCCTTAATCTTGTAATTGTCACCAATGAAAGTGAAATTAGCGGCAACGATGTAGCCATTGATGATATTACTGTTTTTCAAACCCCAGAAGTTTGTCCCTTATTTGTAGAAACCCCTGTGGTTGTAGAAGCGGGAAAGGTCTTTGAATCAAACGTCTTGGGCTCGACCAATGTAAGTTGTAACGGACTGACCGATGGAACCATCACTTTTGAAGTGGAAAATTTCAATGCTGTTGCCGGGTTTGAATATTCGGTTGATGGTGGCACGACCTATATCGCCTCTACCACCTCGCCCGTAACCACCGCAGCTATTTACGGAGTGGGTAATCATACTATTTTAATACGCAAGGTAGATGAAACCACATGTGCGGTATCCATCTCGCAAAACATTACAGAACCGACCGCCGTGGTCGCAAGTGCTACTATTACAACAGCACTAAGTTGTGTCAACGGGGGAGCGACCATTACCGCAAGTGCCTTGGGCGGAACACCAACTTATCAATATCAGTTAGAAGACAATTTAGGTGGCATACTTACTCCGTATCAAGCATCAGCTACATTTACAAGTGTTACTGCGGGTGATTACATTATTCGTGTTAGAGATACTAATTTATGTGAAGACCCCATTGACGTCGTATTGACCGTAACCCCAACAAATGCCGTTGTATTTGATGTTACACCAACTAACTGCTATTCAGGGGCAAACGATGCTTCTATACAAATAAATGTCACAGACGGTAATGGTGATTATACGTTCAGTATCAATGGTGATCCCTGGGTCACTCCAACCCCAGCAACCGCAACAACATATACCTTTAACAATTTGGCCAGTGGCACTTACACTATCAATGTTAGTGATGGGTCAGGCTGTACGGGTGTTTTACAAACTATTGTTATAGACCCCCAACTAACGGTCATAGCATCAGCACCGAAAATCAGTGCCTGTGCGACCGATACGGATATCGCAATTACCGCAGCAGGTGGTGACGCCAACTACGTATATGCCGTTGTAACAAATGGTACGGCAGTTGTTGATGGCGACTTTAATACAACAAACCCTGTTACGGTTTCCATTGCCGGAGACTATGGTGTACATGTTAGGGATAATAGTGGAAATGCAGGGTATTGCTCCGCTGTTTATACCATTACCATTGTTAAGGATGCGCCCATCGTAATTACACCAACACCAACAACGGTGAGTTGTTTTGGAGGTGCTGATGGTGCTATTTCCATTGTTGTGAATTCAGGAGGAGAAGGCCCGTTCGAATATAGTATTGATAGCGGAACTACTTATCAGGTTTCGAATGTTTTTCCCAATCTAACAGCAGGCACTTATCCTGTTCAAGCAAGAGATGCTAATAATTGTGAGACCGTGGCAATCGATACCATTGTAGCCGAACCAGCTCAATTGGTCGCCGAAGCTATCGTTACCCAAGATTATACTTGTTTACAACTAGGTCAAATCACTATAGGTAGTATAACCCCAACATCAGGAGGTTCAGGAAATTACCAATACAGTATTAATGGCGGTACGTGGACAGCCTCAACAACTGGTGGTCATACCTTTATCGACTTAACAGATGGTACGTTCAGTGTACGTGTACGTGATGCCAATGCGATTTCTTGTGAAATAACCTTGGCCGATGTGATTATAGCGCCCTTGCCGGTCGCCCCAACATTGAGCACGGCCATTACCTATAATTGTGATGGAACGGGTAATATTACCGTATCGCCGACTGACCCAACCTACACTTATAGTATAGACGGAGGCGCTTTTCAAGCAAGCAATGTATTCAATAATATTGCCCTCGGAACCCATACGGTTACCGTTAATTACGGAAGCGATTGTACGCTAACAATAGCTGCTATCGTAGAGCCCGGCAATGCTTTTGAAGCATCGATTATTTCTTTTGAAAACTTGGATTGTAATGGAGATGCCTCAGGAACGATAACTATTGCCGCCGATAATTTTGGTGCAGGTGGTTTTGAATATAGTTTGGATGGGGCTACTTTTTCAGGGCCATTTGCAGCTTCCCCACAAGTAATAAGTAGCTTAACTGCCCAGGTGTACGCCATTACAGTAAGGGACGTAGACAATCCTATTGCCGGTTGTACCATTGTATTGAACCAAACGCTAACAGAACCTGATGTCGTTGTTGCCTCTGCAAGTATTACAGCCGTATTTACCTGTAACAATACCGGAGCAACAATAACCGCAAGTGCAATTGGAGGCACGCCCACATACGAGTATCAATTAGAGGATAACGTTGGCGGAATAATTACGGCCTACCAAACAGGAACGGTATTTGCCAATATTTCTGCAGGGGATTATATCGTTAGGGCAAGAGACGCCAATCTGTGTGACGACCCCATTGATACGGCCATAACGGTGATAGCACCTGTAAGTCCTGTATTTACGACCACTCCTACAGCCTGTTATTCTGGTAATAACGATGGTTCGATTCAGGTTGATATTACATCCCTTCCAGGAAATGGCGGTTTTCAATTCAGCATCAATGCTGGACCTTGGATGACACCGACCCCTACTTCGGCGACGACCTATACTTTTGACAATCTGGCCAATGGCACCTACACTATAGACGTAAAAGATTCTTACGGTTGTGCCGGAACGCAACAGACAATTACTATAGATCCAAACATAACAGCTATTGTTGATGTAGTCGACATTAGTTCTTGTGCAGATGGCAGCATTACAGTTGCCGCTTCAGGTGGTGATGGTAATTTTGCCTACGCCTTTGTAACTACGGGAGCTCTTGTTACCGCTGTTGACTTCGGCCCTTCGAATACCTTTGCGGTAACCGCTGGTAATGATGGTGATTATGATGTATATGTTTGGGATAATAATGCGGTGGATCCTCATTGTCAATTTATGACAACGGTAACTGTGGATCCTGCAACCCCAATAACCTACACCTCAACCCCAACCGACCCAATATGTCATGATGGGGTGGGCTCAATCGTGGTAAATATCACTTCGGGAGATAGTCCGTACACTATTCAGATCATTGATTTGGATAACGGAGGGGCTTCTGACCAGACCAATACCAACGTAGTTGCAACTACACAATCATATTTCAACCTAGCGCCAGGCAATTATACCATAAATGTTACCGATGCCAATGGGTGTACTGTAACCGATACGCCTGTCAATATCACTAACCCCGATGAGTTGACCGGATCTGTTGTTCCTATACTTCCTGCCGCTTGTAACAGTGTGAACCCTCTTGACTACGGTTTCCAATTTGTGGGTTATCCAACAACTTTAGGCGCTATAGAGTTCAGTGCCGATGGAGGTCTCACTTGGGTCGCGGATAACAGCATCCCCGGAACTTCCGATATTCTATTAGGTTATATTTCAGGAACCAGTGTTTTTCCATCCATGAGAACCGTGGACGGATCGGGCAATACCCTTTGCCAAACTGATTTGCCACGATACATTATCCCATTCCCATTAGATAATCTAGACATTAGTATTACCACCGTAGTAGTTGGTTGTAACGAACTTCAAGTCACCGTCCAGGGTACCGCCGGTGTTCCAAATTACGAATATACCTATACTGACGACCCTTCAACATTCAACATAGCCACAGCAACTTGGACCGCCGCTATTCCTGGATCACATACTTGGGTAGGGCTTATACCTGGCCGAACCTATGTATTCTATGTTAGGGATTCTACAGGTTGCGTACGTCAAAGTAATGTAAATGTAAACGATATAACCGTTAATCCTCTTGAAATAACATCAACCTATGAACCTTCTTGCTCAGGAGCGAACGATGCTGAGGTTACTTATACTATCACTGATACCGATGGCACATCGCACCCAAGTATGCGTTGGGAGTTTTACGATGCCCCAACAGGTGTATTGGTTCAGGCAAATGCAGGTAACCCTGCAAGTATTCCTGCCTCAAATACAATTACTGTTACCGGTTTGGCCCCTGGTGAATATTATATAGTAGTCACTGAGGTTGATGCAGGTGGGGTTGATGCGTGCGCGTCGGGAAGTGAAAATCTCTTGATCGAAGAATTAAATCCCATTACAGCCACTTTGAACAAATTAAGTGATATTTCTTGTAACGCACCAGGTTTAATTTCTATTGAAAATATTACTGGTGGAGGCGGTACATTTACATATACCGTAACTGGGCCTGCCCCTTTTGTAACCATTGTTGCAACTTCAGATAATCCCGTATCAATTCCAGCAAACTCACCTTCTGGAAACTATAATGTAACCATTACGGATCAGTTCAGTTGTTTTACCAATTTGGGGCCAATTAACCTTAATTTGACTCCGAATCCGACTATAGACTCTATAGTAATCGATAATTGTGCGTCACCCACATCATTGACCGTAAACGCAACAAGCGGTGCTGCACAAATACTGTATTCTATAGATGGAGGA
>VAPK010258281.1_pt1 | contig 17257 bp, 13 predicted proteins | sample 3395031 | NCBI WGS metagenome assembly VAPK01 (sample SAMN08290443, study PRJNA428436) | hydrothermal vent metagenome | isolation source: Deep-sea hydrothermal vent chimney 1 | place: Pacific Ocean: Juan De Fuca Ridge
GATAATAATTTCCCGCCAGTAATATGGTACCAATCAGCACGGCCTGAACTATGAATAACCATGCAAGGATTCCACCCATCGCAGTGATACCCATCTGCTGCGAATACGCATATATTTCTGCCATTAACCAGTAGCCGGCAAAAGGCAAAGGCAGAAATGCAAGAATTGCAATAAAATTAGCTGTGTAGCCCATCCAGTCGTAGTGAGCGCGCATTTCCTGGGTTCTGGCCGAGAGGAACTTGTAGCCTGCATAAGCACCTACAATTGCACCACCAAAAGCAATGTTGGCAATAAAACGATGCAAATTTACCGGATTCCATAAAGGCCCTTTCATGATCTCCCAGATATCTCCAATAACAGCACCGGTTGCATCAACTCCCGAAGGTGCCATCATGAAAGTTGCCCAGGCATTGGCGATCACCAGCAGGGTTGTACCAACGACATTCAAACCCAGCCCAATGGTTAGATGTGCCCATTTGCGGTTGCCATAACGCAATGCGCTCCAGCTATAATAGTAGATGTAAAGCAAGGCACTTTCTGCAAAGAACAGGAAGGCATACACCAGCACCTGGGTATTAAACACCTTCATCAAATAACCCATTACCTGCGGATACAACAAGAACAGCGAAAATGCGAGCAAACCACCTAATAATGCGGTAAGTGAATAAGCTGTCATGGTGATTTTCATGAACTCATGCGCCATATCATCATAGCGATCATCACCATTCTTCATTCCAATCCATTCAATCACCAGAACAAACAATGGAACTGCAAGTACAAAGGCTGCAAAGAATAAATGCATTTGCGCAACAATCCATACCATGCCTCGACTACTCACACCTATGTTGGGGTAGTCGCTGCGTTTCAGTTTTGGGGCAGTAAAAGGTGGCAGCGACTCTTCGGTGACAACAACTTCATTAGACTCTGCTACAACAAGCTCAGGCTCTCCAGCAATTTGAACCCTGCCAACCGGGTGTAATCGTTCTTCTACTGTATCTGATGCATAAGCATACGAGGAGAAATCAGGAAGCAAAACGGAGGCGGGTAACAGCCCCCCTATCAATAACCAGGTTACAAACAGTAACTTTAAGCATAAGCCAGGCTGGAATTTATTCATTCGCGAAGTCATTGAGATGGGGTAAGGTCAGCGTTTAACGGCAACCCCTGCATGGACATAATCCCATGATTCAAAAAATAGAAAAAAATCAGAACAACAATAAAAGCTCCAAGCACCGCAATAAACGGATTGTTCAATAAACGCATTTTTTCTCCTCAGTTTTGATCAGTGATAGCAAGTCATCAGACTCCAGGATCTTACCCCCCATGTGGGGTGACACCGTGTGAGTAAATAAGCAACCACCAGAAAAACACCAATGAAATAGCGGCTACGGTTAAAAATAGTTTTGGGCCCCAGTTTTTTCCAAACAGAGCCTCAAGTAATTTTTCGGCCATATCTTATAGTCTCCTCATCACTTTTGCTTCCTTTTCATGGAAGCTTATAATCAGTAGGATTAGCAATTTCCGAGCCAATTATATTAAGACCAGTTTATTTTCACGCACAACCATATAGCTTTATGCTAATTATCATTGATTATCAAATCCTTAAGGAGCTGTCATATCAGAAATTGGGAAACACTTCTTCACAGGAAAGAGTAAACATTAAACACTTTAAATTTTAACGAAACGTTCAATACTGCACATAATCATGCAACAATATAACTTGGAACAATAACTACTTCAGATACTGATAAGTATTCAACCACCTGATATTTCAAGAGATTAGCCTCACCGACATATTTATCGAGCCTGCCAACTGATGTTTGGCATTGTATTTGCATGGGGATTAGTCAGAAAGACAATGATCACAACTACATAATTATAAGGGCTCTGCGTGACTCAAAATTCTCTTGTTACAAAAAGACTGCGAACACTTCTCACTGATGGAGATGAGGTAGATCGTTGCCATGCTATTGTGGGGCTGGTTGCTATAAAGGATACAGGCTCAATTAAATTGCTTGCAAAATACCTGCGCGATGATGATATTGATGTTTGTGTTGATGCTGCCACTGCACTAGGTGAGCTTGGGGGAGAGTCAGTTACTGATACTTTAATAGAATCATTAATTAACGACCCTGATGGAGAAGTCAAAGTCGCATGTGTAAAGGCTTTAGCTAACCTGGGTGATAGTAAGTCCATACCACATTTACTGTCACTTGCAGAGAATCGGCCTGAAGAAATAAGCTTCAGTACCGAGGAATGGGATCCGTGGTGGGACATGCAACTGGCAGCCATTACGGGGCTGGGTGAAATGCAAATTACTGAAGCAGTCCCGGTGTTGCAGCGAGTTCTTGAGAGCGGCGAATACATTGACATAGAAAATGAAATTCTCAATGCTCTTGCCGAAATTGGCGGGACGGCTGATGACTATTTAATCAAACAACTAAAAGAAGGTATGCCACGCATCCGCAGGCGTGTAACCAAAGCATTGGGGAGAAGCAAATCTGACTCCACCCTGATGCCTTTGGCACGAACCCTGAAAGATGAAGATGCAGATACAAGGGAAGAAGCATTGCAAAGCCTGCTAAAGCGCAATGCTATTCAGTACCTGCCAACTATTTTGCTTCTGTTTCGGGATACCAATAAAACGGTACGCCAAACAGCGATCAAAGTGGCTCACCAACTAAGCCAACAAATACAAACTAATGGCAGTGAAGATGATACCAGGCTTGCAACAGACCTATCAACAAAGCTGTTGCCTCTACTGCAAGACCCCAACCCCTCTGTCAAAGCTACCGTACTCAAAACCCTGGCAAACCTGAACTGGAAGCCTGACAGCAAAAATGCTGAAATTATTGTATCCATGCTCAGAGATAGCCGCGGTAATGACTTTGCCTCAGTATGCAGGTTTGTTCAGGCTCTGCAACTGGAAGATGCCGTATCAGTATTACTTTATATGTTTCGTAACGATGAGCTGGAAGCTGAGGAAAAAGTTCTCGCACTAAATACCTTGGGTCAGTTCAGGTTATGGAATTCTGTTATTGAATCTACTATTGGCGCATGTATTTTTGACAAGAAAAAAATGGTTAGACTTGCCGCACTGGAGGCACTGGCAGAACTGGATAAATCATTTTCTTTGAGCTTGAAGAACAAAGCTGAAGATATTCGCCTGCCAATAAATATGATTACAGAGGCTTTACAGGGCAAGCTAACGCCACCTGCAACCAAAAAAATAATCCCCATAGTAGTAGAAACAACGGGTGAGGAACCAGCCACAGTTGAAGACAACCTGACTAAAGACAATAAAGACTCAGATAACAATACCGCTGGCAATAATGAAGATTCTTCTTTTGTTGATAATGCCCTGGAAACAATCTCAAAAAGTATTGATGATGGAGAAAAGCCACACCCGCTGACTACTCTGGATTCTATGGCTATTGCCAGTGTTATTGCCGATAAAGAACAACAACAGGAAGAACCGCAAGATACTGAACAGATCAAATCGGGATTGTCTGCTGAAGATGCAGAAGAATTGAAGGATTTTCTGGAACTGACTGAAAAAAATACTGAAATAACAAAATGGCTTTTTAGCCGCGAAGCCGCCGATGTAAATGTTGACATTCAGCACCTTGCTGCACGCTTTCTTGGTCGCGCAAATTCAGACAATGCCATACCAGCACTTCTGGATATCTTTCCATGTGATGACAGCACATTAAAATGTGAAGCTATACTTTCACTCGGGCTATTACTCAAAAATGAAAACAAGCTCTCTGAAGAAGATAACAAAACCATACATGAAATATTAATCAAGGAACTGTATGCCGCAGACCGTGATTTACGTATTGCTGCAGCAAGAACATTAGGTGTTTTGGGTAGCAGTGAAGATATTCCATTGCTTACTCCCATATTGCAGGATAGTGAAACAGCTGTGCGCATACAAACCATACATTCTCTCAGTGAGATAGCACAGCGATCCAGTAAAGGAAATACTGAACTAAAAGCCTTGGCAGAAAATATATTGCAACAACTGAAGAATAACGACACTGGCGTACATAGAGCTGCAGTAGATGCATTAGTCCCTCTTCTGCGGAACAAACTCAACGGAGATGCTGTCTCATTGAAGGAGGCTGCTATAAGTAACCTTATTGATGCGGGTCTTTCTGGTTCAGATGGGCAGGTTCGGGAAATGAGCTGGGGTTTGAACGCCCTGGATAAAGAGCTTTCCAGCACCAGGTTATTAACCAGGCTGGATGAACTGGAGACCAGTGTAGAACGACGCTATGTCGTAGAAATGCTGGCAGAATTACATCGCCCTTAACTAAATTATATTTATGGAGAAAACATGAAATATTCATTATTAACAGCACTTGTCTTTGGTTCAATAATTGGTGCCACCACTTCTCAGGCAGCGCCCTACGCAGTTGTCGATGTTAAAGATGGTGGTAGCATTAGCGGCAAAGTAAGCTTTACCGGTACTGACCCAAAACCCAAGGTATATGCTATAACCAAAGACCAGGATGTTTGTGGTACTGATGACCGGGAAATAGACTTTGTTAAAGTTAATAATGGCGCTCTGAATGATGTCATTGTTTATCTGGACAAAGTAAAAGAGGGCAAGGCATTCTCAACTGATGATGTTACCGGGGCGGTTAACCAGAAAGGCTGTGCTTTTGATCCATTTATTCAAATTATGCACAATAACCATGACTTTGTGGCAACAAATTCTGATGCCGTTTCTCACAATATTCATACCTATGAAATAATGGGGCGCGCTAAAAAGACTGTCTTTAATATCAGCCAGCCTGACCAGGGTGATATCACCAAAAAGATAAAACTCAAACGTGGTACCGCAATGAAGGTAGAATGTGATCAGCATGACTTTATGCATAGCTTTGTATTTGTTGCAAAAAACCCCTACTACGCCGCTGTCGCTGCAGATGGAACTTACAAAATTGACGGTGTTCCTGCCGGTACTTACAAAATCAGGGCATGGCATGGTACGTTAGGTGAACAAAAAGCCAGTGCTGACGTTAGTGCGGGTGGTAGTACAACTGCTGATTTTACATTTAAAGGAAAATAGTAATTCTCCCCTTTAGTGATCTACATAAGTTATAACAAACAGGCAGACCAACATGGTAAACAACAGTATAAGTTTAGAGAAACAAGGGCACAAAACCAAAGGGCGCTCTCGTTACTTCGACTGGTTTATAATGGCTGGACTACTGATGAATGTAATTATTGTACTTTTGCTATTAGGCTTTTGGCTACTACATTAGTAATTATAAAAGTGTTACCGCAGGGTGGGCATCGTTGATTCAAGGTGCGCGAAGCACATCCTGCATTTTTAGCGTTAATAGTTTTATACCCTGACAAGTCAGGGCTCTACACAGCAACTTATTACATAGGGATGTATCATTTATGGCACAGCCACAGAAACAACCATCTGCTGACATTCTCCCTGAATATCACTCTATATTGCTGGCAGCTGACTCCTCGGATCACTCCAACCGTGGCACTAAAGATGCAGTTGCAATAGCCAGTCTCTGGAACTCCAGAATTACCGCCACCCATGTCTATGCAGCAAAATTGCATGACATGCGTTTTCGGCAAATGGAAGGTGGTCTTCCTGAGCAATACCGCCAGGAAGAAGAACTGGAAAAACAGCGAGATGTTCATGATGACCTGATCACCAAAGGGTTATCCATTATTACTGACTCCTATCTTGATCAGGTCGATAATATTTGTAATACGGAAAATCTGGATTTTTCCAGGTGCTCACTCGAAGGTAAAAACTATCGCGAGCTTAGCAAAGAAGCAAATAGTGGCAATTATGATTTACTGATTATGGGGGCACAGGGTCTTGGTGCAATCAATGGAAGCTTGATTGGCAGCGTCTGCGAGCGAGTAAGCCGCAGAAGTTCTATTGATACACTGGTGATTAAAAACCCCAAACAAAGCATTGGTGATGGCCCCATTGTTGTTGCCATTGACGGTTCTGCTTTTTCTTATGGTGCACTACTCAGAGGCATGTCCATGGCAAGGCAATGGGAAGTGCCATTACATGTTATTTCAGCCTTTGACCCATACTATCACTATGTAGCATTTAACCGAATTGCTGAAGTGCTTTCTGCTGAAGCAGGTAAAGTCTTCCGCTTTCAGGAACAGGAGCAGCTACATGAAGATATCATCGATTCTGGCCTGGCAAAAATTTACGATGGGCATTTAAGTGTTGCCAAAACCGTTGCTGATGATTACGGCATTGAAATAACAACAAAATTGCTGGACGGCAAAGCCTGGGACGCTATCCTGAAATACCTGCAACAGCTTGAGCCTTCTCTACTTATCATTGGTAAAACAGGCATTCATGCAGATGATGAGCTTGATATTGGAGGCAACGCTGAAAATTTGTTACGCATGGCTGACTGCGCAGTACTGCTTACACAACATGAATATCACCCAGAGATTGAACGCCTGACTGATGTTACCACTTCATGGACTGTGGAAGCAGAACAACGTATGCAAAATGTTCCTTCTTTTGTGCAGAACATGGCTCGTACTGCAATTTTACGTTATGCACAGGAACACGGTCATACGGTTGTCACTGAAAGCATAGTAGAAGCAGCCACCAAACAACTCATGCCAGGACATGCCAATGAGGCCATACAGGAGATTGTAGCCGCACATGATGCTGGAGAACTAAAGTCTGACACTGCCCAATGTGTTACTTTACAACCCATGCAGTGGAGCACACAAGCACAAACCAGGCTAAACGAAATAAAAGATGAAAGCGTGCGCAATAACCTTGCAATGCGAGCAGAAAAAAAAGCACGTGGTGAAGATAGCTTTACTGTTGAGCTGGAGCATATTGCCACCTTCCTTGATTCTGCTCCCGGTTTGCACTGGCAGGCTGCGGCTCTGGCAAGACTTTCTCGCGTACCAGAAGGTTTTATGCGTGACGCATCCCGTAAAAGAATTGAATCATGGGCCCAGGAACATGACAAGACCGGGATTACACTTGAAATTGCTGAGGCAGGCCTTAGCGAATCACGTCAGTCCATGCAACAGATGGCACAGGACAAACCCAAAAAAGCTAGCATTTGCCCATTTGCCCAAACTTCCAGGTTAAAGCAAACAGCCACAACGATAAAACCCGAACAGCAACAAAAAACCATACCACTATGGAACAGCGATGCTGAAATTAAACTGCAATCCATCCCACCTGGTTATTGTCGTGATATGACACGTAAAGCAGCTGAAAGCATTGCAGAGAAAAATGGGGTCAAACAAATTGATGCTGTTTTTGTCCAGGAGGTGTTAGACACTTTCACAAATGGCTCTGTTAAAGCTGAAGAAAACCTGGAATGGGATGAAAACGCACGTCTTCGTATCGCAAAAGCTCCGAGTATGATCCGCGGTATGCTACAGCAGGAAATTGAAACCTGGGTTAAAAACGAGGGCGGAAACCGAGTTGATCAGAACGCTGTAGATAAAGTAAAACAACACTGGGAACAACAGGGCGTTTTTCACATCAGCCCTGATAAACCAGAAAAACAATAGCAGGAAACAGATGTCTCCTGACCTCTCCCTGCTGGCAATCAACCTGACTCAACGGTGCAACCTTGCCTGTGAGCATTGCTATCTGGATGCTACCACATTGCAAAACGGCAACGACAATGAACTTGGCACCAAGGAAGTTTGCTCTTTACTGGATGATATTGCAGCTATGGATAACGGTACCATGGTTGTTTTGACTGGAGGCGAACCCCTCATTCGCAGGGATCTGGAGATAATCATTAAACACGGCTCAGGCAATAATCTGGCCATGGTGCTGGGAACCAATGGCGCCCTGCTAACCAAACAAAGAATTAACACCCTGCAAAAAGCTGGCTTGATGGGCGCAGGCATTAGTGTTGATTCATTAAACCCCGAGTTTCACGATAATTTCAGGGGTCAACAAGGAAGCTGGAAAAAAACCATGAATGGTATTGAAAATTGCCGCCAGGCTAATCTTTCATTTCAAATACATTTTTCCATCATGGATAACAATGCCCACGAACTCACAGAGATGATTGAGTTTGCCCGTCTTGTTGAAGCCCGTGTATTGAATATTTTTTTTCTGGTATGTACCGGACGTGGTGAATCTTTTTCAGATATCTCCCCTTTACGCTATGAACAGACTCTGAAAGAGATTATAAAAGCGCAGGAATCTTATACTGACCTGATTATCCGTCCCCGCTGTGCTCCTCATTATAAGCGCATAGCATTCCAGCAAAACCCACATAGCAAAATGAACCAGATCGCTGGACGTGAAGGTGATGGATGTATTGCTGGAATTCATTATGCACGTGTTAACTACAACGGCACTGTAACACCCTGCCCTTATATAGAAACCAGTTCTGGCAATATACGTGAACAAAAGTTTAATGAAATCTGGGCAGATGCTGTTGATTTTAAAAAGCTGCGAGAAGCAACATTGCTTGATCGTTGTGGTCGTTGTGAATATCAACAACTTTGCGGTGGCTGTCGCGCACGCCCAGTAGCAGAAGGCAATAATCTTATGGCTAGTGATAATTTTTGTGCCTATGTACCAGGTGGAGGTGCCATCATCCAGCCATTGCAAACTCTTGAAGCAAGTATTAGTTGGTCAAAGGAAGCAGATACCCGTTTACAAAGAATACCTGTATTTATTCGTAAGATGGTAAAAAAACGTGCTGAAACCTACGTTGCCGAACAAGGTGAAACGGAAGTCACTACAGAACACCTGGCAACTTTATCTGCCAGACGCTTTGGTGGTAAACCACCACAAAGACCGAGCTTATGAAAACCTGGCTAACCGACATTATCACATTTTTTGACTCTGGATGTTGCAAACTGATTAGCTATGAGAGAAGTTGAAACACTAATAATTGGCGGGGGCATCTCCGGGCTGGCAACTGCCTGGGAGCTGGACTATCGAGGCGATGAAGTTGAAGTCTGGGAAGCTGAATCCAGAACCGGGGGTAAAATAGCAACACACGAAAGTGAAGGCTATACCACCGAACAATCAGCTTCAATGGTATTAAACTTCCGCCCGGAAGTAAGTAGTTTCCTTGAGGAAAGCGGGCTGGATAATTACAAGTTATTGCGCACCCCAACTACAAAACGCTACCTGATCAATCAGGGAACTCTCCAGGAGATCCCTATGCAAATAAAAAGTATACTATTTTCACCACTGTGGACATTACCCGGAAAATTGCGCTTAATGATTGAGCCTTTTATTCGCAAGGGCGGTGACGAGCACGAAAGCGTTGCTGACTTTATTCGGCGCAGGCTTGGAAATGAAATGCTGGATAAAGCTATGAGTGCCTATATATCAGGCACCTTGGCATCTGATCCAGAGCAAGCCGACAGTTTCTCGGTACTACCACACTTAACTGCACTGGAACAGCGCTATGGCAGCCTCAGTGCTGGTATCTTTGCCCGCAAGGTACAGAATAAAAAGAGAGCATCAGTAACAGAAGGATTTTCTTTTCAAGGCGGGATGGAAACACTCGTATCTGAACTTACACAATTATTAAGAGGAAAAGTCCATACTGGTCATAAAATAATCGATATTGCACCACATAAATACGGCTGGATAGTACATGCAGAAACTGACAACGGAGAACGCAGTTGTTTTACCAGGAACCTTGTTCTTGGTACCCCGGCTGCAACTGCAGCCAGTCTGGTTAAAAGTGTAGACTGGAAGCTCTATAAGTTACTTGCTGACATTAAATACACTTCCCTGTCTGTGGTTCATCTGGGTTTCAGTAGAAACAGGGTTAAACACAACCTTGAAGGTACCGGGTTTCTAACGCCATATAAAGAAAAACTCAAGCTAAATGGTAGCATGTGGATGCATAGCCTGTTTTCTCAACGCGCACCAGAAGGTAAGGTTTTATTGAGCAATTATCTAGGGGGTGCACGCAATCCTGATGCCATTAACTTGAGTCATCAGCAATGTATCGACACAACTATAATGGAACTACAACCATTGGTTGGTTGCAATGGGGAACCTGAGTGGGCCAGAGTTGATCAGCATGCCAAAGCATTGCCACTTTATTACGGCAACTATATGTTGCGCCAACAGGAAATCTCCAGGCAACTCCAGTTTTTGCCTGGCTTACATTTACAGGGTAATTATCTGGGTGGTGTTTCAATTCGAGATCGTATTATTGGTGCACGCACTCTGGCTGATTCTCTTTCAAAGCAACTACATAACAGCCGGAACAAGCACCCACATTCCAACCCACTTCACCGGGGCAGAGGCCAGTTACAAACATGAAACCGCTGCATCCCGCCACCGACGAACCGGAAAATCAGACAATACCCGAGTTCAGACCAGTACGGCTAATCGGTTTTGTGCTCATTTCGTTATTATCAATTTCACTGTGGCTCAAATGGTATACCGGGGCTGTTTCTCTACCGCGTTATTGTAAAAATCCTGTAGAAACCCTGCAACACCTGGAGAAAGTTCTTACTGAAAAAACTCCTGCTCAAGATAATGCGAGGAAACCATATCTGATCGCTGCAAAATTAATTTATCTGATTCCACAGCAAAGTACTGAATCAGTTCCTGACTATCTCAAACGCTTAAGAGCGAGAATTGAGGAACAATGCAGATGATCCTGGGTGTTTAAACATATCTGGAAGACTTTGGCTCTATTTGGCATCATATTTTTGATTGCCAGTGCTATTTTAGTGCTTGTTGCTTTGGGGCATTACTGGCAGATAACTCTCAAGGAACGTACAGATTTTGCAAACAACGAAACCTCAATAGTTCTTCAGGGGAAAACAGCCATTCAACAACAACTTGCCGGAGTAGTCTCAGACATTAACTATCTGGCTGTTTATGGAGAACACTACCAAACCATCTATGGTGAGGCTTTTTCTCTTTTTGAGTCTGCAGAAAAACAAAAGATCGGGCTAACCAAGCTGCTAAAGATCTTTAGTCAGGAAAAGAAAATCTATGCCCAGATACGCTTCCTTGATACAAATGGGGCTGAAATTATTCGCATCAATTACAATAATGGAAAACCTTACCCTGTTTCTGAACAGGACTTGCAGGAAAAATCATCACGTTACTATTTTCAGGGGATAAATAAATTAGCAAAAGATGAGTTGTATATCTCACCACTAGATCTAAATGTTGAAGAAGGGATGATTGAACAACCATACAAGCCAGTCCTGCGGTTTGGAAAACATGTCTATAATATACAGGGTGAACCCAAAGGATCACTGTTTCTCAATTTTATGGGGAACGAATTATTACATGCTTTTGTCGAAGCTACCCAACCAGCCAAAACACATATCATGCTACTTAATAGTGATGGCTACTGGCTAAAAAGCCCGGACAAATCGCAGGAATGGGGTTTTATGTTTTCCCAAAAAGAAGGTTTTTTTACCCAACACCCTGAGGCCTGGAATATCATAAAAAACGAACAGAATGGGCAATTCCAGACCAAAGATCAATTTTACACATTTACAACTGTAAGCCCACTGCCAGTAGCTATGCACACAGCAGCAACACCCAGCTGGAAAATTGTATCAGTCATTCCTTCTTCATACTCAGCCTTAAGTGGTAGCTTTGACAAATATATTTCTTTGTATGGATCCATACTTTTACTATTGGCTATTGGCTCATGGTTGCTTGCCAGTACTATCATTAGACATCGCCAGGCAGAAGCACAGATAACCTTTGAACAACGCTTTAGACAAATCCTTGAGCATGTCGACTTACTGGCTATCAGTCTGGACAAAAATGGCATCATCATTTTCTGCAACGATGCAACCAGCCGGCTGACCGGGTGGAGCAAGGATGAATTACTCGACAAAAACTGGTTTGATACCTGTGTAAGCGATCGATCAAAATCAAATTCAAAACAAATCATGCTTGATCTAATCTCTGGAAAAATTGAAGAAGTTCATGAAGATGAACTGATCAAGACAAAAAGTGGGGAATTCCGCAGGATTGAGTGGAACCATACTGTGATGAAAGATCCAGAAGGCGAAATCCTGGGATTAACCTATATTGGAGAAAATGTTACAGAGATACGTGCTCAGGAAAAACAGGTACTTACACTTTCACGGGCCGTAGAACAAAGCCCTGTCATGGTGATGATTGCCGATACTAAAGGTGGGATTCAATATGTTAATCCACGGTTTACTGATGTTACAGGCTATAAGCTCAATGAAGTTCGGGGCAGAAACCCTAATCTGTTACAAGCAGACCCTTCTAGCCATAAAGTTAACTATGATGACCTCTGGAAATCCATTAAAGCAGGCAAGACATGGCATGGAATTTTCAGGAACAAAAAGAAAAATGGTGAAATTTACTGGGCCTCTGCCACCATTTCCGGGATTCGTGATAATGATAGAAATATTGTAAATTATATCGGCATACAGGAAGATATTACTGAGCGCTTAAAACTTGAACAAAAATTTCGCATGAGTGTTGAAGGCTCCCCCTATGCAATGGTCATGATTGATGCAGAAGGTAAGATCATCCTCATTAATTCACGTACTGAGGAATATTTTGGCTATAGTCGGGACGAACTCATAGGGCAAACTATCGAAAGACTTATACCAGACAAATACCGGGTATCACACACAGAGTTGCGCAAGCATTTTGCTAAAGAGCAGGAGCGGAGTATTAATCGTACTCATGGTATCGGTCGAAACCTGACTGGCAAACGCAAAGATGGCTCTACTTTCCCGGTTGAAATTGCCCTTAACCTGATAGATACCGACGACGGACAAATCACCCTGGCCTCAGTCATAGATATAACCCTGCGTCATAAACTGGAAAAAGAACTCAAACAACGTAACAGTGAGATCACCAAATCAGAAACCCTGGCTATTGTTGGCCGCATGGCATCAATGGTGGCACACGACCTGCGCAACCCCTTATCATCTATTAAAATGGGCCTCCAGATTCTTAGTAAGCCCATAAAAAAAGGAACCGCAACACAAATTGCAGACCAAAACAGGGAACTGAAAAATATAGCTCTGGAACAAGTCGGATACATGGAGTCAATCCTCGAAGATTTACTTATTTATGCGCGACCTGCGGCACTTAAGCCAGAATGGATCAGTATTCAAGATACTCTAAATACAACCATCAATATGCTACAGGGGCTAGTGCAACAACATCAGGTAACCATTCATACAAATATCCAGAAAGGCCTACCAACACTTTATGCTGACCCTGGTAAGTTAAGACAGATTTTCGCAAACTTGCTAAGTAATGCAATTCAGGCAACTTCAGAATCAGGAGTACAACCAGAAATCAGAATTGATGTAATGTCAAGATTGGGAGGCAGTATGTCTACAATCCAGATTGAAATTAGTGACAATGGCCCTGGGCTAAAAGATAAAAATATTGAACAGTTATTTGAGCCGTTTTATACAACTCGCACCATGGGTTCAGGACTAGGTCTTGCTATTGTAAAAAGATTAATTGAACAACATCAAGGGGAAATCATGCTCAAATCAAAACCTGACAAAAAAGGAGCGATTTGTACTGTACTACTACCTGTATCTACATTATTAACTTAAAATAGCTCTCAAACAAGCAGGCCAAAAGATTGCATTGAAAAATACTATGAAAAAAATATTGATTATTGATGATGATATAGCCAGTTGCCGCACACTGGAGCTGCATTTTCTATCTCAGGAGTTTGAGGTTCAGAGCAAACATAATGCTGAAGATGGTTTAAAGGCAACCAAAGACATGCAGCCAGACCTGGTTGTTCTGGATATCAATATGCCGGGGCGTAGTGGCCTGGAGAGCTTGCCGGATTTCAAGAAAATCATTCCGGATACTCCAATCATCATGATAACTGCTTTTCATGACATGGACAGTACCATCGTAGCCATGCAACGTGGAGCCTGTGAATATATCCACAAACCAATAGATATCAATGAACTCGATAGCGCTGTTAGTAATGCATTAAATCGTAATACAGCCATGAAGAATGACCTGGAAGTAACTTCTGACCGAACAGACCAGAGCAGTATGGTTGGGAGAAGTCGGATGATGAAAGAGGTTTTCAAAACGATTGGTCTGGTAGCTTCACAACCTGTAACAGTACTAATTTCAGGCGAAAGCGGCACAGGCAAAGAACTGGCGGCACAGGCAATCCATAGTGCCAGTGACCGATCAGATGGGCCTTTTATTGCTATCAACTGCGCAGCTCTGGTGGAGACCTTGCTTGAATCAGAGATGTTTGGTCACGAAAAAGGATCATTTACGGGAGCTGTAAACCGCCAGGCAGGTAAATTTGAACTGGCCAACGACGGCACAATTTTTCTTGATGAAGTTGGTGAGTTGTCTCCAACTATCCAGGCAAAACTACTCAGGGTTTTACAGGAAAAAGAATTTACACCTGTTGGCGGCAATTATGCAAAAAAAACCAATGCCAGGGTTATTGCAGCAACCAATGTCAATCTTGGAAATAGTGTCAAAATAAGTGAATTTCGTGAAGACCTTTTCTATCGGCTACGGGTCGTTACCATAGATATGCCACCCTTGAGAGAACGCCCTGAAGACATCATGCCCCTGGTACAGGTATTACTGGGTCGCATCAACAAAGAATTTAAACGCAACATCAGTCGACTGTCTCAGGAAACCATGGATTCATTTATGACATATGACTGGCCAGGAAATGTCAGGGAGTTGAATAATATCCTGATGAAAGCAGTCGCCCTGTGCCCAGGAGATATCATCACCCCGGATCTTATTCCAGAGGAAATTTCCAGTCTCTGTCAAGACCAAATTCAAACAAATGCACATATACAACTGAGTAATGATGACACTGGCCTGCTATCACTGGATGAGGTGAATAAACAACATGTTATTCGGGTATTGCATGAAATTGAATGGCACAAAGGCAAGGCCTGTAAGATTTTGGGGGTTTCAAGGCCACGCTTACGTCGTATGATGCAAGGCTATAATATATCGGAACCGGTTTAAGGAGCCTCTGAACAAGTCGCACACCACTCATCATGCCCATGGCAATGGTCATCTCATGAAGCACCTCATTCTTCCCGACATGGATTCCCGCCTGCGAGGCTGTGTGAAAAGTTCTTTTCTCTGGTAGAAAGCCCCCTCCCCATTTTCAAGGGGGAGGGGGCTTTTACTTGATCAGAGACTCCTTAAAAGTAGTCTGTATAAGGCACAAACTCAACCATGTCTCCAGGCTTCACTGCCTGGTCGATATGGATGATCGCAAAACCATCAGACTCTGTAGTAGAACTCAGTACTCCAGACCCCTGGTGTGAAAATATTCTGAGAACCTGTGAATCGTTATCCTGTTCAAGTTTTGCACGAAGAAATTCCTGACGTTTTCCAGGACCCCAGCTGAAATCTGCCTGCACCATATAGTGCTTTTCTTTGACATCCTGCTTACCTTGCATAGTCAGAATATAAGGTCTGGCGAAAATACAAAAAGTTGCAAATGCAGAAACCGGATTTCCTGGCAAACCAATCAACGGCGTATTTACATCTTTGCCCGATATCATACCAAATAGAACAGGTTTCCCAGGTTTAATTGCAACCTTCCACATTTGCAGCTTACCCAGTGATTCAAGTGCTGCTTTAATATAATCTTCTTCGCCAACTGAAACACCGCCACTGCTGATAATAAAATCAGCCTCTGAAGCTGCTTTTTCAAGAGCTTGCCTGGTACTATTAAAATCATCAGGAACATTACCGGAATCTATCACTACACAACCAAGTTTACGCAACAACCCAGTAAGCATATAACGATTAGAATTGTAAATTTGCCCAGGTTCAAGCATTTCTCCAGGCTCACGCAGCTCATCTCCTGTAGAAAAAACAACAACCTTGACTTGACGATATACTGTACATTCTGCAAGACCCACTGAGGCCGCAAGACCCAAATCCTGAGGCCGCAATTTTTTACCTTTCCCAAGGATTATTTGACCACTCTGGATGTCTTCACCGGCTTTACGAATATGACGACCAGCAACATATTTTTTTTTCGTTATTGATGCATCAAAAACTGCTTTACCATTTTGCTGGCAGACATACTCCTGCATAACCACGGCATCAGCTCCATCTGGAACCGATGCACCAGTAAAAATTCTGGCAACTGTGCCAGATTTAAGTCTTGTTCCAGTTTTACCTGCACAAATTCTTTGGCTGATCTCCAGACCCCGATCATCAGCTTTCTCTAAATCAACACAGCGCACTGCATAACCATCCATTGCGCTGTTGTCAGCAGGAGGAACATTAACATCAGATTTAATATCAACTGCCAGTATTCGCCCCAAACAATCCAGCAGAGGAAGAATCTCAGTCTCTGATACCTGTATTACATCCTGCAACAAGAGATCAAGCGCCTCTTGAAGTGGCATCAGCTTGTCTGGCAAGTAATCACAACCACAATCGCTCATATTAATATTCCAGGAACCTGGGCATCACCTCAACCATATTGCAAGGCTGGTGGCGACTGTCCAACTGGTCTTCAATAATACTCCAGCCATCTTTGCAGGCACCATTAGAACCTGGCATACAAAATATAACCGTGCCATTAGCAATGCCACCAATCGCTCTTGACTGAATGGTAGATGTTTTGATGTTTTTATACGATACCCAGCGAAATAATTCACCAAAGCCTTCAATTTCCTTATCAAACAGAGGCAATAAAGCTTCGGGGGTTACATCACGACCAGTTAAACCGGTTCCACCTGTAGATAGTACAACTTCAACTTTATCATCTGCAATCCATTCACTGACCGCTTTGCGAAGCTCATACTTACTATCGATGACGATTCTCTTTTCAGCAAGTATATGTCCAGCTGCTGTGAGCTTATCAACCAAAAACTGTCCAGATGTGTCAGTCTCTTCTGTTCGACTATCACTGACGGTCATAACTGCAATAGTCAATGGTTTAAATTCTATATCGGTTTTATTACTATGTACTCCCACAAAGCCCTCGTTATTGTCGTTAATTAGTTATAGAAACTGGTGGGTGGTGTGCCTTATCCACCCTGTAAAACAGAAGTCGATCCTGTAGTTATAAAATAATACCTGACTCTTTGGTATCAATCCATTAAGGAGTCTCTGATTAAGTTGATTAAAATTAGGCGCAGGAAAAACTGGCTGTAATTTCTTCGAAGTGAACAGTAATAGTCAGTCTATTGCTGCGATCTTCGGGGAAATTACAGACAGTTTTAACAAGCATAAATTAATTGGACTTGATCAGAGGCTCCTTAA
>VAPK010178961.1_pt1 | contig 17254 bp, 12 predicted proteins | sample 3395031 | NCBI WGS metagenome assembly VAPK01 (sample SAMN08290443, study PRJNA428436) | hydrothermal vent metagenome | isolation source: Deep-sea hydrothermal vent chimney 1 | place: Pacific Ocean: Juan De Fuca Ridge
TTGATATCCGAAGGTATTCAGCCGTCGCTGATTTGTTCGGCAAATGTGTTGGCTCATGTGCCGGATATTAACGATTTTGTGGAAGGCTTGGCGACGCTTCTAAGCGATAATGCGGTCTATACCGTTGAATTCCCCCACCTTTTGAATCTGATTAAAAAAACCCAGTTCGATACGATCTACCATGAACATTATACATATCTGTCGCTGGTTTCGGTTGAACGGATATTTGCTGCGGCTGGCCTGCGGGTATTTGATGTGCAGATGTTGCCCACCCATGGTGGCAGTTTACGGATATTTGCCTGTTTGGATGGCGCCGATCATTTGGAATTGCCGTCAGTTTCCAAATTGCGTGAATTGGAACATCGGGCGGGTCTGGACAGTTTGACGGGCTACCATGGTTTTGAAAGCAAGGTGCGAACCGTGCGGGATGAGCTGACGGCATTTTTGAAAAAGGCGAAAGAAAACGGCGAAACCGTTGCGGCTTATGGCGCGGCGGCGAAGGGAAACACCTTGCTGAATTATTGCGGTGTGGGGACGGAATTGATTGCATATTGCGTTGATCGAAACCCGGCAAAACAGGGCACACTTCTACCCGGCAGCCATATCCCGGTTTATGACGTTGATCGTTTGCGCAGCCATCGCCCGGATTACGTGTTGATCCTGCCTTGGAACCTGAAAACCGAAATCGCGTCTCAATTACAAGATATTAGCGATGCAGGAACCAAGTTTGTGACACCTGTTCCTAAATTAGAAGTAATGGGCTGATGACCAGGCGGGTTCTTTTGACTGGGGCCACTGGTTTGATTGGACGCCCAACAGTCACGGCCCTGAACGATCTTGGTTTTGAAGTTATAGCGTTCAGCCGCTCTGGCAATGCTATGGGCGCGCATCAAACTATTGTCGCCGATATTCTTGACCCGGTTTCGCGCCGCAGGGCGGTGAAAAAGGCAAATGCCAGCCATTTGATACATTTGGCGTGGTATGACATCCCTAAAAACCGGTGGAGCGCGCCAGAAAACCTTGATTGGGCTGCAGCCACATTAGGATTGATTCGGGAATTCGCGGATGATGGCGGGAAACGTGCCGTTTGTGTGGGCAGTTGCGCCGAATATGACTGGTCGCAAGAGGTGCTGTCAGAAGCTACGCCGCTAAAACCGGCCAGTCTTTATGGTAAGGCTAAAGCGTCGACAGGGACTTTGCTGAGCGGGGCTGCCAATGAACTTGGCATATCGCTGGCCTGGGCGCGGATTTTCTTTTGTTATGGCCCGGGTGAGCCAAAGGGTCGATTGCTGGGTGATTTGCTTACAGGATTGTCAAAAAGTGAAGTGGTGCCTTGTACCGACGGGCTACAGGAACGGGATTTCCTACACACTTGCGATATTGCCCGTGCGTTGGCAGCGGTTTTATCCAGTGAATTGCAGGGGCCGGTCAACATCGCCAGTGGCGATGCAACGCCGGTTCGCAGATTGATTGAAGAGACCGCCAAGCAAATGGGGCGCTCGGAATTGGTGGAATTTGGGGCAATTAAGCGCCCGGCGGATGATCCTAAACGAATAGTAGCAGATGTGTCCAAACTTTCTGCGATTGGGTTCAGGCCAAGGTTCAATATTGTAGATGGCGTAGCTGATTGCATTGAAAAACTGAATTCAGGTAACAAGAAATGAGCGGCCTGACAGCATGGCTATCCGGGGACAGCGATAAAAAGCGATTTGTTCGTTTTGTGCTGGTCGGGCTGGTAAATACCGCCGTTGGATACCTAATATTTGCGGCGTTTGTGCTGGTTGGAATCCCTTCACAACCCGCACTTGCCGGGGCATTTGTGCTAGGAGTCATCTGGAATTACTGGACCCATGCCCGAATTGTTTTTGGGCAAGGTGGCGTATCACGATTGCCGTTTTACGGGTTGGCGTATCTTGGGATTTGGGCCTTGAATGCATTAGCATTGGGCGCGGCACAAAGTGCAGGAATTCACCCACTTGCCGCGCAGGCAGCCCTTGCACCGGTGGCGGCAGTGTTGTCGTTCTTTTTGATCGCGCGTGTATTGACCGGGAAGTATCCGATCTTTGGCTAACTGACTTTAGTTTTGCCTGAAACTTTGGGTTTCTCAGTTTCTTCTGGATCAATATTCACCAGTTCCCGCTCTACCACCATTGGACCACCGCGCACCTGATTATGGATGGTGGTGACATATTCCCCAAGTATCCCAATAAACAGAAGCTGAATGCCCGAGAGGAAAAACAGCGCGGTAATAATTGTTGTCACGCCCCGAGCGGCAGTGTCAGGCGAAAGCAGGTAGAAGATTACCGACAGGATTGAAAACGCGATACTGGCCACAGAGATAAGCAAGCCCGTGATCGTACAAAATCGCAAAGGTGCCCTGGTGAACGAAAAAATGCCGTTTAACGCCTGATCGATTAACATAAACAGATTATGTTTTGATTTGCCTCGTTCGCGCATTTTCCAGGTGTATGGAACGACTATCCGTTTAAAACCGAGCGAAGAAATTATCCCACGGATGTATGGGTATTGGTCGCGGTGCAGTAACAGCGCATTCATTACTTTGCGATCAAGCAGTTGAAATTCTCCAACATCGGGGGAAATTTCAAAGTCAGACAGGCGATTAACGATGCGGTAAAAAAGTTTGCGCGAGGAAGCCATCCAAAAACCTTCTTCGCGGTCGGATCTTGCGCCTGCAATTACTTCATATCCCTGTTCCCAAAGGGCGACAAATTCCGGGATCATATCCGGCGGGTCCTGAAGGTCGACGGGCAGCATCACAATGACACCGTCACCGGTGGTGTATTTCAGACCATTAAAAGAAGATCTGAAAACGCCAAAATTTCGGGAATTTATCACGACTTTTACGGCGGGGTCTTTTGCGGCTATTTCCTTTAGAATCTCGACAGTTCGATCTGTGGACGCATTATCAATGAATACGTGTTCGCGCTGATACCCCTTAAGAGGTCCGTCAAACAGCGCCTTCACAACGGTATAACATTCCTCGACGTTATCTTCTTCGTTGAAGCACGGCGATGAGATTGAAATAGTTTTCATTGAATAGTTTATCCTGATCCGGGCTTCTTAGCCATTCTAGCACTCTGGGTGAATTGCTGAAAAGCCCAGGGTGGATTGAATTGGGATTTCTTGTCCCAGGTGAACAATAGCGGCGTAATTTGTCGGGTTTATACGGAATATTGCAACAATCGGGGCAGTAATTACCAAATGGCGGCGCCAAGATTGTAGGTAATTTTTTCAGTTTCCCCACCTTCTCCGGTCAGGGTCACGATAAATATGTTTTCGGAGGCCGCGCCAGTGGCCTTGAATTCCAGCGATCCTCCTTGTTCCCGAGGGTTAAACTCCTGAGAATTTCCGGCCAAACCAGCCGATTGTACAGTTACCATTTGCGCCTTTTCACTATCCACCGATAACACCATATCCATGACTTTCCCTTCCCGTAAGGGTCCGAAGATTTGTAGGCGGACAGCACCTGAACTGCCAGAACTTGGCTGGATCGTCGCCCACTTTGTCGCCAACGGTCCGAATTGAGTTGCGGCCAATCCTGCAACCAACAAAATGACCGCCAGATAAGCCCATTTAGAGCGGCCGAGGCCGTCCAAAAACCGACCTGTACCACTACGTTGTACTACCGGATTGGCTGTGCGGGACAGGAACACGCGTACACCACTTAGGGTTAAATAGCACGATGCCAGTCCGAAAATTATCCACAATACCCGAGAAGAACTGCCCAGCCATTCACCAAAATGGATCGTATTCATAAACGCGCGAATCCGTCTACTTCCCCGGAAATCGGAAGGTTCAATTACCCCCAATACTGTTAGATTTGTTGGATCAACTGCTACCGTACTGCTACCGCTAAACTTACCTGAATGTGCAGAGTAGCCCATAAACCTAATGCCAGCTTTTGTGTGACCAGGGGCAACCATAGCGTCGGGTGAGAACTGACTTAAGGCACCCAGAGCGACCTTTTCAGCAGTATCGATCAGCTCTCCATCAAACCCAGCTGGTCGTATTTCCTGACGAGCCAAAGCCGGCGGGGGTTTGGGGAAGGAGCCCGTAATTCCAAGTCCAGTGGTAAGATAGTAGACCCCTGTAAGAGCGATCAACAGGAGAAACACAGCCGTCCAGACAGCCAAAAATCGGTGTAGCTTGCCAAAATATTCTCGGCTGTTCGTGCGGGTGCCTGAAAAGCGAAATAACCCTTTCCAAAACCGCCGATAAGTTATTAGCCCTGAGACTATGGAAGACAGAAGAACAAGCGAAGTGGCACTGACCAGTACAAATCCATAGCGTCTTGGAATAAAAAGGCTGTCGTGGAATTTACGAAGGACAGACCGGAAATTCAGGTCTTTCGTAACCTCAAGAATTTCTGCGGTACTTGGATCGCTCCATACGACCACTTTTTCACCCCAGCCCGTGGTGACATATGAGCGATCCGCCAGCCATTTTTGCGGCTGCCTTTGTGAAACAAATAAAGTGCTTTGCGGGAAAGCGTGTGTAACTGAATCGTAAATTGTTCCAAATGATGCTTTTTGACCCTCGGCCGGGGCGGATGCCCAGATGTTTTTGTGAAACACTGCCTCCAGTTCATCTGTGAACACCAAAACGACGCCGCTGAGAAACATGAAGCCAAAGAATATTGCCATATGAAACCCAAGCAATTTGTGAATTTTGAAAATGTTGGAGCGAAACAAACGAGACTGCATGTAGTTTCCTGGGTAATTGTAAACGGCGGATTGTTCGAACAAGTTAAGATTGCTGTTGGCTGCTTTGCCCAAATTGGGTGCAGCTAGTTTAAAGATTAAGGTAAGAATGAAAACCGCTCTCTTTTGTCTCGGCGACACTACCGCCAGAACGCCTTGGCTGTTGCACAAACCAAAACAATCGAGCCGGAAACTTTTCTATCCGGTCGTTTTGAGTTAAAGAGTAATTGGGAAGTTTGTTTGTTGGGATAGTATTTTGTGTGGTATTTTTGGCGTCAGATTTGACGGCGGAGACGTTGTTGTAGACGCTGCCAAGCTTAAACAAAGCGTCGAAGTTTTGCGTCACCGGGGCCCCGATGCCAAGGTGATTTTCGCTGACCGAGGTATTGGGCTTGCCCATGCTCGTTTATCGCTTGTCGATGTTTCCAGTCGTTCGGATCAACCTTTTTCAGATGAAAGCGGGCGCTATGTACTTGTTTTCAATGGTGAGGTTTATAATTTTAAAGCTCTTCGAACAAAGCTTCAGAATCTCGGAGTCATATTCAACACCACTTCTGATACCGAGGTCGTTCTTCACAGTTTGATCCAACTGGGCGTAGATGCACTGGCCGAATTTGAGGGCATGTTCGCGTTGGCGTTCATTGATCGCCGCGACGGTTCTGTGCTGTTGGCGCGGGACAGATTTGGGATGAAACCGCTCTATTGGGCACACGAATCATCCGATTCAAGTACACTTCTTTTCGCATCCGAAGTTAAAGCGTTGGCACCATGGCTGGACCTGAAGCCTGATCACGGCTCATTGATGTCGTATCTCATGAAGTTTGGCGGCCCGACCAGTGGGCGCTCTTTCTTTGATGGCGTTCATTCACTTAGTCCTGGCGAGTATTTGCTTTCAAAACGTGGTGAAGAACCTGTTATTGCACCGTTCTTCAAGTTGCCTGATTTTCTGGATGCAGATGAAACTGAGCGTCTGCGGAGCATGTCGCCAACCCAGATCATAGATGAATTTGACGAGCTCATGCAAAATGCTGTTTCCAGCCATTTGTTTGCGGACGCAAAGGTTGGGGCTTTTTGTTCTGGCGGTGTAGATTCGTCTTTGATTATTGCTATGGCCGCGCGACAAAAAAAGGACGTGAAACTGTTTCACGCCAACGTCGTAGGCGACTGGAGCGAAACAGGAGCCGCACGCGGATTAGCTGATCATCTTGGCTTGGAAATGCAGGTAGCCGAGGTTCAAGAACAGGATTTTGTTGATTTAATTCCACGGGTTATGAAACACTATGGGTATCCATTTTCGTATCATCCCAATTGCGCTCCGTTGATGATGACTGCCCAACTGGCACATGACAATGGAATTAAGGGCCTGCTATCCGGTGAAGGTTCGGATGAGCTGTTTCTTGGTTATCCATGGTTAGGACGAAAGCCAATCACCGACGTCTTTGGCGCCTTGAGTGGTGGCGTACAAAGTGCGATCCGAAAACTGCCCGGAATAGGCCCAATCCTGCTGCCGGATCGTGTTGGAAATACACCACAGGTCCGCGATTTGCTGAATGGACGTGAGATGGTCAGCGATATGGAGGATGTAGAAGCCGCTCTGGCCAACTTCCCCAAGCACCTGCGAGAGCCAGCACATCAGTGGACGCTCGACTATATGCACCACCATTTGCGCACGCTTTTGCACCGGAACGATACAATGGGAATGGCCGCGAGCATTGAGGCCCGTTTTCCATTCCTCGATCATAATATTGCGCGTTTTGGCGTGAATTTACCGCGCAAATTCAAGCTGCGCGCATCGCCATTTGTATTCGAAAAAGCCCATCCGTTTGTTCGTGATAAATGGGTCGTGAGGGCTGTTGCGGATCGCTATGTACCCAAGCAGCTTAGTCAACGGATCAAAATTGGGTTCTGGACCACTGTATTTCAACGCCTTGAATTTTCAACGGCTTACAACGCAGGCTCACCCTTGCGCGATGTGTTGAAACTTTCGCAAGTGCAACTGGATCGTGCGTTTGAAGATGCCGGGCCAGATCTGCGGCTGCGTTTGATGCTGACAGATGTTTGGCTGCGCACCGTGATAGGGGACGAAAGCGAAGAGAAATCGGTTTCTCGCCTGCGCGATCACGTCACCATCCGTCAGGAAGGTCAAAAGCCCGCGCGCAAACCGGGTAAGTCCCGTTCACGCTTGGCGGCATCTGCTCCTGTTTAGGAAGTCAGTCTGACACCCTAGTTTGGGAAAAGAACTACTTCTCTTTCTGCAAAATGCGCCCGAGCAGCGGCGTTGGATTGCGCGCCCATATCCATTAAGAATATAGGCTTGTCCGCTGGCAACCAGGGGTCATTCAGCATCAATGCTGATGCAGGGTTACTATCGACATCAAAAATTACCAGCGCATTGGAAAACGCGCCACTTTCCATGACCGCCCGCACTTCAGAGCTAAAATTTCCATATTCGAAATACTTCACAACTCCCCTCCAGGGGGTAAATATCAACAAACCGAACAGGCAAGTCACAAACAGGGCAGTAGCAGTAGAATGCCTATCTACGCCAAGCTTCTGCAGACGGTCACTTAATGCCACAAAGCCGCTGGCTGACAGGTACAACACGGGGAAAAATAGTCCAAACCAATAGCGTGGACCGATGTAGAAGCTGCCTGAAAACCAGTAAAAGAACATCGCGGTTATTATCGTCACTGTAATCGCGAACATCATCCAGTCTTTGCGATCAGACTTCCCCCAAATTACCAAAGCGTAGACCAAAGCCAATGATCCTATACCCCATCCAAAAAGCTCTAGCTGAAGCGCAGACAGGTTGTGGAGCGTATTTAACAGCCCCTCAAATGCAGAATGTCCCGGTGCAACATCCAGATCACCCCAGCCACCGGGTGGACCAATCTGCGGGCCAAACCCATAGGAATTAGCGCCAACATGCCATTGTTCGTTGATATACCGGGCCAGCGGCGCCTGAAGGGGATTCCCCGTTAGGACGGCATTGTGGAAAAAGTAAAACCCGCCAGATAGAATTGCACCGAGTGAATAAAACACAGTACGAATTAGTGTTTTTGGATTTTCCCAATTTGCGACAATATAGAGCCCGGTTAGAGTGCCAATCAATACGCCTTCCAGCTGTCGGGTTACAAACACCCAGCCCATTGCTAACCCTGCAAGACCTGCGAACTTAGCAACCTGTTGCGTGTTTTTTCCCGCCAAAAGAAGTAACCACCAACTAAGCAGCGTAAAGAATATCGCCGTATTATGGGGCATAAGAGACGCAGAGGCGGCCAGGAACCATGGTGAAGTACACATTAAAAGCACAAGTATATCAGCCCGACGACGGCCACCAAGCCGACGCGTGATCGCATGTGCCAACAAAACTGAGAATGCAGCCAATATGGGGTTAACTATCCAAGGAGCACCAAGCAATACGCCAAGCGTCAGGATACCAGGCCAACCTGGTGGTGTTGTTGCAAACCATCTTCCGTCGCGGATTTCCAAAAGGTAGTATTCCAGCCCAGCCCGTGCGGCCTCCGCCGGGGCGGGGGCAAAAAAGCTGCCGCCGGCAAAGGTCTTTGCCTGAAACAAATATACCAGTTCATCTTCAACATGCGGTATGCGTTCAAAGCTGAACCAGCCCAATGCGGCGCTTGCCAGGAGAACGATAACTGCAGGAATTATAGGGCTAAATCCACGATTGTTGTTCATTGGGGCAGGCTGCAAAAGCATCGCTGCAAGTGTAAGTAAATTGACGCCCACAAGTGTTGCGCCTGCTACCAAATGGAATGCGTAAGAAGCCATAAAGCCACGCGGGAGGTAGCCCATAAGAGAAACGCTAAACCCGGCGCTAAGGGCAAGGAATATAAATATGCGAACAGGTCCAAATTCTTGAAACAGTCGCAATATTTTTCTATGACCGCCGGTTCGATGAATTGCCCATAGTGCAAACAGAGCCTGTACAGCAATTAACCCAAACATAAACAGATCGGCCATGGTATCTGGTCTTAAACGAAGCGCCGGGAACCATAAGGGCTGTGTCAGCCATAACTGCGCACCGCCACCCACAATCAAGGTTAACGCCAATGTGCCAAGAATATTTGCCCGCTGCGTCGAAAAATAGCTAAATGCCAGTAGTCCAAACCCAACAACCGAGCTGAACCAAAAGACTTTGTTCCCCATTGAAACCGAAGTTTGGGACAGCAACAGATAAACCGGGCCCAATATCAATAACAGCCCGGTCAGCTTTGCAGCCCATGGAAAACGAAGTTCGGTGGATTTCACGTATTTACCGGTATCTTGATCCTAAAGAAATCCAATTAGCTACTATTTACTGTATGAAATCAAATGTTTTTGAAATTTAGCTCAGCTTTAGATATTTTTACGTTTAACTGTAGCCAATCCTTTGCGGCAACCGGTATTGTCCGATGTCGGGGATGCGAAATTCCCCGAAGATTATCATGATTGGGACGTTTCAATCATCTCTCGGTACAGTTTTTCAAAACTTTCGTGAACGGCCTGTGGTGAAAATCGCGCTTCCCGGCTAAGTTTTTTAGCCGCCAGCCCCATTTTTTCGCGTTTTGTTGTGTTGTCAATCATTTCTAGGACTGCATCAGCGATCGCGCGCGTGTCACCAACCTGCAAAACGCAACCGACGCTCGGATCGACCAGTTCTTTTACCCCACCACAATCGGTTGCAATGACGGGCAGGCCGGTTTGAAAAGCTTCCACAATCGAAATTGGAAGCGCTTCCCATCTGGATGTCAGCAAGTATAAATCCGACGCCATAAGAACAGAGGCCACATCATCAACAGGCCCTAAAAATTTTACGTTTTCCGAAACGCCTGTTACCTCAGCCCAGCTTTCAACGATATCCGACAAAGGTCCGTGACCGCCAATTGCAAATACCACATCGTCGCGTTTGTCCGAGATTTTCCGCGCAACCTCGATCATCATATCGATGCCTTTTTGCTGATCCAATCGCGAAAGGCTGGAAATCAGAAAACGACCTTTTTTACCCAGCAGCGATTTCCTCAACTCTGCAACATGTTCCTTAGAAACTTTCGGTAGCTTGTGAACGCCAAGACCAATTACGTGGGTTTTTTCCCGCGTCAATCCTTTGGAAATCAAAGATTCCAGCGATGTTCTGCTTGGTGAAATTGTCATATCAGCGCAGCGTTTCGCAGTTCGCGCTACACTGGCTTCGCGTTCGGGTTCCGAGCCGTGATAGGTGAAAATAACTGGAATATTTAACCCCATAGTCGCCAGTCTGGCCACAATGGCGGGGGCAGTTTCGTGGGAATGAACCAGCTGAATATTATGTTTCTTCAGCGCTTGGCGTAATTTTCGCGCCACCGGCAGAATTTCTGATAGCCGTTTGAAAACGCCATCCTGTCCGGCTGCGATCTTATCTAGTGACAGATGTTCAAAATTAGGGTCACTATCGTCCGGGCACCAATCCCCGTGATCCCCAGCCAGAGCCACCTGGTGTCCGCGTTCGCTCAGGTCATTCGTGAGATCCAGCACATGGCGCTGAATACCCCCGGGTCTGAAATTGGTACAGATTTGTATTATTCGCATCACAACATTTCTTCTTTCGACCTGTCAGAACGGTAATACGTTCAAATTGCAACACATTATTTTCTCGATTGCGAATTATTGCCGCTCTCTTGCGTGTTTGGGGATGTTCGCGAAAAATAGCTGGCATTAGAGAAGATTCAAAGTGTACCCGTGGAAGTGGAATTAGAAGAATAGTTTTCAGGAGCAATTGACGTATGTCAATCGAGCGGAAATTTGGCCGGGGCGTGGCCTGGATGGCGGCCGGAAACTGGGTTGAGCAGGTCATAAATTTCCTTGTTTTTGTGCTGTTAGCAAGGATATTGGGGGCCGAAACATTTGGCCTTCTGGCAATGGCGGCAGCGTTTGTTCTGTTGTGTGAATTTCTGGTGCGAGAGTCATTTTCAGATTTTTTGATCTCCTTCGCGAACCCTGATGATGAGCACTTTAATACGACATTCTGGGTGCTAGCTGGGCTGGGTTTATTACTAAGTTTAACGCTGATCCTGGCAGCAGGGCCAATTTCTGATTTATACGGACAATCCGAAGTGCGTGGCCTAATTGTTGCTCTGTCACCAACGGTAATGATGATTGCGCTTACGGCGGTACCTGTTGCGATTTTAAGGCGAGAGCTTCGATTCCGTACACTTTCCCTTAGGGCGATCGCCGGGGTAATTGCTGGGGGGGTAGTTGCAATTTATATGGCTTTGAACGGATTTGGTATCTGGAGCCTTGCCGGACAGCGGCTGGCGCAGGTTCTTACCAATATTGTCATGGCGTGGGCTGCTGTGAATTGGCGTCCAAGGTTTAGTATTTCCAAACGACATCTTCGAGAAGTTGGTGGCTTTGGCGGAGCAGTATTAGGGCTAAGGGCCGCAGAGCTGGCATCAACGCAATTACCATCAGTGATAATCGGGGCAACGCTTGGACCGCTGGCTTTGGGATTTTATTCAATAGCCTGGCGTCTGGTTGAGATTGGTTCATTTCTAATCGTGACACCGCTTCGGATGGCGTCACAGCCTGCATTCGCTGAAATGCAGCGTAAAGGTGGTGCTGCATCTAAGCTATTGATCGATATATCGCGCCTGTCTGGTCTCGTTGCATTCCCGGCATTTGCCGGGCTGGCAATACTGGCCCAGCCGATACTGGCGCTGCTTTTCGGGCCGGGCTGGGGGGATGCCGCGCCAATCCTGTCGATCCTGTCAGTTCTGGGCGCATATCTTTGCATTGAAAAAATTCACCAGGCCTATTGTCTTGCACTGGGCCGGGCAGGGGCGACAACGCTGGTGGCCTGGGCAGAGGTTGTTCTAGGGGCGGTTCTGGTCTGGGTTTTGGTCCCTTGGGGTGTAAACGCAATGGCGGCAGGGTTAGTGGCGTCGTTTCTGCTATTTTGGGGTCTGCGGTTTTATATCGTGGCGGGTGTAGCAGGTTTAAGTCCATGGGTTTTGTTGAAAAACCATTTATTACCGATTACCGGTGCGATACTAATGGCCGGGCTAATCTGGATTTTGTTGGGAGAGTTGAAGCCGCAATCTTTGCTACAGGTGCTGCTAATCAGTATCGGCGCTGGCATCCTGTTCTTCGGCGGCTTTACAGCTATTTTCATGCGAAATCGCTTAGGTCTGTTAAAATCGTTTATTGCCAAGCCGGGCAATTCAGATGACACAACCACCTGAATAACCGGAGCTTGCATGAAATCCCTGCGCATCTTGATGTTCACCACGTTTTATCCTCCCTATTCCTTTGGCGGTGATGCGGTTGGCGTTCAGCGGATGGCGCGCGCACTGGTGGCGCGGGGGCATGAAGTGACCGTTGTGCATGATGAAGATGCCTATCTGTCGCTTGGCGGGCAGCAGCCAGCTGTAGCGGGCGAGGATGACGGCGTTATTGCGATTGGCCTGCGCAGTCGCAATGGGATGCTTTCCAACCTGTTAACCCAACAAATTGGCCGCCCCGTAGTGCATGGCCGTCGTATTCGCGAGATTGCCGAGGCCGGGCAGTTCGATATTGTCTGGCATAACAACACCTCACTTGTGGGTGGGCCCGGACTGTTGGGTGTTGGCAATGGCTTGCAGGTTTATGAAGCGCATGAACATTGGCTGGTTTGCCCTACCCATGTTTTGTGGCGTTATAACAAAGAGCTATGCGAAAAACGCGAATGTATCCGGTGCGTGTTGAATCACCGTCGTCCACCCCAAATGTGGCGTTATACCGGCTATCTTGATCGCCAGATGGACCAGATTGATCTGGTGATCGCCAAAAGCGAATTTAGCCGTGACAAGCATCGGGAGTTTGGCCTGCGTCAGGATATGGAAGTTCTGCCGTATTTTCTTCCGGATTTGGTACTGGCGAAGAAATCAAAATCCCCCCATTCACGCCCCTATTTTCTGTTTGTTGGCCGTCTGGAAAAAATCAAAGGCTTGCAGGATGTGTTCCCGGCATTCGACAAATACCCGGACGCTGAACTGTTGATTTTAGGCGACGGTGATTATTCTGCCGAACTAAAGGCGTTGGCGGCCGGCAATGAGCGAATTAAGTTTCTTGGCAGGAAGTCACTGGATGAACTTAATGCTTATTACCGCGCCGCTTTGGGGCTGATTGTACCATCCGTTTGTTATGAGACATTTGGGATCATTCTGATTGAGGCGTTTCGCCTTGGCACGCCTGTTATTGCGCGACGTCTGGGGCCGTTTCCTGAGATTGTGGAAAAGGCTAAGGGTGGTGTGTTGTTTGAAACCGAGGATGAGCTACTGGCTGCAATGCACGGTCTGCAAAATGACCCCGGCCTTCGTGAAAAGCAATCCAAGGCTGCCCGCGTGGCGTTTGAGAAACATTGGAGCGAAGGCCCGGTATTAGAGGCTTTTGGAGCAGCGTTTGCCAGGGCTGCATTTTCCAAGGGTGATAAAGGCTTAGCGCGTGTTCTTGAAGCGGGGGCTTTCGAAACTGGGTCGCGCGTTTAGGGCGCAAGTGTGCCAATCCGGTGCGCATTTGCCATTGCAGAAAATGTGATGGTTGTGGCCGGGATTGTTGGAAACACTGAAGCGTCAACCAAATGAACACGGCTTAAGCCATGCGGGCGCCCAAGTTTGTCAGACTGGCCCGCATGGGGGAGTTTTGCCATTGGAACCGTGCCCCCCACATGAAAACTAGAGCCAACCTGGCCAAGGCGGGTGGCAAAGCCAAGGGTGTTCAAACCCGCCCGCCCCATAACGCGAGATAGGCTTTTGGTAGCTGAATTCAGTGTTTTCTGCGTCGCGGCGTTTTCTTTCAGGGTTGGTTCTAGCTTACCGTTACTGGCCAGCCGCAATTCTATTTGGGCAGAATGGTCGGAATGCAGGAAAACCTGCGCAACGATCAGGCGGGCCGCGATGGCGCGTAAAACCGGATTGGCAACTTTCAGGCCATAGCCATAGTTTTCAATCAGATCGCGGGCAAAGTATTCGTTCCATGTATAAAGCTGGGCATGCACCAGATGCTGGGAAACATTCGGGTTGTCTATTTCCACAAATATCTGCGGCAGTGTGTTGAACGGTTGGGCACTAGGTGAAGAGGGTGCCCGCCAGCGGTGTAACATTGGCACAAATGCGTGCTGGCTATCCAGTAGGGTCAGGCTTTGACTGGCTGGGTTTGAGGCAAGAACCAACCTCGCCGTTTCCAAAACGCCAGCTGCAATGAATAGGCGCTCTCCCGGTAGAATTTCCCCGCCTGTAAGCGTCAGTGCTACTCCATCGTTATTTTCAACAAACTCCACGGCTATACTGCCGGGCTGGTAGGTAAACTGAGGATGGGAAATAAGGTCTTTCAGCGTTCGCTGGCTGGAATAAATGTGCCCCCAAGGACAGCCATGCAGGCACATGCCACAGCCATTGCAGGCAGCATCAACCGCCTGACGGGCCGCGCCGATATGGAAACCGGCATCCATATTTTTGGCTGTATTCTCTGACAAGCGGGTCAGCAGACTTTGGGCTTGCGGGCCGGGCGTAATCGCCTGTGCGCCCGCCATATCAAACCCAGGCATCAGGTCTGACAGCGCGTCGTGGACACCGGATACCGGCATGAATTCAGCCACAGCTTTATAGTGCGGTTTAAGATCGTCGAGTGCGATCGGCCAATCCGTAATATCTTGTTGCCGATAAGGCAGAACCGCACCACCCCAAAGGTTTGAAAACCCCCCTGCGGCGCGTGATGAGCATAAACCAAACCAGTCATGCGACCCGGTCAGCGTTGTATTTGCCGGTTCCATCGCAAAGTCAGAACCATAGCGCCGCGCCTGACCTTCTGGCGCTGAAAATTGCGGGGATTGGTAGGCTTGGCGCTGTTCCTTCGACCACGCATCGGGGGGCGTTGCTGCCAGAGTATCGCGGCGGTTTGCGTTAGTGGCTTCAAGCGTGTTGCCGCCATCAATCATCATAACGTCCCGGCCACGATCCAACAGCGCCTTGGCCACTGATACACCTGTAGGCCCCGAACCAACGACGATATTTGCCATCATTCCCGCCTGAATATCAAAACGGTACCATCGCCCAGTGTCCCGGGGAAACGGTACAGCAGTTTCAGATTGTCTTCGGTATCTGCGTCCAATGCGGAAACCTTTCGCAAGGTACGCGCCGGAAAGGCCACAACAAAGATCATCGGGCCGGGCAGCGCACTTGCCGCCAAATATTCTTCGTCGGTTAGTATCGCTTGCCAATCCGCCCCAAAATACCCGCCAAAAACTGTACTGGCATGGCCAACGGAAAACACCCGATCCTTGGGCGTACGCGCGGCTTCGACAAATTCAAACGCGCCGTTTAGGTCCTGTTTGGGTGCAACATAATTGCGCGAAGCGAGAACACCGGATATTGCGATCATACCAATACTGGCAATAACAAACATCGGGCGACTTAGTTGGCCGAACCAGTTGCAGATCAGACGAACCCCAAGCACGATCAGCAGCATCAGAAACGCAATGTCGACGAAGAAAAATCGCGGCCAAATCCGCATTCCGAGGGTCACCAGCAGTATCAGCGTCAAAACAATATGGACCCCAACTATGGGGCCAAACAATGGGGCGTTCGAATGCGCGGGCTTTGCGCCCAGAAATGCAAGGATGACAACAGTTAGCGCGACAATGCCAACTAATATACCGGTTGAGCCAATTGCCGTTCTTACCCCTTCCAGAAGTGACCATAACGGGTTTTGGTATTCCTGCATCACGTCGATGGTGGATGTTCCCGACACTGCTCCGACGGTATCCAGCAGGCTTGGTAATAGAGGGGCATAGAATAGCAAAGTTAATACGCCACCTACAATGTAACCCAGAAGGGGCAGCTTAATCTGACCGGGTTTCAGGGAATTTCGAAATGAACCAAATGCGACATAGCTCAGCCAGGCCAAACCCTGAGCGGCGAACAGGAACGCGCCGGTCAGGTGAGTAAATATAGCCAAAGCCAGGGTAACCCCGTATGCAAGCCAGATTACGGGTTTTGGGTGCGCCAGCCCGCGCAGGAACAGGATCATGCCGACAGTGCCAAAAAACGCAAGCTCTGTATAGCCACGGGCATTCTGAGAAAACCAGATGTGGTGATAGGAAATTGCCAGCAGCAGGGCCGTCAGGTGCGCAATGGTGGTTCCTGCAACATCCCGGGCCAGCCACCACATAGCGGCAATTGCACCGACACCAAAAAGCACGGCTGGCAATCGAACCACCCAGTTTTGCTCACCAAACAGGCTGATCATCGACTTGGATTGCAGGTTGAACAGATAATGGTTGTTCATCGAATAACCCTGCATCATGTCAGACCAGGGCAAACGAAGATGGGTATCAATTGTCAGGATTTCATCATACCAAAGTGGTGCATCCAGGCCGACAATTCGCAAGAGCAATGCAAGGATCAGGATTGCAGCCAACCCCGGATAGTCGCTTTTATTTCCTTGCAGGTGCTTCATTCATCCGCCCTTTACCGCGCGTACCATCAACAACATTTCATAGTTGGGATCGTGGCTGTCCAGTTCAGATTGATCAATCTCACCAGCGCCCAGCCCGTGCAGGTTGCAGATGCAGGTAAACACATTGCCCACAGTGGAAACTTCGACGTTTTCTGTCGGGAACACGGCCCGAAAAAGGTGCTTTTTTGACTGGCTGGTGAAATGCCAGTATTCACCCCAGTCATCGACACCTTCGCGCCGTGCAACACGGGTCATACCGTGGGACGTACACAGCACAACGCCCCCGGGTTTCAGAATGCGTTCCAGTGTTTTGATCGCTGCCGCCACATCAAAAATCATCTGCAAGGTTTGCGTGATGATGATGCAGTCAAAGCTGTTATCCGGGATATGGGGCGCGTCGGTCAGATCGGCCACGATCGTGGCGTCTGGATTGCCTTCGACGTAGTTCAGCACGTCTTCTTGTGTAACTTTATCGCCGCCAAATTTGCGGATATAAGCCGGGTCGCCCATTTCCAGAACACGGCCTTTGATGTCACCTGCGTGGCGCTCCAGAAATTGCTCAATGTAGTATCGCTCAATCGTCATCAGGTCGCGGTCATGACCAAAGATTGCGCTGATAGGCGACAACCGTCGCAAGCCACCAAAATCTACGGTTCCAACCGGGACAGATTGCAGTTTGCGGGCGCGTTGCTGGGCGCGAACCCATCTACGGAGTTTTTCCGGCAACAGAAATGTAGCCGTATCACGGGTCAGTTTTTCTATGCGGGCAAGTGGCGTCATTTAATGTTTGCCGCCCGTTTTTCAGCGATTATATCGTTGATGATTTCAGCCAGCGGGCGCTTCGGTCGGAAATTGATTGCGGCCTGAAGTTTTGAGACATCGGGCAGGCGCCGGTTCATATCTTCGAAGCCTTCAGGATAGACCGAAGAATAGGGGATCAGTTCAATTGTGGAACTGGAATCTGTGGCTTTGATTACCTGCTCGGCCAGTGATTTTATCGTAACCTCTTCGTCCGTGCCAATGTTGTAGACCTGCCCATATGCTTTTGGTGTCTCCAGCAA
>VAPK010073886.1_pt1 | contig 17253 bp, 18 predicted proteins | sample 3395031 | NCBI WGS metagenome assembly VAPK01 (sample SAMN08290443, study PRJNA428436) | hydrothermal vent metagenome | isolation source: Deep-sea hydrothermal vent chimney 1 | place: Pacific Ocean: Juan De Fuca Ridge
AATAAGCTAGGTGTACCAAATGAAAACATTTACTGGTCACTAGAGCGAAGAATGGAATGTGCTTTTGGTTCATGCGGAAGATGCCAAATCCAAGACCTTTATGTATGTAAAGACGGACCAATATTTCAATATTCTAAAATTAAATCAAGACTAGATAACGAAAATTCTAATCAAAAGAAAAATGAAAAATAACCCTGTAAAAAAAATAAAAGTGAAGTCGAATATATCTGTTTCTAAGGAGTCACATCTCGTTAAAAAAAGAAATATTAAAAAGTCTTTGACTTTTTCTTCTGGAAATCATAAGAGCTCCAATGTCCCAACACTAGGATTTTACGGAATCTCAGGATGCGCAGGCTGCCTCCTAACAGTTCTATACGAAGACTGCTTCAAAGAATTAACAAACTTAGTAGACATAAAATCATTTCCATTCATTAAGGAAGAAACATACAAAGGAAAACTAGATTATATATTCATAGAAGGAACGGTATGTTTCGACAAAGATATAATAACAATAAATGAACTAAGAAAACGTGCAACAAAAATTGTTGCTCTCGGAACTTGTTCTTGTTTCGGATGCGTGCCCTCAATAAGAAATTTTCATGACAATGAAAAAACAATGAAATTCGTATACCCAAAATACAATCATCTAAAAGAAGAAGATCCAACACCAATAGATGCACATATTAAAGTTGATTATTATCTCCCACAATGCCCACCAGACAAAAAAGAAATATTAGAATTCATAAAGTGCATTATAACAAATAGAGAATTTAAACCCTATGCAAATCCAGTCTGCTTTGAATGCAGAAGAAAACAAAATCCCTGTTTATTAGAAGAAGGCAAAATATGCCTAGGCCCAATAACTACGGGAGGCTGTGGTGCACTCTGTCCAAGCAACAATACAGTCTGTTACGGATGCCGAGGTCCAAGTAAAGACGCAAATTACGAAGCCTTCTTTAAAATGTTAAAAAAGATGGGGCACACTAATAAGGCAATAAAGGACAAACTCGAAACATTTGCAGGGATACAATTTAAACAGGAACAAGGAGATTCATCAAAATGGTTAGAGAAATAAACCTAAATCATATCTGCAAAATAGAAGGACACGCAGACCTTACTTTAAAGATAGAAAAAAACGAAGTGAAAGAATGTGAATTGAAAACCGCAGAAGGTGCAAGATTTTTCGAAGCATTAGTGCTTGATAGAAATATTGAAGATATACAAGAAATAGTTTCCAGAATATGTGGAATCTGTTCATGCTCTCACAGTGTAGCCTCAATTCAAGGATTAGAAGAGGCATTGGGAATGAAACCGACATCACAACAAAAATTTATAAGAGAAATACTTCTACTGGCTGAAAGAATCCGAAGCCATGCAACACATCTTTATTTTCTTTCGCTCCCAGACTACTTAGGGGCATCATCTGCACTAACCCTAAAAAAAGAACATAAAAGCAAAGTTATGGATGCGTTAAAAATAGTTACGGCAGGCAATAAATTAGTAGAAAAATTCGGAGGAAGAGAAATGCACCCCTTCCTAAAGATTCAAGAAGAATCTCCATCAGAAGATTTTTCTGAACTACTACAACAACTAAAAGATATAAAACCAATTATTATCAAAACAATTAAAGTTTTCTCTAATTTAAAATATCCAAAACTAGAAAGAAGTTCAGAATACCTCGCACTAAAAGAACCCAAAGCCTATGCAAGTATTTCAGGAAAAATATCAAACGGAAAAGAAACATTCATAGACGACAACTACAAATCCCACCTAACCGAAAACATCAAAGAGTATGCAACATCAAAATTCGTTCTTCATAATGATAAACCATATTCGACAGGAGCAATAGCCAGAATAAGCAATAACTCTAAGCAATTAGATAAAGAAACAAAAAAACATCTTAATATAATCCTAAAAAAACTAGACATCACATTACCAATAACAAATCCATATCATAACTTAATATGTCAAGCATTAGAAATTCTTCAAGCAACAAATAGAGTAATAAAATTACTTAGTTCTCCTCCGTCTAAATCCCGAATCCCGAATCCCGAATCCCGAAAGGCGGGCATTGGAGTTTCCGCTGTAGAAGCACCAAGGGGAACACTCTTCCACGAATACAAAATTAACAAAAAAGGGACAATAGATTACTGTAACATAATAACCCCCACCGCACAAAATCTCAATATGATGGAACAGGATATCACAACATTAGTGAATAATCTCCTAAAGAAAAAAACATCTAATGAAGAAATTACAAGTAAAATAGAAAAACTAATCAGGGCTTACGACCCATGCTTTAGCTGTTCGACACATTTTTTAAAAGTAAACTGGTTGTGATTAGTTAATCGGAGACAAAACAATCTCAACCGATAAACTTCTCAATCTCACATCTCACCAATTCAACAATCTCCCCAGCATCCCCCCTCATAGGAATCCCAACAATCCCAACTTCCTCACCTAACAATTTCAAAACATAAACAGCATCAAAATCATGAGCACTCACTATCCCTTCAGCCCGCAAATCATCAACCCTCAACTTCTTCACACAGTCCAATCCCTGCACAACATCTAAAATAATAAAATCCTCACCAGATGAAACAATATTCATCAGCTCAAAACTATCCTTAATATTAACAACCTCAAATTCATCAGCCAACATCGCACCAACTTCCTTAGCAAAACCATCTCCCTCAATAAATTCATTCCCAAGACAAACAATCTTCATAATATAAACCAGCTAACAAAACTATAAAAACATTATCAATTTAACAAAACTATGTGTTTAGCAATACCCGGAAAAATAGAAAAAATAGAAAATGAAAAAGCAGTCATAAATTACGATGGAATAAAAAAGGAAGCAAATATTTCTTTAATAAAATGCAAGGTGGGAGACTACGTTTTAATTCATGCAGGATTCGCAATTGAAACTATTGACGAAGAAAAAGCAAAAGGTATGTATAACCTACTTCATGAAACAAATATAAAAAATGAATAAATATTTAAACGAAATTTCAAAAATAGCAAGAGAAATAAGTGATGAAGTTGTAATAATGGAAGTATGTGGAGGGCATACAAATACAATCATGAAGTACGGAATTCGCAACATTTTACCTTCTAATGTAAAATTAATCTCCGGTCCAGGGTGCCCCGTGTGCGTGACATCTCAAGAAGACATAGATAGCATGATAGTTCTCGCCAAAGCAGGAATAAAAATAGCAACTTACGGAGACATGATGCATGTGCCAGGGACAACGACATCTTTAGCAAAAGAAAAGGCAAAAGGTGCAGATATTAAAATTATATACTCTACAACTGAAATATTAGACGAGAAAAACAAGGATAGAATTTTTTTCGCAATCGGATTTGAAACAACAACTCCGATGAGTGCATATCTTCTAAAAAATAATATAACAATATACTCTACACATAAAACAATGATACCGCCAATGAAAGAAATTTTAAAAAATAATAAAATAAATGGCTTCATAGATCCAGGGCATGTATCATGTATTACAGGCTCAAATATCTGGGAGGAGCTGAGGGTGCCCCAAGTAATCTGCGGGTTTGAAAAAGATCAACTCATAAGAGCAATATACAAACTCCTAGTCCTAATCAAAGAAAATAAAAATGAAGTAATTAATGATTATAAGGAAGTCGTAAAAGAAAAAGGAAATATAAAAGCACAAACGTTAATTAAAAAAACATTCAAAATATCAAATGCAAAATGGCGCGGAATTGGAGAAATTCCAAACTCTGGATTAGAACCAAAAGATGATAATTTAAATGCAAAAATAAAATATAAACATCTTTTAAAAAATATTCACTCCCAAGAGAATTCTATATGTAGGTGTTCTGAAATAATTCGTGGACTATGTGAACCAAAAGATTGCCCCCTGTTCGCAAAAACATGCACACATGAAAATCCAATCGGAGCCTGCATGGTATCAGAAGGCGAAGGCGCCTGTGGAATAGCGTATAAATATATAAGTAAAAAAGGATAATTTAAGATATGATAAAGAAAACTATTTCAATAGAAGCCGGAGCAGGAGGTGAGCAAACAAACAAACTTCTCAAATCATTTCTTCCAAATTTTTTCAAAAATTCAAAATGGCAAAATCAAAATAACGACGCCGCGACATACCAACTTTCCAATTCAGAAATATTGTGCTTCACAACAGATTCTTACGTCGTAAATCCAATAAAATTTAATGGAGGGAATATAGGAGATCTCGCAATTAATGGAACTATAAATGATTTAGTAGTTATGGGAGCAGAGCCAATAGGAATATCCTTAGCATTAATAATAGAAGAAGGACTAGAAGAAGATATATTACAAGAAATAATTCAAACAATAAACAAAATATCAAAGCAAACACAAATACCAATTGTAACAGGAGATACTAAGGTAATGGAAAAAGGCTCGATAGACAAAATAGTAATAAACACTTCGGGCGTAGGCATAACAAAAAAAATATTGAATGAAAAAATAGAAATAGGAGACTCAATAATAATTTCTGGACCAATTGCGAATCATGCAACAGCACTACTATCCAAAAGATTTGATTTTTTCACAAACATAAAAACAGATTCTAAGCCACTACTTCAAGAAATGAGAGAAATAAGAGGGTTAATAAAGTTAGCAAAAGATCCGACGCGCGGAGGAATGGCCTCGTCGCTAAATGAAATAGCTCAAGAAAATAATATCAAAATAGAACTAGTAGAAAAAAACATACCAGTAGAAAAAGAAGTCAGGGCGGCGTGTAAAATGTTAGGATTAGACTATTTCACTCTCGCAAATGAAGGAAGGCTAATAGCCATATGTAAAGAGGAAAATAAAGAGAAAGTCTTAAGTGTATTAAAGCAATTTAATTTAAATGCTTCAATAATTGGAGAAGTAAAAAGTATTGCATCACTAGGAGAAGTAATCCTAAAAACAGAATTAGGCTCTAGACTAATACCTATGCCTTCGGGAAAAATAGTTCCAAGAATTTGTTAACGCCTGTTCTTCCAATCCCAATATCCAATTTGTCCCACACAAATTCCTCCATCTCCACAGGGAATATCTTTATTGAGAAACACATTATTCTTTATCATAAATTTAGACATAAATTTATTATAAGCACAACCCCCACTAAAACAAACTGGCAAATTCTCGTCATATTCTTTCGCAATCTCGAGCAAACCCTGCACTAAATAAATCTGTGTAAAATATGCAAGCTCCCTTCTATCTATTTTTTCCAAGTTCTCATAGACAAATTTTATTAAACAAGTTGTATCTAAAACAAATAGTCCACATTCATCTTTAGAAATCTTAGGATTAAAAAATAAATCACACTTCTTAGAATTAGATTCTAAAAGCATTGCACCCCTACCTTCATAAAAATTTTTATTACTAAACCCAAGTAAAACACTAATGCAATCTAAAATTCTTCCACAGCTCGAGCTTGCTATACAGTTAAAGTTTTCTTCCTGTTGTTTCAGCCAAATTTTACTTTCGCTACCTAAAATTTGCTCAATTTTTTCCCAATCCAAAAATTTAGATAAAATGCCAGCCAAAATCCTTTTTGGCTCCCTGTTAGCCATGTCTCCACCAATTAAATTATGATACTCTAGCCTCCCAATTCTTGTATCATTGTGAAAAATCTCTCCACCCCAGATATTACCATCAAGCCCGAGTCCTGTCCCGTCACAAACAATAGATAAAAAAGTTTCTAGGTTATGCTCAAGAGCGACGCTAAAACCATGAGCGATATGATGCTGAATAGGAACCAGAGACAAAACATCAAAACACAATGACTCGGCAAATTTTGATGTATTAAATTCCAAATTATAATCGCACAAAATAACCTCAGGATTAGTTTTTGTAAATTTCAATAATCTATCAATAGTTAGTTTAAAATTTTCCAAATTTTCCAAATTAAATATATTCCCAATATGTTGTGATAGAATCAATTTATTATTTTTTTTAATGCAAAAAGTATTTTTCATTTCAGAACCAACCGCCAAAATATTGCCCTTTAATTTATATGCTTCTGGCAAAGGAATCTCATTGGGAGCAAATCCTCTCGAACGCCGAATTAATAAAGGAGATTCGTCTACTACCTTAATGACAGAATCATCAAGAAAATTCACTATATTTCGATTATAATCTAAGATATAATCCACAAATTGATCTTCTCTTTTAGTCGTAATAGGGTGAGAAGGTAAATTTGATGAGGTCATAACTAATGGAAAATCTAGATATTCAAACAATAGGTAGTGAATAGGAGAATGGGGCAACATGAACCCCAGTGATGATAGTTCACTAACTTCCCTCATTTCATCTTTTCTTTTCTCAAGTAAAACTATAGGTCTTTGTTTAGATAATAAAATCCCTCGTTCCTTATCATTAATATAACAATATTTTTCAGCCATATTAATATCCCTTCCCATTAAAGCAAAAGGCTTGTATTGTCTTTTTAAAATTCCCTTCAATTTTTTTACAACACCATTTTTATCTGCTCTGCAAATGAGATGAAATCCACCAACGCCTTTGGCTGCGATGACTTTACCAGACTCTATCAAATTAACAGTCTTCTCTATAACGTTACCCTTAAATTTTTCTCCTTTAATATATAAATCTAGCTTAGGTCCACATCTAGGGCAAGCAATAGTTTGTGCATAATATCTTCTATTTTGTGGATCTTTATATTCTCGTTTACACACATCGCACAACTCAAAATCTTTAAGAGAAGTCTTGTTTCTGTCATATGGCGTTCCCTCTATTATAGAATACCTTGGACCACAGTTTGTACAGCTAATAAAAAAATATTTATATCTACGATCCTCCTCATCAAACAGCTCCCTTATACAATCTCCACATAAATTTAAATCAGCGGGAATCATAGAATAAGAGCCCCCTTTTTCATTTTGTTTAATAGCAAAACTCTTTCCGCAAAATTCTTCTTTTGAATTAAAAACTTCAATAGAATCAATTCTAGCTAACGGTGGAAGCTTATTTTTAATCTCCTCAATAAACCCTTTTTTGTCGCATATAATTTTAACGCCAGTGCCGGTATTTTGAACATAGCCTCTAATATTTAATTCAGAAGCGAGATTATAAATAAAAGGTCTAAATCCAACCCCCTGCACAATACCTTTAACAACAAACTCAAACATCACCCATAAACAACCTTAATAATTTTTATATCCTTCCCCTCCAAAACCTCAGGAATTCCACCACACTCAGCACACTCAAAAATAACCAAATCATGCAACCTCTCCAAAACCCTAGGCCGACCCACAAACCCACACCCGCATTTCACTCTAGCCTCCTTCTTTAAAACATCAACCCTCCAATCAAACCGTTCCCCCATATGCTCCTTTAAATGCCCCGGACTAATCCCCACCAGCTCACCAACCTCCAAAACAATTTCCCTTACATCCTCCCTGTCCTTAACATTTCTAAGAATCGCTTCAACAAAATTATATTCATGCATTTTTATTAACCAATCCTCTCAAAACTTTCCCAGGATTTCTAGAAGTCGTAACAGCCGAACTAAGTGCAACACCCTTCGCTCCATACTTCATAGCAACATCAACATCCTCTCTACTCTTTACCCCCGCCCCCACCAAAAACTTACAGTTTAAGTTCTTCCCAATATTCTCAATCAACTCAGGTCGAGCACTAGAAACAGAAACTCGTCCCCCAACTAACTCTGCCGGCTCAATACAAATATAATCCACACCCAACTTCTCAATCCTCTTAGCTTCCTTCAAACCTGAAGCAAAAACAAGAATCTTCAATTTCAATTTTTTACACCTCAAAATCGTCTTCCCCAAAACACTAAAATCCAAAGGATGCTCACTATGATTCAAAAAAACTCCAACACCACCATTCCCCTTAACGCCCTCAGGCAAAACAAATCCACTATTTCGCCCCTCCTCAAAATAATCAACATGCTGACAATAAACTTTCAACTTAGTCTCTTTAGAAATACGATAAACATCTAAAGGGCTACATCCAACAACAATATCCTTACTAACCTCCTCAATTTTTTTACAAAGCTTCAAGGCCTTGATCCCATGCTGATACGTTTTAAGATTAACTACAATTAATGGACTTTCCATAAAAAGTTTAACCAATCAATAATTAAAAACCTTCCCATCTCGAACCAAAAATTCGCGTGATACGAGAAATCCTGCCCCTAATCCGTGTGCCATTACACCTTCCCTAAAAATAAAAATTTATGTAATTTATGAAATCTTTAGATAAATTTCTCTCCTACTTCCAAACAATATCCCTAATCTTCTCACTTAACCCCTCAGGATCTTTATCTTGCCAAACATTCCGTCCAATTGCCATCCCACTGGCTCCTTGTTTCATATAATTCTCAACCATCTTTAAAAATTTCTTCTCACTAATCTTCGACCCACCAGCACAAATCACCCGAACCTTCCCAGCCGACTTCACAGCCCACCCAAAACCTTTCATACTCCCCTCAGGATGAATCTTCACAACATCAGCACCAATCGTCAAAGCAACACGGGTAGCATAAGCCATTAAATCATTTTTCTTAATATCTTTAACCCCACTCCCCCGAGGATAAACCCAAACAATCAAAGGCAACCCCTTCTTATGAGCCTCATCCTGAATCCTAGAAGCATCAACCAACATCTCTTCTTCATGAAAGCTCCCAATATAAATTGTATAACCAACAGCAACAGCCCCCAAATCAACCGCCTCCTCAATCGTAGCTAATTGCCTAGAAACAGGATCTCCCTTCACCAAAGAAGTCTTCCCATTCAACTTCAAAACAAGCGGAACCTTTAATCTCTTCATCTTATCATAATACTTTTCCGCAATACCCTTTTGCAAAACAAGCCCAGTAAATCCGCCCTTCGCCGCTATATCAATCACATAAGAAGGATCAACATTCTTGTCATTAAAATCCGTTGGTCCGTGCTCAATCCCCTGATCATAAGCCAACAAAAGGATCTTTCCCTTCCAAATAATCTTCCTCAAATTAAAAAACTTCTTTAACCTCATAGTATCACCTTACTATCTTAAGGTATCAATCCGTTATAAACTTTGTTAAATAATAATTTATAATCATTCAGATAGATTTATCTGCTTTTATTCAACTTTCTTTTTAACAGCCTATTCTTAGCCCCAAAATATCCAAGCACAGCCTCGCTTTCACTAACACCCAACTTCAAACATTTCTCAATAGAATAACCCGCAATCAAACCCGAAACAAATCCAGCGCCAAAAGCGTCTCCAGCACCAGTTCTATCCACTACCCTCTTCTTTTTGTTTGGCATAATATTGTATTCTTTCTTTCCATCAAAACACTGTATAGCCCTATCTTTATCCGTCACAACAACAATTCTCGGGCCGAGTGAACGTAAACATTTCAAACTATTCCCGTTCTTGCCATATTTTTTACAAAGCAACTCACCCTCTTCCTTATTCAAAATCAAAACCTCACTTAATTTTAATAGTTCGCCAATATCCTGCCTCTTAATTAAATATTCACTAGGATTAAATGCAAACTTAATACCCTTTTTATTCAGTTTAGCGACCAATTTTTTCTGTGTCTCAAAACTTTTTCCCAGTAACGAAGAATAATAAATCCATTTCGTTTTAAATTTCTTAAGACTATTCAACTTTACCTCATCACTCTCCCCCTTAAATGTCAGAATGGTTCTGTTCTTATCCTTTCCATTAATTATAACAGAGTTCCCAGTCGCACCCTTACCGATGTTTCCTAAAAACCTAACTTTTTCACTTTTCAACAAACTTAAAATCTCCTTCCCATTTGAATCATCTCCAACGCCACAAATACATCCTGTCTTAAATCCAAACCTAGAAAACGCAACTGCAACATTAGTCCCACCTCCCCCAATATCTCTTCTAATATCTTTTATTAAATATTTAGAACCAATCTCCAAATCTAGGCGACCATATTTAGAATCAACATCAGTCAAAGCAAAAACATCAACAACAGCACTACCAAAAGTTACAACATCAAAAGTTACCATTATATCTTAAGAATCAGAAAACAAACTTCATTAAAAATGTTGCTGTCCATATTTTATATTTGAAAATGCCCACATTCGTAATTTATGAAGATTATCTATTTCTCCTAATAATAACCCAAAACTTCAAGCCCCACAAGCCTCTCCCCAGCAACACATCTAAGCAAAGCTCCACCAGACAAACTAACATGCCCAAACTTCTCCCTTCCAATCCTACTCTTAACAACAGCCTCCGACAACTGACCTCCCCCAATCAAACTAAAGCCCTTACACTCACTAATAGCCTTCAAAATTCCAACAGTCCCCTTCCGAAATTTCTTATCTTCAGCAAACCCAACTGGACCCTTCATATAAACAGCCCTAGCATTACGAATAATCTTACCAAACTTAGCAATCGTCCCCGCCCCAATATCATCTATCCTCAAATTCATAGGAAATTCATCCAAACCAAACTCTCGTCTCTTCCCTTCAAAATTAACAGCAAAATCCACAGGCGTCTCAACCTTATCAAGTTTCCTCTTTAAGCCCCCCAAAAACTTCTCATAACCACCATCAACCAAAACACTCTTCTTTAAAAAATCATTTTGGAATCCAAAGTCAAATCCCTTCGCCGCCAAACAAACCTGCCCAAACAAACCACCAGCAAGAACTTTATTATTTTTCCCAAGCAGCTTAACATTACTTTCAGGCTTCGACCCCGCCAGAATAAAAACAGCCCCCTTCATCTTAACTTTTTCCAAAGCCAATATCTCTTTCTCAAACAACAACCCAACCCCACTTTCCATACATCCAGCAAACCCAACAATACTAGTATGATTCCGATGTGAGACCGAAAAAGCATCATTTACATAAACATCAACCAACGGCAAAAACGTCTTCAAAATAACATTTCCATGTTTCCTAGGTTTAAACTCATCACCAACCTTCCTTACATTATCCAGCAAAACAACATCCCCATCCTTCAATTTTCTAATCACATGAACAGCCCTTTCCCCAACAACATCATCAACAAACTTCAGCCTCATCAGCTTAGCATGTTGTTTTAAATTCAAAAAATCCCCTTTTCCCGGGTTCCCCTGATGTGCCAAGATAACAACACGAGCCTTTCGTTTTTTCAATAAAGCAATAGTCTTTAAACTCTCCTTTATTCTCTCTCCCTTCAAAATCTTCCCCTTAACAATATCCGAATTCAAATCACTTCGAAGCAAAATAATCTTCCCTTTGACATCCAAATCTCGCACACTTTTTAATTTCATAGTAAAAAAATAAACACATTACCAAATAAAAACTTATCCCAAAACAAAAATTCGTGAAATCCGTGTGCCATTATCTTTTTCCTCTATTTCAACTTCTCCAACAAATCAACCAGCCTAGAACTATACCCAAATTCATTATCATACCAACTCAAAACCTTAACCATCTTACCATTAGCCTGAGTTAATTTAGAATCAAAAATAGAAGAACAAGAATCTCCAACAACATCACTAGAAACCAAATAATCCTCATTATATCTCAAAATCCCCTTCATCTTCCCATTAGCGGCCTTTTTCATAACCCTATTAATATCATCAACACTAGCGGCCTTTTTTAAAATTACAACGAAATCTACAATACTCCCACAAGCTATAGGAGCCCGAATAGATAACCCATCCATTTTCCCCTTTAATGAAGGAATCACCTCGCTAGTAGCTTTAGTTGCTCCGCTAGAAGTAGGAACAAAATTAATACCAGCAGCTCTCCCTCGGCGAAAATCATGATGAGGAGAATCAACTAATTTTTGCCCCCCAGTATAAGCATGGATAGTAGTCATAAACGCTTTAGAAATTCCAAACGAATCTTCTAAGACCTTAGCCACAGGAGCCAAACAATTCGTAGTGCAAGAAGCCATCGAAATAATTTTATCACTCTTCCTCAAACTCTTTTCATTAACACCCAAAACAATAGTTCTATCAACATTTTTCCCAGGAGCAGAAATAACAACCCGCTTAGCTCCAGCTTTCAAATGTTTCCTCGCCATATTCCCATCTGTAAAAGCTCCAGTAGCCTCAATAACAATATCAATACCTAACTTACCCCAAGGTAAATTCTCGGGATCTCTTTGAGAATAAACATCAATTTTTTTATTACCAACTTTAATAAAACTATTACCAGAAGAAACCTGCCTGTTATACTTCCCATAAATAGAATCAAATTGTAACAAATAACGAATATTCTCAATGGGATGCAAATCATTAACAGCAACAATATCATAACCCTTCTCAAGCGCAATACGAAAAAACGCACGCCCTATCCTGCCAAATCCATTAATAGCAACTTTCACCTTTTTCATCTCAATAGCATAATATCATTTAGCTTTATTAATCTTTCTTTAATTCCTTAAACTTCGCCAAATATTTAATAACAGCAACAATAAATTCAGCGTGACTCCATGTAAGCGGCGCAACACTCAAGGGGTGGGAATTTACAGGATTCAATTGCTCCGACAAAACCCTAGAATGAAGTGCTTTCTCAACAGCCCAATCAAAAAGATTTTTAGCAATTTCCAAATCATCTAAATTTTTAGCCTTAGTGATATAATATTCAGCAAGCCACATGGTAGAAATAATCCAAGAATTTTCACGCTGTTTATGAACACGATGATAGTAGTCTCCTTCATATCTTGCAAGACCACCACAGTTATCATCGAATCGAAGCCTTTTTAGTGTAGTCTCAATAGTTCGAGTCAATCTCTCATCATTTACATCAAGTAGCCGAAATTCAAGTAACCCATAAAAAGTACTAGCGTCAATAGTCTTATCCATTTTAAGATTGTTATCTTTATCATAATAAACACCCTTAACAAAAATCCCCCGCTCACTATCAAAAGCATACTTAAGCGTAGCACTTCTAACTCCCTCAGCCGCATCTTTATACTTTTTAATATCTTTTTTTAACCCAAAGACTTCTGCAAACTTGCTAGCAGAAATCAGACCAGCATAAACTGTAGAGCACGTAAAAGTATGAATCCCAAGTTTTTCCTCCCATAAATCATAACTTTCCTTTGGTAGCCCAGTATTCTCATCACGGAATGTAGTCATAAAATCCCCCATCTCTTTGATAAAACCATTATACATTTTCTTAATCATTTTGTCCTCATCCCCATACTTTTCATAATGTTTCCAAAGTGCATCCAAGACGAGAGCGGTTTCATCCTCTTGAATTGGTAACTGAATTTTATCCCCCTTTAGCCAAGAATGCCAAGAGCTCCCAAGTGAACCATCGGGGTTATATTTATGTAACAAATATCCTTCATCACTAATAACCTCTGAACAAAATTTAAAAAATTTTTTAGTTAAATTATTATGTCCAGCATGATCTAAACTTCGAGAAATAAGTGCTCCATCACGCGGCCACATATAACTATAAGTATCTCGCTTAAACCGCAGAGTATGCGTATCATTAGCAGCCATTGTCGCTCCATGATTATCAGTCTGTGCTCTAATAATTAGAAGTGACTGTCTAAATAAATCAATAATATCATCATTTAATCCACAAAAATCGATATTTCTTCGACTTGCCCAATCTTTCCAATGAGATGAAGTTTCTTCTATTAGTTCTTTTACTTTATTTTTGAGTCCAGCGGAGACCTCCTCGGGGCTAGTTGAAGAAGAAATGAGTTCGCGAATTTCAGCAACTTCATGATAAGTTTTGCCCACAACAATCCAATAATCGATATATTTCTCTTCACCAGCCTTGATATCTAAACTAAATCCAATAGCAGAATCAGTAGAACCATGTTCAACGGAATTCTTACTCAAAACTCCATCCTCACAATCCACATAAGTTCCTCTTTTTTTACTAACTCCTTCGGATATACCAACAGCATAGTCTCCAAAGTCTCTACCTCCACCCTGCCCTCCACTTAGAAAATAACGCTTCCCCTTATAATTTACAATAGAATTAGTTTTTGGGTCATAGAAAATACTGTCCCCGATATCGTCCTCTGAAATATGAAAATGTTGTGAGAAGAAAACTCTAATTTCTCTCTCCTTGTCAAAATTATTTTTAACCTTTACTCTTCTTAAATAAATATTTTTTTCAAAATGCACACATTCATTCATAACTAATTCAACCCCAAGTCTATCATTCACAGCATGGACATCACTAACTAAAGATTCTTTTTGATATCTAATTTCAATATTCCATTCATCCTGAGTCATCCAACTAAAAATTCCGTCAATCCAAACACCAATGCGATGAATATTCTCAGAAACATGATTTTCCTGTCCGACATAAGGATAATAAAAATCACGAATCAAGGCATTCTTATCAGTACAAACTAACATATTCCCATTGCCAAGAATAATGTGTCGTGTCATATATGCTTTTCAAGATACTTTTCAATATAAGATATCCGAGCTCCAATTTTTTTCAAAGAGCTCCTCTTGTCTAATCCAATTAACTCTTCTGCTAATTTTGAATCTCCTAAACAATCTTGAACCCAATTAGAAAAATCATTTCTGCCTTGCTCGCTATGATGCGAAAAAATATCGTCATCCATATCCATTATCTCTTTTTGTAAATCATATAAGTTAGAAAAAGATTTTCCGTCATTGCAATAAAATCTGTTTTCCTCTTTAACATTATCCAAAATTCTCTCTGCAAGTTTCTTATTTAGCTTCATTTCTTTTTTTCTCCTTTTCTAAACCAGCCTTTGGGTTTTTCTCCAATCAAAGAACCAGCTAATTTTTTATATTCGACAGAAACATCTTGTCTAGGAAAATTAATAACCATAGGAACCATTCTAGAAAGTGCAGACATTACCTTGAAGTTTTCAGGAATAACGGACAAAACTTTCGACCCACTAGCTCCTTCGATATCTTTTTTCTTTAATTCAAATTTCTTTTTATAGGCCTTATTAATAATGATTCCACGAATTTTAGCGTCCTTCTTATCAGCAACACTAATAGCATGAATAGTAGAAGATAGTGTAGGATAATCAGGAGAACTTACAACCAATAGCTCATCAGAGGCAGCCATCGTGGCATACATTTCATCATTCAAAGATGGAGAGGAATCAATTAAAATAACATCATAGATATCACGTAGTTCTTTGAGTTTATCTCTTAATCCCAAGGGTTCTGTATCAAATGGTGCGAGTTTCCCAGGAATAATATGAAACCCTAACTCATGCTGATAGATTGATTCAAAAATAGAATGATTATCGTTCAAAACATGATGAAGTGTATATTTTGGAGTTAGTAAGCCTAAATGTAAACCTAAATGAGGAGTGGAAAAGTTGGCATCAATCATTAAAACTTTCTTCCCATAATCTCTAGTCAAAGATGCCCCTAAATTTGAAACGACAGTTGTTTTTCCAACCCCACCCTTTAGTGAAATCACTCCAAAAACTTTAGCCGCCCCCATTTAAGATTTCCCCCTTTATTTGTTCAATAATTCTACTCCTCACCCTTGCTGGACTGTTTATTGTCTTATCAATAGTAGAAATAATTTTTTTCTTATCTTTCATCTTTCCAATCCTCTTTCCCAAGACTCCCATACCCAAAGTATTCTCAGTCCAATTTGCAAAATCATTTTTATCTTTATTTACATGATACTCGAAACATTCATTATCAATAATTTTTAATTTATCTAAAAGTTCTTTTAAATTCCCAGCACTATCACCGTTGCTAAAATAAAATCTGTCCATCACCATTTTATATTTACCATCATTTAATCTTTATAAATTTATTTCATTTGTAATAATCTTACCATTCTTCAAAAATCCTCGCTCTTTCAAAATATCATTAATCTCCATTTCTAAATCCTGTAATACATTCATATAAGCAATAAACGCATCATAAGGACTGTCATACGGATTGAAATATTTATGGACATCTCCGTCGTTAAAATATTTAGTACACATATAGTAAAAATGGTCTGACGTTTGTAGTTTTCTCCATTTGTGAATTAAATTTCCATTTCCAGTTAATTTCACTTTCTCACTCAAAGCATAAATACGATTCATAGCAGCGTCTTGAATCTCATTTCCCCTCCATGCACTCAAATCCCGCTCCATATCAGCCCACGAAATAAAATTATGGCAATCATACTCACCTCTAGCCTCATAAGAATCTACAACCTCAGAAGGAGTCTTAAAATTATTGTCAGGATGTTTCAAAAATTCTTCAGGCAAATGACGAAGGAACTCAAAAATTCCAGTATCTTCCCACTGATGTTCACCAAAAGTCTCATAATCCATAAACAAATTTACAATTTCACCATTACCATTAATTGCATTTAGCCACTGAACATATTTTGGAGCGGTCAGTGGCCACTCTTTCCAGTCCCGATTAGAAAACCTAAAAGCAATATCGTCGCTTAACTTGTAATTTTTCAATAGGACCTTAATCTTTTCACTCCCCCTGGGACGATACAAAAAATTTGGAGATCTCCATTTCAACAAGTGGTCGGCACCTTCGGCAATAATTCCCTTGTATCCCATAGCCTCGATCTCATTTGCCAATTCATTATTATAAATTAACTCCGTATTTCGAAATACTCTAGGACTAATTCCAAATAATTGCTCAATTAATTTATCATGTAATCTTACCTGTTCACGGAATTCATCTTTATCAAACAAAAATGATAGGGAATGATAATAGGTTTCACTTAAAATCTCAACCCGACCGGTGGCAACCAAATCCTGAAAACTTTTTAAAACCTCAGGCGCGAATTCTTCCAACTGTTCTAGGAAAACACCACTAAAAGAAAAACTAACTTTAAATTCAGGATGTTTATTTAGCAATTCCAGTAAGACCGCATTACTGGGTAAATAACATTTAGCAGAAACTTTATCAACAATCCATTTATTATCTAATTTTGTACCAGAGGAGTCTGCGAAGTATTCTTTCTCGTGCCCAATATCAAAAATAGAATATCTCCGAATTCTATAAGGCTGATGAACCTGAAAGTAAAAACACATTGAAACCATTATTATTTTTCAGTGAGTTCCTTGTAAATATCAACACATCTTCGTGCAGGTTTATCCCACGTTAATTTATTTACTTCACTTAATCCCTCCTTCTTCATAGTGTTATGCAGTTCATTATAATTTAATAATGAAACAATTTGATTAGCCATTCTATCTGTATCCCAAAAATCAACCTTAAAAACATTGTTTAAAATCTCTCCCGCCCCAGTTTGTTTTGAAATAATTGTCGGAGTCCCTTTGCTCATAGCTTCAAGAGG
>VAPK010423809.1_pt1 | contig 17243 bp, 18 predicted proteins | sample 3395031 | NCBI WGS metagenome assembly VAPK01 (sample SAMN08290443, study PRJNA428436) | hydrothermal vent metagenome | isolation source: Deep-sea hydrothermal vent chimney 1 | place: Pacific Ocean: Juan De Fuca Ridge
AAAATTTGAAGGGCCTGGTTTTGACTGAGGAGCCGGATACTCTAAAATCTGCTCTAATTATGGCACCCGCCATGGAACGACGTATTCAGCGGATCATCCATGAATACCGCCAGCAAAATAAGCTGAAATCTCACGGTTTAAGCCACCGCCGCAAAATTCTGCTGGTCGGTCCCCCCGGTACCGGTAAAACCCTAACCGCCAAAGTGCTGGCTCATGAATTACACTTGCCTTTGCATATTATTCAGGTTGATCGTTTGGTAACCAAATTTATGGGAGAAACTAGTGCCAAACTTCGCCAGATCTTTGATTTGATGCAGCAGGAGCATGGGGTGTATCTCTTTGATGAGTTCGACGCCATCGGTGGTGAGCGCACTTTGGATAATGACGTGGGCGAAATGCGCCGAGTATTGAATGCCTTCCTCCAGTTTATCGAGCAGGATCAGTCCGACAGCTTGATTGTAGCGGCTACTAACAACCCTAAATTACTGGATCATGCCCTGTTTCGTCGTTTTGACGATGTGTTGCACTACCATGCCCCCACCGAAGATGAGCGACAGCATTTGATTGAAAATGTACTGGGTATCTTTTTGGGAGCACGCTTTGCCTGGAATAAAGTGCTTAGTGTTAGCGATGGCTTGAGCCACGCTGAAATTGATTACGCTTGCCGTGATGCCATAAAAACAGCTATTTTGAGTGATAACAACAAAATTAACGCAACCCAACTTTTAGAGCCCTTAAACCAACGCCACGGAGCTTATCAAGGCAGGTAAAGGGGGCGTGGTGGGGAAATAAGGATTAGAGAGTGGCATTAGGAAAATTACCTCATATCGTTTTAACAGACCCACCCGAAACCAGCCTTTATACAACGACCAAGACAGGCCGTGACGAGAAGGCCAGCCCATCACGAAACCGCATTCCACATGGGCAATATTTACAAAATCAGTTAAATATTGCCTGGCAACAAGCAGAATATGATCAGGCGGTAAGCCACTCTACACGTAATGGTATTTATATTGAGTTCAAAAGTGATCCCAATTCAGAATTAGAACTCATGAGCTTAGAAAATTTGCCTAAGCGAATTCGTCTACTCAATGTGCGAGAAAAGATAGAGACAGTAGTATCCGGTGATAGTGGCGAGGAAACCCAGAAAACTATCACCTATGCCACAGTTTTTGTGCCTCATACACAAAAGAATTTTTTCCTCGACCGGTTGGAAAAATATGTCAAGAGTGTCAACGAAGGTGTGCCAGAGGATAAACCTGATAATGCCAAACTAGTTGATAGTATCGCAGATATACGACAAGCACTGCTGGATTCCTTCTGGGTTGATGTGGCTGATCTTTTGCCTGCTGACACTCCCGAATGGGTAGAGGTTTGGTTAAGTAGTCATGCATTAGACGTAATAAATGGTTTTGAAAAACTATTGACCGAGCAGCAAATCCAGGCTCGAGATGGCTATATCAAATTTCCTGAACGAGTGGTGAAGGTGATTTATGCTAGCTGGGCCCAACTTGAAAAACTGACAGCGCTGTCAGATTATATAGCAGAATATCGTAGAGCTAAAACAACCGCTGCTTATTGGGCGGAGTTAAACAATCGAGAGCAAGCTGACTGGGTAGAGGATTTGCTTGAACGATGCAACTTTGATAGTGAGTCACAGTCGGTTGTATGCATTCTGGATGCCGGTGTTAATAACGGTCATCCACTAATACAACCTGTGTTGTTAGATAATGATTGCCAGACAGTTGATCCAGCTTGGGGCACCGATGATCATGATAAGCATGGGCATGGCACATCAATGGCAGGGATTGTCGCTTACGGCAATCTGGCAGAGGCTTTGGAGTCTGCGGAGCAGATAGAACTAACTCATCGATTGGAATCATTAAAAATCCTACCACGGCCCCCTCAACAAACTGCACCAAATCTTTGGGGCTATATTGCTTCACAGGCTATTAGCCGAGCTGAGATTCAAGAACCTGATCGAAAACGTAGTATCTGCATGGCAGTTACAGCAGAAGATACTCGTGATCGTGGGCGTCCTAGTTCGTGGTCAGCAGAGTTGGATCAACTTGCTTCTGGTGCCATTGATGATACTCACCGTTTGATAATTGTGAGTGCAGGAAATATAACTGTGAATATCGCTGAAGCTGCAACTCAATATCCTGATGTCCAACTAACAGATTCTGTGCATGATCCTGCTCAATCATGGAATGCGCTTACGGTTGGTGCACATACTGAACTTGACCAAATAACAGACACTACGTTATCGGGTTATACGCCAGTAGCTCCCAAGCATGGTCTCTCGCCATTTTCCACTACATCAACAACCTGGGATGAAAATAAGTGGCCTGTTAAGCCAGAGTTGGTTTTGGAGGGAGGTAACTTAGCAGTTGATGGCAAGGGTTTTTCCACAGAGTGTGCTGATCTGTCCCTGCTATCAACACATCATGATCCTCAGCAGGCACATTTTAGTTATTTTAATATGACAAGTGCTGCGACTGCGCAGCTAGGGTGGATGGCCGGAAAACTACAAGCTTCAAATCTCGATTTTTGGCCTGAGACTATCCGTGCACTTTTAGTTCATAGCGCAACTTGGCCAGAGGCATTGAAGCAACAGTTTATAGATGACGATAAAAAAACGAGTTATAAGTATCTTCTTAGCATTTGTGGATATGGTGTCCCGAGTTTAGAGCGCGCCATGTACAGTGCTCAAAATTCATTAACTTTAATTGCGCAATCAACACTACAACCATTTGATAAAAAACCAGAAGGTGAAAGTGGTTACAGAACCAAGGATATGCATCTCTACGAATTACCTTGGCCCAAAGAGGTGCTGTTAGATTTGCCCGATGATACTCCTGTGGAAATGAGAGTTACCTTGTCCTACTTTGTAGAGCCGGGCCCGGGTGAGGTTGGCTGGCAGGATCGGTATAGATATGCTTCCCATGGATTGCGGTTTGAGCTTAATTCGCCAGGAGAATTACAAAATGAGTTTGTTAAAAGAATCAACAAAGCGGCAAGAGATGTTGATGAAGGCAAGCCGGGAACTAAAAGCCCATCTGATCATTGGTTGCTAGGTAGCACAGCGAGAGATCGTGGTTCAATTCATTCGGATATATGGCAAGGTACTGCGGCAGCTCTTGCAGACTCGAATTTGATAGCGGTTTCACCAACCATTGGATGGTGGAGAGAACGCAGCTACTTAGAGCGTTGGAATCGAGAAGCTCGATATTCTCTCGTTGTATCGATTACTACACCAGATGAGACCGTTGATGTCTATACGCCAGTAGCCATCCAGGTTGGTGTTCCTGTTGCGGTTGAAATTCCAACCTAATAAACCGGTTAAATGGTTGGAATTATCCACAGTAGATAATTCACTGAGACGGGGCATCGTGACACAAGGACTTTATTGTCCTTGCTGTTACACACATAAATCAATCTCACATATCACCGGTTTTTGCTCTTATTTTGATTTTTCTCCAGCATTTTCCAGTTTTGCGATTAACTCACGAATATCCATAACACGCCAGGCTGATATTCTGGGGCCAAGTTTCACGGGCTTCGGGGCTTTGCCAGAAGCAACCCATGCATGCCACGTACTTTTACCTATAGGTATCACTGTTAGAATTTGAGGTAATCTCATGAATCCGGTATCAGGGAGTTTTATCTCAATTGGGTCTTTATCGACTGTATTCATAAATGCATCTCTATTTTTCTAATATGGACTGGCCTGGAACATTACTGGAAGCTGGTCAACGAGACCCTCGTAGTAAAACGTTTATACACAATATCAACAGTAAATATTTGTCTGAGTTAACATTTATTAATCAATAACTTAAAGTTAATTGATTTTTGAGTATTGTGGTAGTATTAACAAGAATGTCAGTGCAGGATGCAAATATAAGAAATAATGTTGATAGTTTTACTCAGTTGATACATTAAGTATCGATTTAGTGGCAACCGTTAATAAAACTAAATAAAGTTCCCTGGAGATAAGGTTTAGGCTAATAAAAAAATAATATACGGGCTATGAATTAATATTGTTAGTGGAAATCGTGGTTCGTTTCTGACTATTAATCGTTTGAGATGATTTGCATTTGGGTTTATGCATGACTAGCTTATCAAAAACAGAAGAAGGTATTGAATGGATTAAACAGTTTTCTGTTGATGATCAGGTGTTGGCTTGTCGTTTGTTAGACACCATTACGCTGGTTAATAATGATGAGTTTGTGGCTGCACTGCGTCAGCGTATTATCGATAAAACGAAGGATGTTAATGGAATGGTGGCGTTGTATGCGGAACGCGAAGTGAGAAAAGGAAAAAACAAAGTTTTGCATCGATTATATAAAGAGCCATATAGAAAGAAAAACCGTCGAGCTTATGGCATGGGACCACAACCTGTGATGCCAATTAAGAATTATGATCTGACGGTTGGTAGCGAAGGTATTATCGCCTGGCTCGTGTCAGAACTATGTACGGAATACCCAAATAATTTCATTTGCCATCCTAGCCCTGATCAGATAAGAAAAAAGAAAGTTAGAAAGTTTATTTTAGTTACAGATATTATCGGAAGTGGTAACCGTGTATGTGATTATCTTGGCTCAGCATGGCGTGTAGCCAGTATCAAAAGCTGGAGATCTTTGAAATATTTATCATGTGGTGTGATTGCATACACAGGTACAGATATAGGGGTTAGAACTGTAAAGTTCCATAAGTCTCGACCTACTGTAGAACTTACTAAACCATGTCCAACTATAGATTCAGAATTTGATAAAATAACATCCAAAAAAATACGTTTACTATGTATTAAATATGATTCTATACAGCATGATCCAGTAGAGTCACTAGGTTATAAAGGGAGTGGTGCAATAATAGCATTTTCGCATGGTTGCCCTAATAATTTACCTCGAATACTACATAAATGTGTAAAAAATAATTGGACCCCAATGTTTCCGAAACGGCGCACCTCTGCTATACGACATATTTTTGGAGAACAAGAAAATAATTATTTATTAGAAAATCTACTTAACCGATTGCATGAAACAAGGTTGGCTCAAGGAAGTTGGATTCCTAAGATGAGCAAAGAGGGAAAGAAAATGATTCTCGTATTAGCTGCTCTTAGAAGAGGGCCGCGTTTTAATGAATCAGTAGCACGGAAAACCGGACTTACAATACCAGAGGTAGAAATACTTATAGAAAAAGCAAAAGAATGGAGTTGGATAACTAAACAAAGGTTCTTGACTGTAACTGGACAAGGACAGTTATCGCATGCTAGAAAGATGGTTGATTCTAAAACAGAGATTGATGAAAAAGATAAAGGGGTGTATTTTCCTAAATCGCTGAGGGCACCACAAAGTGCATCTAGTTAATGTTGGCCTAACAAGTCAACTACAACGTGACTGGTTAGTTTGGTTGCGGTTGTGGAGTGCAGATTACTGCTACTTCCTGGTTGAGCAGGTGCTAGCGCTGAGGTCTGTCACGCTTCGCAGCGTGGCGATGTGGCCTTACGGCAAAGCGCGACAGAGCACACCTAAAGGTGTCAAAGTAGATGTGTAGTTGGTGCCCTCAGCAATTTAGGAAAGATGGATTAAATAATAATATTGAGCCAGATATTATTGAACATGCTATTCAAAGTGCAGGGTTAGTTACTGCGGTTAGTCCTGAATTACCTCCGATTTTTTCACTTCGGCATCTGTCACACCTGTCGGGAGTTGATTATTTTTTATTACGTTCAGTAGTTGAAAGAACGCATGATGAACCATACAAGGTATTTAAATTAAGCAAGAAAAGGAATAGTCAGGAGAAACGGGGGTTTAGGATGATCTGTATTCCTGAGCCGTTTCTTATGAAAGTACAAAGGTGGATTTCTAGGAATATATTAAATTGTGGACATCCGCATGTTGCAAGTTTTGCATATTCTAAAAAGAGTAGAATAATAGATGCCGCAAAGCTTCATTGTAAATGCCGTTGGATGTTGAAGTTGGATGTGCGGAATTTTTTTGAATCATTTTCAGAAATTTCTGCATACCGTGTATTTAGAACTTTTGGCTATCAACCACTTATAGCTTTCGAGCTATCTCGATTATGCACACGATTAGGTTACCCTACTAAGATACGTTGTCATCCGAAGTGGTTGGTGACCAATCATAATTACAAAGTTATCAGTAAGTATCAATGTGGGAGAATGGGGCATATGCCACAAGGGGCTCCTACAAGTCCAATGTTAACAAATCTTGCAATGAATGGATTCGATAGAATGGTTGCAGATGTTGCCATTGAAAATGGTCTTGTATATACCCGTTATGCAGATGATTTATGTTTATCTACGAATGAAAAATTTTTTAGTCGCAAAATTGCAAAAACCGTTATTAAAACTATTTATAAAAAATGGGAGAGGTTGGTTTAGCACCAAATATTACAAAAACACAAATTATGCCACCCGGAGCTCGAAAAATTGTTCTTGGTTTGCTTGTGGATGGGGAAGTACCAAAATTATCTCGCGAATTTCGCTCTAAATTGCGTATGCATTTATATTATTTGAAACACTCTGATGTTGGCCCTGTGTCGCATGCGGAAAATCGAGGTTTTGAATCTGTTTTTGGATTAAAAAATCATATTGAGGGTTTAATTGCTTATGCTGGTCAGATTGATCCAAAATATGCCGCCTTATGTAATAATCAAATGGAAAAAATAAACTGGCCTTTTTAGTTCAAGAATAAACAACTTTAATTAAGATCGTACATTTTTTATTTGCATAAAACTTTTTAGTATTGGAAAAGCAGTAAATGACCCAATCAACAAATAACCTTGCTGCCTACATCTGGTACCTGGCTGACTTGTTGCGCAGCGATTTTAAACAAAGTCAATATGGCCGCATTGTTCTACCTTTCACCCTATTATGTCGTCTGGAAGGTGTGCTGAAAAAGAGCAAAGAGGCGGTTCTGGTTAAATATGAAGAAATTCAGAAAATGGATTTGCCAGAAGAAGCACCGGAAAAACTAATATTACGCACTATTGGTGGTTTATCGTTTTTTAACATCTCCAAAGTGGATCTCTCTAAACTGGGTGAATCTGGTATCAAAGACAACCTGGAATCCTATATCCAGGGTTTCTCCAAAGATGCCCGCGAAATCTTTGAACACTTTAAATTTACCGAGTTTATTGGCCAGCTTAACGATGCCAACCTGTTATACAAAATTGTGCAAAAGGTCAGGCAAACTGATTTAAACTCGAATGCCATTTCCATTTATTTTAGATACTCAAGATGAACAGAGGTATAGATCCTGTAGCTGGTACTACCGAATAATAAACATTAGCAGACTAAAAACACAAAAGGGATGGAATAATGGGACAGGCAACATTTGAATTATTGACCCTAAATGATATTTTCGATGCGGGTAATCGACAGCTTTGTGTGCCGGACTATCAGCGTGGCTATTCATGGGAGGAAGAACAGCGTGCCGATCTTATTGGTGATATAGAGCAAATTCAGCATCAGCAGCATAGTCATTTTACCGGAACCATTGTTGCAAGTCGGCAGGGTGATTCAAATTGTTTTGATGTTGTGGATGGACAACAGAGAATTACGACGTTGGTATTGTTGTTATCTTCACTAGTGAGGCTTGCTCGTCAGAACTCTTTAGATGTATTAGCTGGAGTTACTATCGGTGATGTTGAATTATGCTATATTCGCAGCGGCGTTGCCTCTGGTAACACTTGTTATCAACTACAGCTGGGGCCTATCCGTGATCCCCTGTTTCATGAAATTCTGATTTATGGTTGTGTGGTTCATCAACAAGTTCAGAATAAAGCTGATCAGAATATTGTTGATGCCGCACTGCAATTTGACGCATGGTTGCAGGTTATGTCAAATGATGAGCTTGCCAGTGTATTAACTACGGTCACCAGTAAACTTGGATTTTTACTCTATGCACCAAAGCAGGACGCGGAAATCGGGTTGATGTTTGAAGTGATTAACAATCGAGGCAAGCCACTTAGTGAATTAGAAAAAATTAAAAATTACCTTATTTATTTTTCTGGCCGCCATAATAAAGGTGATTTGAAAAATAAAGTTAATGAAAATTGGCCGCTATTATTGCAGGCGTTGAATACAGCAGGCTATACGTCAAATGATGACGAAAATAGATTTCTTCGAGTTTGCTGGCTTGTTTTTAAAGATTGTAATAAAAGTCGGAGTTACCACGTCTATGATAATCTGAAGCAAGAATGCCCGCCTGATGATCCGGATAACTGGGAATTGTTATCGCAGTTTGTAGATTTTGTGGTGGCTAGTGCTCAAACATATGCTGCGCTACACCAACCAGAAAAATCTATTTTAACCGAAGATGAAAAGAAGTACTTGTTGAGGGTTTCTTTGCATCCGGCTAATGCTTCGGTATTACCTCTGGTTGTATCTCTATTTTCTCGAGAACATGATGCAATTAATCGTGTTGGGCTGCTCGATATTTTAGAAAAATTGAATTTTCGATACTATGTTACGGGAATTGCCAATCGCAATGATACGGGGCAGGGCGAGCTATTTGAGTTAGCACATGATTTTTACAATAATACTTTTGAGCGTGGTGAGAATGAAGGGGGGCTGGATAATTACCAGCTACTTCGTAAAAGGCTAATAGGGTTTGTTAATGATAATGCTAATGATTATAAGTTTGTTCAGTATCTAACGCTTGATAAGGATGAGTCTGGTGATTATTACCGCTGGCAGGGTTTGAAGTTCTTTTTGGGGAGTTACGAAGATTCACTGCTTGCAGAAAATAGACAAGGATCACGATTGCCTGCCTTCCTTTCTTCGCGAGATAAAGTAAATCCAAATGACTTTTATCATTTGGAGCATATTTGGGCTGCTAAAGATTATACTGTTGTAAATGATGAGGGTGATAGGGATGTAAATAAACGTCGATTGGGTAATTTTATTTTATTAATGGAGGTACTAAATATTAAAGTGAGTGATCACCGCCCGGAAAGAAAAATTGAACAATATTTTGAAGGGACGAAAGAACAACCAAATACTTTAATGATTCGTGAATTATTGGAAGATTTTAAGGCCGCAACTAAATATATGGATGAGAGTGGGGGGTATACTCGTAAGGTTGCAGGGTACTGGTATAGTTTATATCAACACTTCATGGATTTGCGTGAACAAAGAATGGTGAATTTTGCCTTGAACCGATGGCGTATTGATGGGGCTATCAGGCCAGTAGATGAAGTTACTATTAACAGTGAATCGGATAGTAATGAGATATTTCGCTGTTTTCCTGAATATGATGAACAGTCGCTTTTAGTTACTGAATAAAGAAAAATAAATGGGCATGTTATCTGGTTATGGAAAATCAAACGAGTTCACCTTTCAAAATGACATGATCAATCAGTTGGTGGCTAATGGCTGGTTGCTAGGTAAACCAGATAACTACCAACCGTGAACTGGCCTTAAATCCAGATGATGTGCTGGGCTTTGTTAAAGAGACCCAAGAGACCCAGTGGCAAAAGTTCCTTAAACTCTATCCCAGTAATTATGAACAAAAAATATTTAGAACGTGTAGCTTCTCAATTAAACAAAGCCGACCCCAATGCGTCTAATAAAGACATGCGTACTTTTGGGACATTAGGTGTGTTGCGCAATGAATTACGTGATCGTGGCACACGTTTTAGTCTGTGCCAGTTTAAGCCCGAGCATGATTTAAACCTAGATACTTTGGCGCGTTATCAGAAAAACCGTCTTCGGGTAGTGCCTGAGCTAGTGCATCGATTCAAAAAACGCATTGAATGATGGTGTTTCATTTTTCATTTAGTTATTCCTGCCGATCTCCCAGTCTTTCGGCGCAATACCGGCCCCCTGTTCCTTCAATGGTTGGCTCATGTCATATATGCCCAAGACTTGTTGAGTGCCGCCACTTTTTTTCACTTTCTCATCAACTTCTGGTCGGGTATGGCAAAAGCTGAAATACACACCGGCATCATTGTCATGAGCATCCCACAAGTCACGGCATTCAAGCAGCCAGCTGTAACCCTGTTCCTTTGCCTCTGCATATCGGACTTTCCTTTGCGCACGGGCATTGGCTAGTGCATTTTTTAACCAGTTACTAGCTTCGCTTGCCGAAGGCTCATCATCATCCAGATCAAACGACATCTTTTATACTCTCCCGCCCATTGGCCAGCACATCAGCGAACCGTTGCATAAGCAGATCATTATCAACCTTACAGCCGGCCACCACGGTTGCAGCCCAGTCCAGATAGGCCATTCGGCGCTCCTGGCTCCAGTCGGATGGGGGCGCATGGGTGACATCGCAAATATTCGCAATCTTGTCGCATATTTTCACCAATGCGGCGCCCGGTGACAGGTGAGGCGCATGCTCCACCTGCAGCCGTTTGCGCTCCTGCTTGGGCAGCGTCTTGTCGTCGGCCAACTCCTGCACCATGGAGGCTACACGCTTACCGAAGGCCTCAACCAGTTCAGCCTGCGTGGTTTCCGTATCCTCTAGGGTATCGTGTAGCAAGGCGGCCGCAATGACCTCTGGATCGGTGACACCCGCCTGAGTCAAATTGTTGGCCACGGTGACCGGGTGAATGATGTAGGGGCTTGCCGCGTGATCTTTGCGGCGTTGATCCCTGTGCTTCAGGGCGGCGAACTGGGTGGCTTTGAGGACAAGGGCTAATGGTTCTTCAGCGGCATCCAGATGGACCGAATCGAAGTTGCTAGAGTCTTTGGCCGTCCGTGCTTTACATTCGGCCTCAAATTGCGCTTTGCGTTCGGCCATGGCTTTTTGAACTTCTGGCGGCAAGCCAGAATTATCGTATTTGTAATTCCGGTTACCGACTGGGACATCCGGATAGTCCAGACTGTCCTCGTGTTCTTTGACCCATGCTTTAGTGTCGGCTATTTCGTCCTGTTCTGCGGAGTTGTTGTCTGGTTTTTCCATATCACCTCCTTGGTCAATTCGGCTGCAATTTAACATAATCTGTGGGTGTTGCAAGGGCGTGATTAGTTTTTAGAGGGTGGACGAGGCGCAGTGGATTGTTGGCATTCCTGCGGCCTGGATATAGTAGATCTCTCGGGTGAGTACTGATATTACCGAACCAGAATCGCGCGCTGACTTACTTGACTGCTTGCCATTACGGCGTAAACTTTCCCTATAACATCCATTATAGGGAAAGTAAGGAAAACAGTTATGGCTGAAATCATTGACTTACCACTGAATAAAGCAACCCGCCCAACAACTGTAAATGGGAAAGTTCGCCCACCAACACGGCGAAGTAATAGCAAATCACGCTCCCGTGAGTATCTGACACATGATGAAGTCGAGCGTTTGATGAAAGCGGCTCGTGGATTAGGCCGGCACGGCCACCGGGATGCCACCCTGATTTTGATAGCCTATCGCCATGCCTTACGAGTCTCAGAACTCGTGGCTTTGCGCTGGGATCAGGTCAACCTGAAAGATGGGCATTTATACGTCAACAGGAACAAGAATGGCGTTCCTTCAACACATCCCCTGCATGGTCCCGAGATTCGCGCTCTGCGCATATTGCAACGGGATTATCTCGATACTCCATACGTTTTCGTCACTGAGCGCAAAGGACCTCTGACAACTGCTACAGTCCGGAAACTGGTGGCCCGTGCAGGTGAAAAAGCAAAGCTGGGATTTCCCGTTCATCCCCATATGCTCCGCCATGCGTGTGGCTACAAACTGGCCAACGATGGCCAAGATACACGAGCAATTCAGTTATATATGGGACACCGTAATATTCAACATACAGTACGGTATACTGAACTGGCGGCGGATCGGTTTAATGGGTTTTGGAAGGATTAGGCAATTAATAAGATAGAAACAATGTAATGGTCATCTGCGATCATTGTAAAGAGCAAGCAAGAAAGCAGCGCTATACCACCCTCATGAGTCTCTAAAGTGGGTGCCGGACTTCTTTTTCACCCCATATTACCCCAGCATCCGTAGCTCAGATGGATAGAGTACCTGACTACAAACTAGGCGGTCACACGTTTGAATCGTGTCGGTCTTGCAAATTATCTATAATTCAACATCTTACATTTAAAAATAACCACACGGAAGTGCCGTTGTCCCAAAAATTATGCATGAGCATTCCTGCATTGCCAACTCTTGCGAATAGTTATTGAATAGTTTCGGAATAATTATTGCGTAGATATGTAAATCATGGTAGTTTGTTTGCGATCACGAAAATTAACTAATGAGAAGAAAACCATGTCAGAAGATTCAGTTAAACAGGCTCTGAGCAACCTCAAGCCAGATATTAATTCGATAATTTTTTCAGCGTGGAAATACTTTAAAGACTTACCAGAATCTACGCGTATGCGCTTCCCACGGACACGTGCAAACATTGTTTGGGAGCGTATTGGAATAAATGCTGATGATGTACTGTCGCAACATGAAAATATACGAATCGTTAAAATTCAAGGTTCCCTGTGGTATTGGGTTGGAGAAAATCTAATTTTCAGATTCAAGAAAGGTGATCGTGCTGGATACAGCAGGAATTACCCAACTCAAACATCATTGGCATTTCACAATCCACAAAGCAATCTTATTCCTGATGTTCAGCGAGTGGACATAGTGTATGTATTAGATGTCGCCGAAACCGCTATTGATGATATTTTAGTAGTAGCGAGAAAAAAGGATGCCATTGAATGGGTGTTTTCTATTCTGGAAACAGAAAATAATGTTGTACAGTTACCAACCCATAATGTTCCTGAGTTACAAAAATCTACTACAGTAGCTAAACTCAAAGAAGGTATAATTGTTGATAACAAAATTATTATAAAAGATTAAAAATGAACGGTGCAGCATTTAATCCAGATATGTTTTTAATCGCTCGTGATTACAGGGGGCATAGCCAGTCTTCACTTGCTAAGAAAACTCGTATTTCACAAGCACGACTCAGTAAAATCGAAAATGGTATTTCACTGCCCGAGGAAGATGTTGTTGCGGAGATAGCTGAACAATTAAATTTCCCTGTTGATTTTTTCTATCAAACTGGCCGTGCAATTGGACAACCCATGAGTGCGCACGCCATGTTTCGAAAAAGATCATCTGTTGGGGTGAAGGTATTAAGCAAACTCACTGCTGAAATAAGTATACGCTTATTAAACCTTAAAATATTTCTTCGTTCAATTGATATTGACGCAAGTCTGAGACTTCCAGAGTATGATATTGAAGATTACGACAATGATGCTGTAGCTATTGCTAAAATGATACGTAGTACGTGGCTATTAAGAAATGGCCCTGTTGCAGATTTAACGGATTTAATAGAAAAATCTGGTGTTATTATTTTTTGGTGTGATTTTGGTTATGCGTTAGTAGATGGCGTTTCATTAAAGATCCCTGGTTTGCCGCCATGTATTTTCCTAAACAAAGATAGGCCAGCCGATAGGCAGAGGTTTTCTCTTGCCCATGAGCTTGGTCATCTTGTCATGCATAGACAAGCAAGCGGCACAATGGAAGATGAAGCAAATGCATTTGCGTCTGAACTTCTTATGCCTGCTGAAAGCGTTACCTCGTCTCTTCGTGGTGGACTGTCATTAGCAGAACTTGCGAGATTAAAACGTGTATGGCGGGTTTCAATGCAAGCATTGTTGGTGCGCGCTAAAACTCTCAATCTTATTACAAAAAATCAATCAGAATATTTGTGGCGTCAAATGAGCACACATGGATATAGAAAACAGGAGCCAATTAACACAGAATTCCCGCATGAGATTCCTCGAACTCTTTCTGAGATTATCAGGCTACATGAAACTCAATTGGAATATTCTGTGGACGATTTTGCAGAAATGACCAAACTAAGAAATGATGATTTTACAAATTTGTATATTGCAAATTTATCGCCAGCTAAAAAGCTAAGGCTCATAAAATAGCAATTCGTCTAATGTTTAGCAGGTTGGGAATACGAATTAAAACATAACAAAGGAACCTCCGATGCACGGCAAAAAAATCATGTATTCATGCTTTGCATGTGGCTCTACTTTTCAATTTGGCCCACATATATACGATGGCAAGCACATACGGAAATATGAAATTACTGTTTGCTCTGGTTGCTACGAAGGTAACTGGGATGGGTGGGCACCTCACTATGAAGAAAAGATACTAAAACATTTAAATGAAAAAGAATTGCCAGTACCAAATAGAAATGAGGCTGGCTACTTGCCTAGAGGTTAGGCCTATAAAGGCATAGGGATTAATGGTCTTACTGAACTATTTTTAATTTATCGGACTGGTAGAAGTGAAAAGGAGAAACACAATGTACCTAGCAGGGACAACACTAAAATTAGATTTTGGCACTTTTTTCCATTATGGGATCGCAGATGGGAAAGGTAACGTTATTCACAATTCAAAAAAACGATTGATGGTAACTAGAGAGTCAGAAGAAGAATTCGCCGAGGGAAAAGAAATACAAATCAGCAGTATTACAAGCGATAAACCTGAATCTGCTGTTGCGAAAGCAGAACGTTATATAGGTATGCCATACAATCTCATAAAAAACAACTGTGAACATTTTGCACGTCTTTCACATAGCATTGAAATAGAAAGCACACAAATTCAACAATATTTATTAGCTGCACTTGGTGCTGGTGCCGTTTTAAAAGGTGATAATGTCATAATTAAATCTGCTGGCGGCGCAATTGCACTAGCATCACTTCTTACACCAACAGAAGAGAGTCCATTTAAAAATGCTGCGATAGCGGCTCTTGTTACCATAGGAATAGTGGCTCTTGCCAGGTTGTAAAAAAACTCCCAACTCATCAGATGGGCTTTCAAAAGAGCCGCGATTTTCGCAAAGAAAAAATACGCGCCACTTTTATCTGCTGCTGAGCTAGGCGTTATGCATCAATGAAGTCCACATACTGATCTAAGGAGTTAAGTTTTGGGAAACGTTAAAGCATGGTGGATGGATTTACAAGAACAAGAAAGAGGTGACTGGATAAGAGGTCAGATTGGTGATGATGAGGCAGATGAAACCACGGAAGGATGGGATGAATTAGGTGATGAATATGATGCTCTACAAGAGGCTTATTATGAGGCCGCTGAGATAGAAGAAGAGTATCAGTGGCATCAGCAGCATAAGAACTCAGAGTTCTATGATCGATTTGAATCGGAAATACAGGCTCTTCGAGATATTTTAGATGGGCCTGTAAATCTAATGCACACAGAAACATACTACAAAATGATTTATGCCCATTCGGTGACGCTATTAGAATCCTTCTTAGGTGATGCAATTAAGTCGCTAGTTGTAACTAATGAGAAATTTCTGACAAATGCAGTAAGTAAGATACCAGAGCTAAGAGACATAAAACCTACACTTGAAGAGATCTTAAGTCAGAAGAAAATAGTTCTTACAAAAACTTTAAAATGGTTTTCGAAGGTTTCATTTCATAAATTTTCAAAGGTTGTTCGTATCTATTCGGTCGTTATAAGCATGTCAATAAAAGTCGATTTAGAAAAAGTTAGTCAAGTGGCGGCAATTCGTCATGACATAGTTCATCGTAACGGGAAAACGACGGAAGGGGATGTTATTGTAATGGACAGAAAATCCGTCATAGGCGCAATTGATGCTGTTAATGATTTTGCTAAAGAAATGCAGGCTTATATATGCGAGGCAAAAAATGCATAACAGCATAACAAGACCAAATCAACCTGGAGGTAGGCAAAAGCGGTGTTTTTTACCTACTAGTTATTGCTGACGTTATACATTGGGAGGGCTTGTGACAATCGAAATGCAGCGCAGGGCACTTCACATCCCCGTATTTCACATCGATGCAAATCTTATTAATGCCCGTCAAAAATTGCCAGCTGTAAATCAACTGGAAAAGTGGATGGATCTGAGTATCATTTGCATCAATATGTCGTCTACTGCCCGCAAGGAAGCTCGTGCCGGTAACAATATGAACAGAATCCGAAAAGCCGACGAACAAATCTATACGATTACTCCGCCTGCAGAAGTTAATGATCCTCAATACCAGCAGATCGAGGCAGCTTTATTTCCAGATGGCGCAAGAGACGAAAACCAACAAAATGATATAAAAATTGTATTTGAGGCGGCACAATATGCAGCTATTCTCGTAACTGCAGATGGAGGTTCAAGAACCCAGCCTGGCGGAATTCTTGGTAATCGTGACAAACTTAAGGATATGCTGACAATCCTTTCGCCTGAGGAAGCAGTCAGCTTTGTGCGCAATGAGATACAGGAGCGAGATAACTTCAATAAGCGTGTCGCAAGCGAGTTCGGGGGCGAAGTACCAAGGTGGACTGGAAGAGACTAAACCGATGTCTAACAATCATCTCAAGTTGTTCGCTTCGCTCACTCGGGTTGCAACGGTTCGTGACCTTTAGCCATAACTCTCACTTATTTGTTGATACTGTGGCCCAATTCCTGCGATGGTCGACAAGCCATAGTATTTGAAAGACAATAACTCAAAGCTCATAAACGCTCATATCGCTGGCGTCTAAAAACGACAAATTCATATGGAGCCACCCTTGGCACAAGTAACGATCTTTCTGTCTGCGGTCAGCGATGAGTTCCGCGATTACCGCGACGTCCTTCGTCACAACCTGGACCGACCAAATGTCACCGTCAAAGTACAGGAAGATTTCATTGCAACTGGGACGGAAACCCTGGTTAAGCTGGACAACTACATTCGGGAGTGCGATGCGGTAGTCCATCTAGTGGGCAACATGACCGGCGCTTGGGCTAAGGCTCCCTCTGTAGAGGCCATACAGAATCGCTATCCAGACTTTGTCGCACGTTTTCCAATGCTTGAATCCTTCTTGGAGCCTGACGGACCTGCTTTGTCCTATACCCAGTGGGAGGCTTGGCTTGCCCTGTACCATACTAGGGTACTGATCATCGCCACGCCTAATGATGATGCCCCTCGAGATGAGCACTATCAGTTGATAGATGACCAGAGAGTGGCTCAGCAGGATCATCTAGTTCGCCTGAAAGGACATGAACGATATTCGGAGATTTCATTTGCTAACGTTGACAATTTGGCGTGGGGGTTATGGCGTTCAATATTGCACGACATCATTCCCCAGCTTCAGCCCCCGACTGCTGAGTTAGAGCGTGTGAGAAAAATGGCCTCGAAATTGTTAGATGTTGGGCGAGCGAACTGGAAAATGCCTCTATTTGTTGCCCCACTAACTCTCGAGGCTCAAGAGGAAAAAGCTGACAGTAAGCCTAGCCCAACCAGCATTGTCAGCCTGACT
>VAPK010556636.1_pt1 | contig 17241 bp, 15 predicted proteins | sample 3395031 | NCBI WGS metagenome assembly VAPK01 (sample SAMN08290443, study PRJNA428436) | hydrothermal vent metagenome | isolation source: Deep-sea hydrothermal vent chimney 1 | place: Pacific Ocean: Juan De Fuca Ridge
TGCAGACGACAAATATGATAAAAATGATTTGGGTTTTCAACGCCAAAACAACTATAATAATTTTACTGGAAGCCTCTCTTATAGGATATTTAAACCTACTATGAGATTCAACAGCTTTAATGCTAGGTTATTTGTGGGCCATTTTAGAAGATTCGATCCAAATGTAGAAACAGGTAATTACATTGAAATGGGTTTTAATGCAACTAGTTTGAAACAATTCTCCTATGGTTTTGAAATAGGAACAAATATTGGAAAAAGAATAGATTTTTTTGAACCCAGAACAGAAGGTAGATTTTGGGTGAGGAATGCCCGGTTTCAGCTAAATGGATTTATTTCAACAGATGATAGAAAAAAACTGGCGCTAAGTTTAAATGCAGGTACCAATTTGAGATACAATACAGACGAAGTGAGCTATTCTATTTCACTATCCCCAAGGTATAGAATTAGCGATAAACTTCAATTTTCTTATTCTTTACTGTTAGACCGTAGTTTGAACGAGCCGGGTTATGTAGAAACCTTGGATGATGGTACTATAATATTTGGAGTAAGAGAAAACAGACAAATTGAGAATGCTGTTTCGGGAAAATACAATTTTAATGATAAATCGTCCCTAACATTATCTTTTAGACATTATTGGTCTCCGGTAAGTTATCAAGATCAATACTTTTCATTAGAAGATGATGGCAGTTTGATAGAAAACGATTATAGTGAAGAAAACGATGTGAATTTTAATAGTTGGAATTTTGATTTACGATATGTATGGCAATTTACTCGGGGAAGCGAATTAGTGGCTTTGTATAGGAATTCAATTTTAAACATTGACAATGAATCTGATTTATCGTTTGAAGACAATATATCAAATCTATTTGATCAACCTCTTGGGCATAGTTTTTCTATTAAATTAATTTATTATTTAGATTATAACAGAATGAAAAGTTGGATTAAAAAATAACTCTTGGCTGTTGTTCAAAATTTTTTAATCTTATTTTTTCGTAATACCCCATTTAAAATTAAAAATATGTATTTTCACGCATATTTAAACAGGCATGATTAAAGCTGAAAATATTCATAAATTTTATGGCGACCTTGAAGTTCTTAAAGGGGTAAGTTTACATATTAAAAAAAGTGAAATCGTTGCTATTGTGGGGCCAAGTGGAGCGGGTAAGACAACATTGCTTCAAATATTAGGAACTTTAGACAAACCTTCTTCGGCAGATTCAATAAAAATAAACAATACGAATATTTTTGAATTGAAAGATAAATCCCTATCAAAATTCAGGAACAGTCATATTGGTTTTATTTTTCAATTTCATCAACTGTTACCTGAGTTTACAGCTCTTGAAAATACTTGTATACCCGGTTTTATTGCAAACAGGTCCAAGAAAGAAGTTGTAGATGAAGCCAAAGAATTATTGCAGTTTTTAGGTCTTGCAAATCGAATGGATCATAAACCCAATGAACTATCCGGCGGTGAACAACAGCGTGTTGCGGTGGCTAGATCACTAATTAACAAACCAAATGTAATATTTGCAGATGAACCCAGTGGTAATTTAGATACGGCTGCTTCGAAAAGTTTGCATGAATTGTTTTTTACCTTAAGGGATAAATACCAACAAACCTTTGTAATTGTTACCCATAACCAAGAATTGGCAAATATGGCCGACCGAAAACTTGAAATGAAAGACGGTCTTATAATTTGAAATTATGATTGGAATAATTAGTGCCATGCAAGAAGAAATTCAAGCATTGCTCCACATACTTCAAGTTAAGAATAAAAATATAAAAGGTATGCGTACCTACTATGCAGGTACTCTTTTCAATCAAGATGTCGTATTGGTTTTTTCTCGCTGGGGTAAAGTCGCCTCCGCTATGACGGCAACACAAATGATAAATGATTTTAAAATCGATGAAATTATTTTTACGGGTGTTGCAGGATCAATTCAAGATCATATTCATATTGGTGATATTATTGTTGGTAATAAATTGATCCAACACGACATGGATGCAAGACCTTTATTACCTGTTTATGAAATACCATTACTAAATAAAGTCTATTTTGAAACTGATAAGGTTAAAAGAAAATTATTGTTTAAAGCTGCTCAGCTTTTTATAAAGGATCTTGAAAATTTTAATTATTTAAATGAATTACAACAATTTAACATCGTAGAACCTCAAATCTATACAGAAGATATTGCAAGTGGTGATCAATTTATATCCTCAAAAAAACAAATAAAACATTTCAATGAACACCTACCAAATGTGTCTTGTGTTGAAATGGAGGGTGCTTCAGTTGCACAGGTTTGTTATGAATATCAGGTTCCATTTAGTATAATTAGAACAATATCTGATAATGCCAATAACAATTCACACATCGATTTTCCAAAATTCGCAAAACAAATTGCGAGCAAGTATGCACTGGGTATTTTGAAAAAATATTTTGAGTTAACTTCATTGTCAGAATAATAAAATATCAAAAGAATAAAAATTTAATCTAGTCTTGTTTTTTTTCTATCTCTTTTAATGAAATGTAATTTATCATCTTTATATATCTGTTTTCTATAGCCAAACAAGTGAAATATCTCTTTAGCTAAATATTTTGCGATTCTAGGGTTAACAATCAGTGTATAATTGTTCTCTGCAGCTTTCCGCACTCCCGGTATCAGCCGTAAAAAATGATTTATTTGAAGTCTCCTTGCAACAACAGAAGCATTCAACCAAAACTTAGATATTTTTTGTAGAATAAAGAAGCCATCCTCTCCAAGTTGCTGATAAAGAGGCATAAACAACCTGCCTTTTGAAATAGATAAAATTTTGTTGCCATTGCTTTTAGCCAATAACTGATTCTTATTTACGGTTTCAAAATTTTCAAATCCTTTTTTCATTATAAAAACTTCATCCTTTTGTAAAGCATATCGGTATTTAATTTCAAAAAACTCATATTTACAGCACAAATTAGAAAGATTGTCTCTATATTTTTTATAGTTTGGAACTTCTTTTTTAATCAGACATTTCGAATGAACCAATGCTTTCCAGATAAATGCCTCACAATGCAATACAGATTTAGCATCACTATGCTGGCCACCTTCAAACCCAAGTGCTATATGACCATATTCGTTAATAAAGGTAAGTAAGGGGCCATCTAAATATTCTTCAATTCCAAGAACTACCGGAACCGGAAAATTAGAGGAAAATTTTCGATTGTTCAATGAATCACTTATTGTTATAAAAGGTACAGAAGATGAAGAAGTTGTATGTAAGTCTAAAAAATAAAAAGGACCGTTCTCAGATTTTAAAATTTCTCTTATTATTAAATACAACTCGTTTTGTTCTTTATTTTCATTAAATAAATTTGATTTGGCGTTTTCTATTGCATTAATTTTTTCTTGACTCCACATCCTATTTAGATCAACATCTTCAAACCTTATCCCCTTATTTAAGGCATTTATATTTCCTAAAATCATGAATAAATTCCCTTTAAAGGAAGTGTTTTCTGCCTTAATTTTATGCAAAATATTTTGGCAAGCTAATACACCTGCCTTTTCATTTCCATGAATACCGGCTATAATAACAACAGTTGGAGAACATTTGTAACCTTCAATCTTACCTATAATGCGATTGGTATACAATTCAGGTTTAGGTAATATGAGGTGCTTTTTAGTCATTTTTATTAGTAGAATTTACTAATTTTAGTAGGTCGTTTTTGGTCAAAATACCTACTAATTCACCAAATTCAAGAATTGGCAAACATCCTATTTTATTTCTTATCATTATTTTATTGGCATCGAATACAGAAGTACTTGAATTTACAGTTATGATATTTTTAATCATAATATCTTTGGCAACCAATAATTTATCATTTTGAATAAATTTTTCGTTTAGATTGGTTTTGGTTAGTAAACCTGTAATTTTATTATCATTATTTACAACAGGAATATGATGAATATTTTTCCACTTCATTATTTTAGCGACCAAATCAACCAAATCGTTTTCGTTAACAACAAAAACCTCAGTAGTCATAAACTTTTCTAATTTGGTAATATTAAGATCAATATCAACACAATTTTTGGGGTTTGCTAACTTCCATTGATGCACGGGTTTACCTATAATTTGATTTTTGTACATACAGGAAGTAAGTGTGGCATCGGCAATATCTTTGGTCATTTTTTGTCTTAAGATTCTATTACTACTGGTAATCCAAACGCTTCCGGTTTGATAGGCATCTACTCTTTTTTCTATAATTTTTAAATATTTTTTTATATCCCTTTTATCAATATTTGACTTTTCCAGCCCTTTATGAGCAATGGGTAATAACTGTTCTTTTATTAATCGCTTAGCGGATATTCCTTTCCCAAACCAATTAAAATAAGTATTGATACCGGTTCTTGCCGCATTTAGGAAATTTCCTTTTACCTCGTTAAAAGGTGCTTTTTTATATATTTTCTTATAATGATCGGGCATACCTTGCATTACACCCACCCAAAATATAGCATTTGCAATTTCATCTTTAATAGTTGGCCCTGAAGGAATGTATCTATTTTCAATCCTTAGTGTTGGAACTCCTCCATTTTGGCCGTAACATATCCTATTCCATTTATAAATTGTACCGTTATGAATGTTAAGTGCTTCTAATTTAGGAGTTTTACCACTTTCTAATTTAGCAACTGCATCTTCATTAAAATTTGATGTTAACAAGGGGGAATATCTAACTATATCGTCTTTGTATAACTCAATAATTGATTCTCTTATCCAATCGCTTCCAAAAGAAACTCTTGGTTTTTGTTCTCTTAAAAGGTAAGATTTGTTTCTAATATCTACACTCTGTTGAAAAAGAGCTATTCGAGTTTCGCTCCACAATTCTTTTCCCAATAATCTGGGTGAATTTGTCATCACCGATAACATAGGACCTGCTATAGCTTGAGACCAATTATATTTTTCGACAATTTCATTCAAAGGAATTTGTAAATGTACCTGAAAACTAGTGTTACAAGCTTCAAAAAGTATAGATTTATGGTTTAAGATTAACTCATCAACCCCCTTAATTCTAACTAAGAAATCATCTCCTCTGGTTTTTTTTAAAACTTCATTTAACACTTTATACCTTGGATGAGGAGTCATATTTTCAAATATTAAATCCTTTTTCATCAAAGTTGGCAAGATTCCAACAAGTAATATTTTATCATGATTAAATTTATCGGCAGTAGTATGAGCCTTATTCAATAATTCTGTCAATTGATTTTCAAGAAGTGAAAAACAATTTGAATCCAATTTTAAAGGGTCCAGATTGATTTCCAGATTGAAAAGAGCCAATTCGGTTGTAAAGTGATGATCGTTAATTTTGCTAAGAATTTTCAGAGCATTTTTAGAAGGGTGAAAATTTTTGTCAATCAAACTGAGTTCTTGTTCAGCTCCAATACGTTGTACACCTTTTTCAAAAAGGTCATTTTCAATCATGATATCTAAGGCTTTTACATCATTTAATAAATGATATAAAAAATCTTTTCGCTCACTTAAACTTTCAATTGCCTTAACATAATGCGATCCCATAAAAAAGAGATTTAACGCATAAATTTACTTTAAATCTCTTCATTATTAAATGATTATTATCATATTTGGATTAAAGGCTTACCAAACAAATAATGGTTTTTCACTCATCCAGTTGCTAACCTGATGTGCAACATTTTCTAACTTTTCTTCGTTTTCAAAATTTTTGATGACTTCATCAATTAAATCAACAATAATTTTCATATCACTTTCAACTAAACCTCTGGTAGTTACAGCAGCAGAGCCAATTCTAATCCCTGAAGTTACAAAAGGTGATTTATCATCAAAAGGTACCATATTCTTATTTACCGTAATATCTGCTTTTACCAAAGCATTTTCTGCCTCTTTGCCTGTAATATTTTTATTCCTCAGATCAATTAACATCATATGATTATCTGTTCCTCCTGATATGATATGGTAATTTTTAGCTACCAAAGCTTTTGCCATAGCAGCTGCGTTTTTTTTAACTTGAATTTGATAATTTAAAAAATTATCTGATAAAGCTTCACCAAATGCTATGGCTTTTGCTGCAATAATATGTTCTAACGGACCACCTTGCATACCGGGAAATACTGATGAATTTAATAAAGTACTCATCATTTTAGTCTTACCTTTAGGTGTTTTTTCACCAAAAGGATTTTCAAAATCCTGACCCATCATAATCATCCCTCCTCTTGGCCCTCTCAATGTTTTATGGGTTGTGGTTGTAACAATATGACAATGAGGCATTGGATCATTTAAAATTCCTTTAGCAATTAATCCTGCTGGATGAGATATATCTGCCATTAAAATAGTACCAACACTTTCGGCTATTTTTCTAAATTTCTCAAAATCAAGATCTCTTGAATAAGCAGATGCTCCTGCAATAATTAACTGGGGTTTAAATTCTTGAGCAGTTTTCAGGATCTTATCATAATTCAAGACCCCGGTTTCTTTTTCTACTCCATAAAAAGAGGTTTTGTATAATTTTCCTGAAAAATTTACAGGCGAACCATGTGTTAAATGACCTCCATGAGAGAGATCAAAACCCAAAATGGTATCGCCGGGTTTCAATACCGCTTGGTACACAGCTGCATTTGCTTGTGAGCCTGAATGTGGTTGTACATTAACATAATCGGCTCCAAACAATGCTTTGGCTCTATCAATTGCAATTTGTTCAACTTGATCAACCACTTCACATCCTCCGTAATATCTTTTTCCCGGGTAACCCTCTGCATATTTATTGGTTAATACTGAACCTGCTGCCTCTAGAACCTGTTCACTTACATAATTTTCTGAAGCAATTAATTCTAAACCATCTGTTTGTCTTTCTTTTTCCTCTTGAATTAAGTCAAAAATTACTTGATCATGTTGCATATATTTTTCTTTAAGTTTGATTCTTTAGTTATCCATACATTGTTAAAATGAACACAAAAATAATAAATTCATTTCTCATATTAACAGAATCTTCTATATTTGAAAAGAATATTTTTTACACAATTATAATATGAAAATAACAGCAAACAATCCAAACAGAAAATCATGGTTAATCGTCGATAAAAATTCTGATTTTCCAATTCAAAATATACCTTTTGGTGTATTTTTAACCAAGGATGATATTACAACCATTGGAACACGCATTGGTGAATACGCCATTGACCTTGCTGCTTTATTTCAATTGGGATATTTTGAGGGAATTCCGTTAACGGATGATATGTTCATGCAAGATTCTCTCAATGATTTTATTTCCGACGGACGTACAACATGGAGATTGGTTAGAAATAGAATTGCAAACTTGTTTGATGCAGAAAATGATAAGTTAAGAGATAATAAAAAGCATAGAGATGAAATTATTTTTGATTTAAAAGATATAGAAATGATTTTACCGGTAGAGATTGGTGATTACACTGATTTTTACTCTAGTAAAGAACATGCTACAAATGTAGGTACTATGTTTAGAGATCCAGATAATGCTTTATTGCCAAATTGGTTGCATTTACCTGTTGGATACCACGGTAGATCATCATCAATTGTTGTTTCCGGAACAAAAATAAGACGACCAAACGGGCAAACTCTACCCAAAGGTGCTAGTGACCCGGTGTATGGACCCACTAAATTATTGGATTTCGAATTGGAAATGGGTTTTATTACTACAGATGCAAATAAACTGGGGAAATCAGTTGCTATTGAAGACGCAGATGAATATATTTTTGGTATGGTTTTGCTCAATGATTGGAGTGCAAGAGATATTCAAAAGTGGGAATATGTGCCACTGGGGCCATTCTTAGCAAAAAATTTCGCCTCAACCATTTCTCCATGGATTGTTACCATGGATGCGCTACAACCCTTTAGAGTAGAAAGTCCTGAGCAAAATCCAAAACCTTTACCTTATTTACAACAAGAAGGAAAAAATAGTTTTGACATTCATTTACAGGCTTCCATAAAACCTAAAAAACAAAAAGAAACCGTTGTAAGTAATACCAATTTCAAATATATGTATTGGACTATGAGTCAGCAATTGGCACATCAAACAATGAATGGCTGTAATGTAAGATCAGGAGATTTGTATGGAAGTGGAACCATTTCAGGCTCAAGCCCTGATAGTTTTGGCTCTATGCTTGAATTAACATGGAGAGGGACTAAACCATTGGCTATGAGTGATGGAACCGAACGAAAATTCATTAACGATGGAGACACAGTAATTTTGAGAGGGTATTGTGAAAATGAAAATGTTAGAATTGGTTTTGGGAAATGCAAGGGAAGAATTCGAAAGGCTAAATAAAATTTTTAAAGTTGTATATCTAAAATCTCACTATGTGATTCATAAGATGAAACTAATCCTTTCTCTATCACTAAAAGCTGTGGAGATTCATGTGAAATATTAAATTTTTCAGCAATTTTATTAGAGATGCCTCTGTATCTCAAAATATCAATATAATAATAATTGTAATTATCACTTTTATCATTTAATTTTTTTTCAAATCTCCTTAATACCACAGAGCTCACTCCGCATCGCGTGCTATGCTTAAACAATAAAACAGGCTTTTGAAAAGACAATTTCAAGAACTCTTCGATTTGACTTTCTTCTGTCAAACTAATTCTGATCAATTTTGAACTATTTCTATCGGTATTTTTAAATAAATTTTCAAACATATTATTATGTAGGTTTATGATTTAGAACTAGCCCTTAATTCTATAACTGTTATTTCAGGCATGATTCCTGCCCTTCCGGGAAATCCCAAAAAGCCAAAGCCTCTATTTACATATAAATATTGTTTGGCTTCTTTATACAATCCTGCCCATTCCGGATAAATGTATTTAATTGGGCTCCATTTAAAACCGGGTATATCAATTCCAAATTGCATTCCATGTGTATGCCCGGCCAAAGTTAAATCAAAATGTGTTTGATGCGGTAAAACTTTCTTTTTCCAGTGAGTTGGGTCATGAGACATAAGAATCTTGAATGGTAAATTTTCACTTCCCTTTAAAGCTTTATCTAAATCACCAACTTGTGGAAAAGGTGGGTTTCCCCAATTTTCAACTCCGTAAATACCAATTTTAGAATCACCTCTAGTAATACATGAATTTTCATTATTTAAAAGTTTGAAATTCATCTTTTTATGATAATCAAAAAGTAGTTCCATATTGGCTTGCTTATCTTCCTTCGAGTCCCATTTTTTGTAGTCACCATAGTCATGATTTCCTAAAGTTGAAAATACGCCAATTTTAGCTTTCAAGGTTTTAAAATCATCAATAAAGGGCTCTATTTCTCTTGAGTCATTATTTACCAAATCACCTGTAAACAAAATCACATCTGCATTTTGATTATTTACCAGATCTATGCCTGCCAGTACAGCTTCTTTACTATCAAAACTACCAGAGTGAATATCAGATATTTGCACTATTCTAAACCTATCAAATGCCTCTGGTAAATTTTTAAATGATAGATTTACTTTATTTACCTTAAAGTTATATTTTCCTTTTGTTATTCCGTAAAGCATTGACACAAAAGGTATTGCCGCGACAAACATACCTGTTTTTCGAATAAACACTCTCCTACCTGGGGCGAAGATCTTATTTTTCTTTTGAAATAGCACATTCTTTACAAATAGGTAGAGCAATGTGAAAAACCTAAGAATATCTTCGAATAGAAAAAATACAATCAAAATTAATTTAAAAACAAAAAAGGAAAAGAAAAATCCTATAAACAAATTAGAAACCAATGTAGAATTTAATGGTTTCTGTGTAAAATTGCTATATAATAGATACAATCCAATATACCCAAAAACTACTGCAATAAAATAAAAAATATTAAATACATGCTTGTACTTATTCTTCTGGATACTTTTACGCAATGCAAAATAAATATAAACATCTATGGCCAAAAAGAACAGAATGGTTAAATATTTATTTAAGGATATATTTCTTGTCGACATTTAAATTTTTCTTCGTTTTTTCTCTGCTCTTATTAATTCCAGCTCTCTATTGGTTTGTCCTGCAACAGAAGTATTTTCTTCTGCGCGCCTTATCAAATAAGGCATTACATCTTTAACCGGCCCAAAAGGAAGGTACTTAGCTACATTGAACCCCTCTTTCGCTATATTATAACTTATATTATCACTCATACCATATAATTGACCAAACCACAAGCGTGAATCGGTTCTAGAATAATTCGACCTGTCAATCAATTTCATAAATAAAGAAGCGCTTTCTTCATTATGTGTACCGTTAAATATTGCCATATTTTCCAGATTATCGAACATGTATAACATAACTTCATTGTAATTTTTATCTGTATCTGATTTATTCTTGCAGATAGGGTCTTTGTAACCCAGTTCTTTTGCTCTTTCTCTTTCTTTTTCCATGTAAGCTCCTCTTACAAGTTTCATTCCTATTTTAAACCCTTTTATTTTTGCTCTTTGATATAGTTCTTTTAAATAATCTAATCTGTCGTATCTATATAATTGCAAAGTACCAAATACAATTACTTTTTCCTTATTGTATTTTTCCATTAAACCTTCAATTAAGTCGTCGGCAGCTTTTTGCATCCAGCTTTCTTCTGCATCAATTAAAAGAGGAATATCTTTCTCAAAGGCTGCCTTCGCCACCTTCTCATATCTTAAAACAACCTTATCCCACTCTTCTTTCTCAGAAGGAGTTAATTTTTTATTTTCAGAAATCTTTTGATACAAAGCAAATCTTCCAAACCCGGTTGGCTTAAATACTGCGAAAGGAATTGCATCAATTTCTTTCACAAAATTAATGAGTTTTAGTGTTTTATCCATTACATGATCAAACTGGGATTCAATTTCTTTGCCTTCGACAGAATAATCTAATACAGAGTGAACGTTTTTTGTATACATCTTTTTTATTGTTGGCATACAATCTTCTTCTGTTACACCACCGCAAAAATGATCAAAAACCGTTGATCGAATTAACCCTTCTACAGGAAGAGACGATTTTAAGGCAAATTTGGTAACAGCCGTACCAATTTTAACCAAGGGTTCACTTTTAATTAATCTAAATAGAAAATATGCCCGTTCAAGCTCAGAATCTGACTTTAATGCAAAAGCAACTTCTGTATTACTAAAAATATTGTTCATGCTATTTTTTATACAAAGATAATTAGAGTAATTTATTTTTTTCAAATATTTCGTCGTTATTTGCATCTTCAAATAAGTATATATGAATTCTATTTTGTCGACTAACTATTACGTGCACTTTCAAGATAATGCTTATCAATCTTTAAATAACTATTTGAAGGAGAATACTTATTCTAAATTATATATTTTGGTGGACAACAATACAAAAAAAGAATGTCTACCCTATTTTTTAGAAAAGCTTAATGCAGATGAAAATTTTGACATTATAGAAATTCATCCGGGTGAAAAGTTTAAAAACTTGGAAACAAGCTTAACTATTTGGAATAAGTTAACAGAATTAGGAGCAGACAGAAAAAGTATTCTAATCAATTTAGGAGGTGGTGTTATAACCGATATGGGTGGGTTTGTTGCCTCATCTTTTAAGAGAGGAATTCGTTTTATTAATGTTCCTACAACGCTTTTGAGTATGGTTGACGCCTCCGTTGGAGGGAAAACAGGGATTGATCTGGGTGTTTTAAAAAATCAAATAGGCTTATTTAGCAGCCCTGAAATGGTATTGATCGATACTCACTTTTTAAAAACAGTAAGTGACAGGGAAATGAAATCGGGGTTGGCAGAAATTGTTAAATACGGATTTACTTTCGACGAAGGTATTTGGAATAGAATAAAACCAATTCAGAAAATTAATTCTCAATTGATTGATGATCTGATACATCGTTCCATAGAGATAAAAAATGATGTTGTATTAAAAGATTTAAGAGAGCAGAATATAAGAAAATCATTAAATTTTGGCCATACTATGGGTCATGCAATTGAATCTTATTTTTTGGAAAATGAATATAAAAACGATTTAACACATGGTGAAGCAATTGCCATTGGTATGGTTATAGAATTGTATTACTCTTCGAAAATATTTGATTTCCCATTGGAAAAGACAAACGAATTGAAAATCTTTGTTAATAATTTTTATGGTAGAACAAAAATTAGCAAAGCAGACTTTCAGCCTATTATTGATTTAATGAAGTACGATAAAAAAAATGTAAGCGGTAAGGTTAATTTTGTCTTGTTAGATAAAATGCAATCTTGTAAAATTGATGTTCAGGTAAATAAAAAGCTCCTAATAGATGGTATTGAGTATTATTTAAATTAGCTAAGTTTTAAATCCTAAAATAAAGTAATCCAATTCTTTGTTATTAATTACTTAGATTTTATAGCGAATTATTTCAAAATCAAACAATATTTGATAGATCAATTTTATAATTATAAAGCCTTAAAATTGATTTATTTCTAAGTATTATCATTCATATTTTTTGAGAACAAAATTTGAGCGATACTTTTTAAATAAATTAAAATAAATATGAAGCTTTAGATGTTTAGAATTCAATTTCTTTTTAAATTTAAGTGATGAGTAATTGTAATAATCGGTAATACTATAAAAATCATCCCTACCTTCTTCATTCAAAAATTTATAGATAGAATATCGTAAAAAAGGAGCTAGATTTCTTCCTCTATGTGACTCCATTGTAAACATACCTCCAAGATATGCTTGTGAATTATTCAATTTTATCTTTACCTCTCTAAATTTCATTTCGTTTAATTGAACCCAAGAATAAGCAGCAATTTTATTATTATGCATTAAACCTATCCAAAGTTGACCATTTTTCAAATCTTCCAATTTCTCTTTTTCATTGTATTCATACCCATTAGAGCAAAGGTATTTTATTTCTTCAGAACCAAATATTTTAATAGAATATTCGGAAGAACCTCCTCTAACAGTTGGAGGATCACAGGGTTTAATATATTCATTTTCCCAGTAATACGGTTTTATTTCAATACCCATTCGTTGAAAACGATTTATAAATCCATGCATGAATAATCCATGATTAATTTTATTTTTAATTCTAAGTATTAAATTTTTTTTCATTACTTCTGATCTATTAAAAGTATTTTCAATTAAAAACTTTTCCATATTTCCCAAAACCTTTCTCCAAATGCATAATTTCTCTAAATTCACTTGGTTTCATTATCTCTCGAGAATTTGCTTTTGAAATTATATGAATTCTTTCAATTAAATCTTGATTAGTAGCTAATTTTGTCCTTTGAACATCATACCATATATTATCTTCAAGACCTACCCTAACTCCTCCTCCGATAGCAATAGAAAGAGAATTCATCATTAATTGCTTGTTACCAATACCAGCTAAGCTAAAAATTGAATTATCTGGCAAGTCCTGAATCATTACTCCTGTATGTAAAATATCAGCTTGTGCTCCCGCTATATTACCTAATAATAAATTAAAATAAAAAGGAGGGCTGAGCAATTTCTTTTTCTCAAGATACTTAGCAAAATTGATCATTCCGGCATCAAATGCTTCTAATTCCGGAACAATCCCTTTTTCTTTCATAATTGATGCAAGATTCACAATCATATCTGGATCATTCACACTTGCAATTTTATTAAAATTCAATGAACTGAGTGTTAAACTACCCATATCAGGCTTTAAGTCTCCTTCTAAATATAAAGGATCACTTCTATATTCTAATTTACTATATGTTCTTCCACTTAAAGAAACACAAATCACAAGATCTGGTGCAAACTTTCGAATGCCTTTGATAATTTCTGCGTATATTTCTTTTTTATATGTTGGTTCTTCACTTATTGATTCTCTTGCGTGCAAATGAACCTTTGTAATTCCAATTTCATAGGCTTTATGAACATCTTCAATTATTTCAGAACTACTTATAGGGACATACTTAGTCATTTTTTTAGTGGGTATCATACCAGTAGGTGTGAAATCTATTATCAACTTATTTGACATAAAAAAAATATTTACAGTTATATTAATAATTTATACTGTTTAAAACTTTCATAAAATACTTGATGATGGTTAAAATATTCATTTTACATTCATATTATTAACGAAGTCTAAGTTTCTGAAAGTATTTATAATAAATCTTTAACGGTAATTCAATCTATATATTTTATAAATTATCAATTAGAAGTGCCTCATACATTTTTTCATATTTAGGTAGTATTTTTTCAATTGAAAATTGTTTCGCAAAATCGTAAGCACGATGCTTATATTCTTCCAATACTTTATTGTCTTTCAAAATTGAAATTGCATTTTTCGACATATCTTCCACATCACCAACTTCACTTAATAAGCCTGTGACACCATGTAAGTTAACCTCAGGTAGTCCACCAGTATTTGTAGAAATAACAGGAGTTCTTGCGGCCATTGCTTCTAAAGCTGCCAATCCAAAACTTTCTGTTTCGGAGGGTAATAAAAACAGATCTGACAAGCATAATATCTTTCTTACTTCATCGCTCTTACCCAAAAATAAGATTTTATTCTTTATACCCAGTTCTCTGGCTAAACTTTCAGCTTTTTCTCTGTCTGGTCCATCTCCAACCATGAGTAATTTAGTCGGTATCTCTAACTGAATCTTGTTAAAAACCTGTATAACATCTTCAATATTTTTTACAGATCGAAAATTACTAACATGCGCAATTATCTTTTCATCTGATTTTGCCAGTGTATCTCTTAAACAATCTTCATCATTCCAATTTTTTTGCATTTCAAAATCGACAAAATTATAGATAACTTCTATTTTATTGTAAATAGTAAATAATCTAAGTGTATCGCTTCTTAAACTCTCAGAAACAGCAGTTACTATATCAGAATTATTTATGCTAAATTCTACGGCAGTTTTGTAAACTGGGTGACTTCCCACCAAGGTTATATCTGTTCCATGCAAAGTAGTTACAATGGGTAATTTAATTCCTTTTTGCTCCAACATTTGTTTTGCCATATAGGCTGCATAAGCATGGGGAATAGCATAATGCACATGAACAATATCTAATTTATATTTTTCAACGACTTCTACTAATTTACTCGACAATGCCAATTCGTATGGCTGGTAGTGAAACAGTGGATAATCTTCTATAAATACTTCATGAAAATGCAAATTGCCATTCAAAAAATTTAACTTAACTGGTTGGTGAGAAGTAATAAAGTGTACATGATGCCCTTTATGTGATAATGCCATTCCCAATTCTGTAGCTAAAACGCCACTTCCGCCGTAAGTTGGATAACAAACTATTCCTATATTCATACTACTATTTAAAATTTAGAAAAACAGACGATTATAATTGAATTTCTTACTCTTCTGGTAAGTTTTTTAATAAAAATCTTTTCATATTGCCTCCCATAATCTTATTTATATCTTCTTTATTCATCTTTAAATTCAATAATTCTTCAACTATAAATGGCAAGCCTGTTATATTAAACGGTGTAATTACAGATCCGTCAAAATCAGATCCCAAAGCAACAAAATCTACACCAACCAGATCTACTGTATATTTAATCGCTTCGGCAGTAGCTTTGGCATCCTTTCCACAAACAGCTTGTTCGAACATGGCAATACTAATCAACCCACCGGAATTCGCAATAGCTATAATATGTTTATCTGAAAGATTTCTTACGTTATCACATGTTCCCTTAACTCCTGTATGAGAAGAAACTATTGGTCTCTTAGTAATTTGAAGTATATCATCAATTATTTTTGGTGAACTATGAGCAACATCTATTATCATATTCAATTCAAGCATTTTTCGAATTACATTTTTACCAAATTCCGTTAATCCGGCTCCACTAATTCCATGCGCAGAACCGCCTAATTTATTATCGAAAAAATGGGTGGGGCCCATCATACGAACGCCTTTGTTAAATAAAACTTCAACGTTTTCAATCTTTCCATCTAAGGCATGAGCGCCTTCAACTCCAATAAATCCGGCTGTTATATTTTTTAGTTTTTTTCTTTCCACCAGGTAATTACGCAGATCATTAGAAGAGGAAATAACTCTAAATTTTCCTTTTGAATTTTTGGCGAATTCAAATAGATTCTCGCTTTGTGATATAGCTCTTTTTGTTAGACTATTTGTTGGTCTTCCCTGAGCCCAGTATAAAGCACTTATATTATCAGAATTGCCAGAATTCTTATCAAAATTTTGGTTTTTAGGTGATTTGGTTACAATTGTAAATGCTTGAATACCAATATTTGAATGAAGCATTTTTGGAATATCAACTTGTCCGAAACTGTTATCCTTTAGCAAGTCTCTTTTCCATAATAATGCATCACAATGCATATCACCCACAAACTCTAAAGAATTATATACATCACTTGCTTCGTTTGAAAATTTATAAGGAGGGATTTCTCTAATTTGGTTGTGCTGTTTATCAATTATTGGTGGTACAATTAAGGTAACCGAATACTGAATTAACAAAAGGCTCACAATGACACCGACTATTATTTTGTATTTTTTTTTCATGAATTTTCAATTTAATAATAACATAATTAAATTGTAATTTTGTTACTTGTAAAAGTAAAATATTAAATGGAATTCAACTCATTTTTATCATTAAATTCGAAATTAGATCAGGCAAAATTAGGAGGCTTTTCTTCGCACCTTAAAATGATGCCAAAAGAAAGGATTAATTACGACGATAATTATATTGAAAATATCAAACCAAAAAAAGCTGCTGTACTTGCTCTTTTTTATCCCAATTTAAAAAACGAAACCACTTTTTTATTAATTTTGAGACCTAATTATCTTGGAACTCATTCAGCACAGATAAGTTTTCCTGGTGGTAAATTTGAAGAATCAGATAAAAATCTTAAAATAACAGCTCTAAGAGAAACTTATGAGGAGGTAGGTATTTCAAGAGAAGATATTCAAATTAAAAAACAATTGTCCAATACCTTTATCCCACCAAGTAATTTTATGGTCAGCCCTTTCATGGGTTTTACCGAAAGAAGGCCTGAATTTAAACTGAATCATGAAGTTGAAAGGCTAATTGAAGTGAAATTATCTGATTTGTTAAATGAACAAACTATATCGACTAAAAATTTAACAACAAGTTATATGAAAAATATTGATGTACCCTGCTATAAATTAAATAATTATACCGTTTGGGGTGCAACCGCTATGATTCTGAGTGAAATAAAAGACCTGTTAAAATCATTATAATCAATTATTTTTTTATGTTTGTTGTGCAAATATTTTAAAATGGCTTTATTTAAAAGAGATGTTTTTGGAAATAATTTATTTCTTAAA
>VAPK010577221.1_pt1 | contig 17240 bp, 15 predicted proteins | sample 3395031 | NCBI WGS metagenome assembly VAPK01 (sample SAMN08290443, study PRJNA428436) | hydrothermal vent metagenome | isolation source: Deep-sea hydrothermal vent chimney 1 | place: Pacific Ocean: Juan De Fuca Ridge
ATGGATTTTAATGTAATCTTTATAAGGTTCTTCAAACTTTCGTTTATGCTCTAACTCAATCTTGCTAAGGCCTAATTCCGATATGTTTTTTTGACGTTTATATTCCTTGAATGCTAATTTTCTTTTTAAAGAATTTTTCGCACGAGTTTTATTTCGTCTTTTATATTTTTCAGTTGTATAAAGTTTTTTCAAATATTCGGTGTTTTTAGCTTGCTGCCAACAATTGTATAAACGTATTGCGTTTATATCCGTTATGGTTATAAAGATAGAATTATTTTTTAAAAAATTGCAATGGGCTGGGTGTTTTATTGATATGAACATTGCTAACATGAGTGTAAAGCTCAGTTGTTTTACTACTTTCATGTCCTAATAATACCTGAATGCTCCTTAAATTAATGCCATTTTCATACAAATGTGTTGCATAACTATGCCTTAATGTATGTAAAGTTGCTCTTTTTTTAATTTTAGCATAATATAAAGACCTTTTATAAAATTGTCGAATACTACTAGTTGAATATTTAACAGTTTGTGTGCTCTCCTTTTTAGGACGCCCTTCAAAAAGATAAAGTTTAGGTTTGTATATCTTATAATACAATCTTAATTCTATCAATAAACATTCTGGTAGAGGTACAATTCTATCCTTTTTACCTTTAGCTCTTTTTAAATGTAAAGTTCTTCTTTTACCATCAATATCTTCAACCTTGATATTTATTACTTCACCAATACGCAAACCACAAGCATAAATAGTAGTTAAAATCATTCTGTGCTTTATATTATTAGTCACTTTTAAAAGTTGTTCAACCTCTTCTAAACTTAATATATTAGGCAATTTCCTTTCTTTCATTGGTCTGTCGATATTAATGTATTGCTGTTCGTAACCTAAAATGTGTTCCCAATAGAATTTAATGGCATTAATAGCTTGGTTTTGAGTGCTAATAGCATATTTTAAATCAATTAAATGAAGTATAAAAGCATTGGCATCCTTTTTAGCATCAAGCTGTTTCTCAATACAAAAAGTAGCATACATTTTTAAAAAACTAACATATGTTTTTTGTGTGCTAAGACTGTAGTTCCGTTGTTTTAATTTGTTTTTGATGAGTTGCATTGTTTTCATAGAGAGTAAAACTAACAAAAAATAAATACGAAAGCTGTTTTTAACCGTTTACAAACGAAAGTAAATGTTTCTTAACCGTTAATAACGAATAATTGAAGAATTCAACAAAAACACTATCTTTACAGGCTTATGAAGTGTAAAATTTGTAAAAAAGGATTAAAAGGAAGAAAAGATAAAGTTTTCTGCTCTATAGAGTGTAAAAATTATTATCATGTAAATTTGAGAAGAGTAACCACTAAAGTTGCTAAAGAATTAGATAATATTTTACATAGAAACAGATCTATCCTATTAGAATTGTTGGGTAAAAACACTTTTCAAAAAAAGATTAATAGAAGAGTCTTGGCAAAAAAGAAATTTAACTTTAAATACATTACACATTTTCATATAAATAAAAGTGGTAAAATGTATCATCATGTTTATGATTTTGCATGGATGGAATTTTCTGATGACGAAATATTAATTATAAGAAGATAGATTTAAATGTTTGAATAACTAAAATTTTGTAAAAAACTAAAAATGCCTTAACAATATATTGTTAAGGCATTTTATGGTTAAATAGGTTTGTTATGATTACATCATACCTGGCATTCCGCCACCCATTGGAGGCATTCCACCAGCAGGTGAATCTTCTTTAATGTCAACCAAGGCACATTCAGTAGTTAAAATCATACCTGCAACAGAGGCAGCATTTTCTAATGCGATACGTGTTACTTTGGTAGGATCAATAATTCCTGCTTTAAACATGGCAACATATTCTCCTGTTTTTGCATTAAAGCCAAAATCTTTTTTACCTTCTAAAACTTTTGCAGCAACGACAGAACCTTCACTACCAGCATTTTCAACAATGATACGTAATGGCTCTTCAATGGCTCTAGCTATAATTTGAACTCCAGTAGTTTGATCTAAATTCTCAGTAGTTAATTTTCCTAAGACATTTTTAGCTCTAATTAAAGCGACACCACCACCAGCGACAATACCTTCTTCTACTGCAGCACGAGTAGCATGTAATGCATCATCAACTCTGTCTTTCTTTTCTTTCATTTCAACTTCAGAAGCTGCACCTACATACAATACAGCAACGCCACCAGCTAATTTAGCCAAACGTTCTTGTAGTTTTTCTTTGTCATAATCAGAAGTAGTCGTTTCAATTTGAGATTTGATTTGATTTACTCTTCCTTTAATATCTGCTTTTTTACCAGCACCATTTACAACAGTAGTATTGTCTTTGTCAATGGTAACCCTTTCTGCAGTACCTAACATATCAATAGTAGTGTTTTCTAAGGTAAAACCTCTCTCTTCTGCGATAACTGTTCCTCCTGTAAGGATGGCAATATCTTCTAGCATAGCTTTACGTCTGTCACCAAAACCAGGAGCCTTTACAGCTGCTACTTTTAATGAGCCACGTAATTTGTTTACTACCAAGGTAGCTAAAGCTTCACCATCAACATCTTCAGCAATAATTAATAATGGTTTGCCCGATTGAGCAACAGGCTCTAATACAGGTAGTAAATCTTTCATTGAAGAAATTTTCTTATCGTATAATAAGATATAAGGACTCTCAATATCAGCAATCATCTTTTCAGAATCGGTTACAAAATAAGGAGATAAATAGCCTCTGTCAAATTGCATACCTTCTACAATGTCAACATAAGTTTCAGTTCCCTTTGCTTCTTCTACAGTAATTACACCTTCTTTACCAACTTTTCCAAAAGCTTTAGCGATTAAATCACCAACACTTTGATCGTTATTAGCTGAAATAGAAGCTACTTGTTTTATTTTGTCAATTTTACTACCAACTACTTGAGATTGTTTTTGCAAATCGTTAACAACAGCCTCTACAGCTCTGTCAATTCCTTTTTTAAGATCTAAAGGGTTTGCACCAGCAGCAACATTCTTCAAGCCTTCTTTTACAATGGCTTGTGCTAATACTGTAGCGGTAGTTGTACCGTCACCAGCAAGGTCATTGGTTTTTGAAGCTACTTCTTTTACCATTTGAGCTCCCATATTTTCTAAGGTATCTTCTAGCTCAATTTCTCTTGCTACACTTACACCATCTTTGGTAATCGCAGGGCCACCAAAAGGTTTTCCGATAATTACATTTCGTCCTTTTGGACCTAAAGTTACTTTTACTGCATTAGCTAATGCATCAACGCCACGTTTTAGTCCGTCACGTGCTTCAATATTAAATTTTATATCTTTTGCCATAATGAAAATTTTGTTTGTTATTCCCATGAAATGGGAATCTTATGATTTATACTATTTCAGCTTTTTAAACCGAATATTGTTTTTTCTAATTATAGAATTGCGAAAATATCACTTTCTCTCATGATGATAAAATCACCACCGTCAAGTTTAAGTTCTGTTCCTGCATATTTTCCATAAAGAACTGTGTCACCAACTTTTACAGTTGTAGGCTCATCTTTAGTGCCTTTACCAACGGCCATAACTTTACCTTGTTGAGGTTTTTCTTTAGCAGAGTCTGGTATGTAAATTCCAGAAGCAGTTTTAGTTTCAGCAGCAAGTGGCTCAATAACAACTCTGTCTGCTAATGGTTTGATGTTTATTTTACTCATTTTGTATGATTTTTAGTTAATGAAATAATTAATAGTCGAAAAATGTGCCAATAGTTAATCTATGCCAAATAGACACTTAAAACAAAAAAAAGTTCTTTCTACTTAAATGTTATGTAAAAAAAATGCCAACGTGTCATTTCGTTGGCATTTTATAATTTTATTGCTTCAATTGGTATTAGATAGAATCATTCGTTGTTTCTGTTTCAGTAGTAGATGGTGCTTGAACAGGATTTCTGTCATCAAGCGTCTTTTCAATTTGAGATTTTGTATCAATACTATTATTTCTAGGTATTGCAAAATTTGATAATAAGATCAATGCTAAAAGAGCAATAGCTAAAGTCCAAGTTGCTTTGTCTAAAAAGTTGGTAGTGTTTTGTACACCTCCTAAATTTTGAGTTCCTTGACCACCAAAAGAAGAAGATAATCCGCCTCCTTTAGGGTTTTGAACCATAATAATTAATATCAACAAGACTGCTATAATAACAATCATGATTAAAAATAGAGTATAAGACATAATTTATGAATTATTTTTTTGTAAAAATTTTATTGCTTTAATTCGGTCTGCAAAGAAACTACTTTTTTCTGGATATTTCAAACTTAATATTTTAAAAGCTTGTATGGCTTTATTGTACTTTCTTTGCTCTAAATAAACTCGAGCCAAGGTTTCGGTCATTAAGGTGTTGTCTTCCTTAATACTTTCAAAAGAAACATCAATATTTTCAATAGTTGTAGGAGGTTTTAATTTAGGTTTAGAGATGATGAATTGTTCAATTAAATCAAATTTATCTTCCTTTTTAGCACTCTTTTGTATGACTAATTTTGGCTCAGTAGTTTTTACAGTTTCTTTTCTTTCAATAGGTTTTATATGTGTCAATTGCAGCCATTCACTAAAAGAATGCATTTCGGCAAGGTCAAAAACTAAAGGTTTGCCAATCTCAAGTTTTTCTTTTATGATTTCAGTTTTTGTTTCTATTGTGTTTACAGGACTACTCACTAAAGGCTTTTTTACCACTTCTACGTCAATAACTTCGTTTTCTATAATAAGCTGTTGTTGCTTTTCTATGGCATTTGATGCATCAAGCATATCTGCTGTAATAAAATCAAAGAGTACGGTTCTATTAGTTGTGTAAGCTGCAGCAGTTTTTAGAGTAGCGTTGTATTTATAACTATGTTGATTTCTCAGTCCTTTTAAATGTAAAATTCTGGCGGCTTGAAAATAAGGATAGTTTTCTAAAACACCTTCAATAGCATTGGTTTGAGCCAAGGTAATTGTACATGGTTCTTTTAATAATGATGTAAATTCTGATGTATTCATATTACCATTTTGCTACTGCAGCGTTATATATATCTTGTGTTAAACGTTCAAAAATTTCTTCTAGGGCAGTTTCTAAAACACTACCTGTGAGTTGTTGGCTTGCACCAAAGTCAGAATAGAAAGAAAATGTTTTTTCGAAATTATCTTCTTCTTCTAATTTATTGTAAAACCGAACCCTAACTGAAACTGTAAGCCTGTTTTGTGCTGCAGTTTGATCTGCCGTGGCGGTGATAGGGATGATTCTATAATCAGAAATTTCACCTTCAAAATACAAGTCACCATTTGCCGTGGTTAAACTTAAATTGGTTTGCCGTGTAAATAAATCTCTTAGAGACTCTGTGAATTTATTGCTCAAAGTTGGTTCAACTAAGGCAGCATTGTTAGGGAAGTAATCAATTTGTATGGTTTTTGCATCACCAGTACTACCTCCTGTAAAGGATAGCTTATAACTGCAACTTAAAGTTGTAAGTAGAATTAAAGTGAGTACAATGGTTTTTTTCATGATTAATTAGGGGTTTCCTATAATTTTCAAAGTTACTATAATTTTAAGAGATGATTATAATTTTACAAAATTAGATGTCTTTCCTTTCGGATAGAGACAGACTTATAAATCGTATTGTTTAATTTTTCTATACAGTGTTCTTTCTGAGATGCCTAGTTCTTTTGCTGCTAACTTTCTTTTGTTTAAATTTCTGTCTAATGCTTTTTTTATCATTTCGTATTCTTTTTCTTGTAAGGATAACGTTTCTTCTACAGTTACAGCATCTTGAAAATCATCGTTATAACCAGTTGATTTTTCTTGATAGTTAGTGTTCTTTTCTGGCGATACAATTTCAACTAAATTCTCAACAGTGTCATTCTCTTCTCTATAGATGTCTTGAATTAAACGCTGTGTATTTTCTTCATTATTTTCAATTTTTCCGTGTTGCATCAACTCTAATGTTAACTTTTTTAAATCGGTTATATCATTACGCATATCAAAAAGCACTTTGTAAAGAATTTCACGTTCATTGGCAAAGTCGCTATTCGATTTTTGATTGATTAATGCTGGGAAGTTAGAGCTATTATCGGGTAAATATTGCTTTAATAATTCTACAGAAATACTCCTGTTTTGTTCAATAACAGATATCTGTTCGGTTACGTTTCTCAACTGACGAATATTACCTTTCCATGGATAATTTAATAATGCAGGAATTGCATTGTCTTCCAATCTGATAGTTGGCATATTGTATTTTTGAGCAAAGTCAGAGGCGAATTTTCGAAATAATAAATGAATGTCATCTTTCCGTTTTCTGAGTGGAGGCAGGTTGATGTCTACAGTACTTAATCTGTAATATAAATCTTCACGAAACTTACCTTTATGGATGGCTTCCATCATATTTAAATTGGTAGCCGCTACAATTCTAATATTGGTTTTTTGTACCTGTGACGAACCTACTTTCATAAACTCACCATTTTCCAAGACACGTAATAAACGTACTTGAGTAGTTAGTGGTAATTCACCTACTTCATCTAAAAAAATAGTGCCGCCATCTGCAACTTGAAAATACCCATTTCTGGCTTGTGTGGCTCCTGTAAAAGAGCCTTTTTCATGTCCGAATAACTCACTGTCAATAGTTCCTTCTGGTATAGCACCACAATTTACAGCAATGTATTTGGCATGTTTTCTATGTGATAATTGATGAATGATTTTGGGTATAGACTCTTTACCAACACCACTTTCACCAGTAACTAATACTGAAATATCTGTAGGTGCAACTCTTATGGCTTTTTCTAAAGCTCTATTCAAATGAATATCGTTACCGATAATTCCAAAACGTTGTTTTATAGTTTGTAAGTTTTCCATGCTAAGACACAAATTTCACTAATTTTCACTAAAATTCTCTATTCACAACATCACCCAACAACGTAGCACTTGTGCAGTCTTCAATTTTAACCATCACAAAATCACCTAAAGTTTCATTTCCTGTTTTAGGGAAAATCGCCACGGTATTTTGAGTATTTCTTCCTTTCCAATGTTGGTCAGATTTTTTTGAAGTACCTTCAATAAGGACTTCCATTGTTTTACCAACAAAAGCTTGAGTTCTCACATGTGAGTGTTCTCTTTGCAAAGCAATAATTTCTGCTAAGCGTTTTTGTTTAATATCTACAGGTACATCATCTTCAAATTTTTTGGCAGCTAAGGTTCCTGGCCTTTCAGAATAAGCAAACATAAATCCGTAATCATATTTTACATATTCCATTAAAGTAAGTGTTTCTTGATGGTCTTCTTCTGTTTCTCCACAAAAACCAGTAATAATATCTTGAGATATGGCACATTCAGGAATTATTTTTCTGATATTATCAATCAATTCTATATATTCTTCACGTGTATGTTGGCGGTTCATACGATTTAATATTCTAGTACTACCAGACTGAATTGGCAAGTGAATGTATTTACAAATATTGTCGTGTTTTGCTGTAACATGTAGTACATCTAAGCTCATGTCTTGCGGATTAGAAGTAAAAGATCTGAACCTGATTTTTGGAAATTTAGTAGCACACATATCCAATAAATTAGCAAAATCTACCGATGTTGCTTTGGCAATCTCAGAAGCTTTGTCAAAATCTTTTTTGAGTCCGCCACCATACCACACATAACTATCTACATTTTGACCGAGCAAAGTAACTTCTTTAAAATTTTGATCTTTTAAATCTTGAATTTCTTGAATTATACTTTGCGGATCTCTACTGCGTTCTCTACCTCTGGTAAATGGTACGACACAGAAAGTACACATATTATCGCATCCTCTAGTAATTGAAACAAAAGCTGATACTCCATTAGAATTTAATCTTACAGGAGAAACATCTGCATAAGTTTCCTCTTTAGAGAGTAATACATTTACAGCATTTCTACCAGCTTCAACTTCTTGAATCAACCCAGGTAAATCACGATAAGCATCAGGGCCAACCACTAAGTCGAGCATTTTTTCTTCTTCTAAAAATTTGGTTTTTAAGCGTTCAGCCATACAGCCTAACACGCCAATTTTCATTTTTCTGTTCTTTTTTAGTTTTACGCGATTGTATTTTTGTAATCGTTTTCTAATAGTTTGTTCTGCCTTGTCTCGAATGGAGCATGTATTGACCAACACCAAATCAGCTTCCTCTAAATTTTGAGTAGTATTGTAACCTTCTTTGGCTAAAATTGAAGCGACAATTTCACTGTCATTCATATTCATCTGACAACCATAACTTTCAATAAACAATTTTTTATGATTGTTATTAATCTGCTCAGTAACTAGTGATTGTCCTTGTTTTTCTTCCTCTATGATTTTTTCTATACTCATTATGTTCTCGAAAATTGGAATGCAAAGATACAACCAAAAACGATATTTTATGACAGTTTGGCAGAAAATTAACATCCTTTAAAAAGAGATTAAAACACGATTAATGACATAAAAAAATCAATATTAAAAAATTCTATATACTTTTGCAATCTCAAAATAGTAAATTGAACTGCTATTTTAACCTTTTGAATTTAAAGATTTATCCTTAAATTTAAAACATTGAATGAAAGAATATGGCAAAAAATTTAGTAATAGTTGAGTCACCTGCAAAAGCAAAAACCATAGAAAAATTTTTAGGTAAAGATTTTCAGGTTGAATCAAGTTATGGACATATAGCAGATTTACCTTCTAAAGAATTAGGTATTGATGTTGAAGGAGATTTTTCTCCGAAGTACATTGTATCCTCTGATAAAAAAGCAGTAGTTAAAAAACTAAAGAGTCTTGCAAAGAAAGCTGATACCGTTTGGTTGGCTAGTGATGAAGATCGAGAAGGAGAGGCAATTGCTTGGCATTTAGCAGAGCAATTAAAATTAAAAAAAGAGAATACAAAGCGTATTGTTTTTCATGAAATTACCAAGGGTGCCATTTTAAAAGCGGTAGAAAATCCTAGAGAGATTAATTATAATTTGGTGGATGCTCAACAAGCTAGAAGAGTATTAGATAGATTGGTGGGTTATGAATTGTCACCAATACTTTGGCGTAAAGTTAAAGGAGGCTTGTCGGCAGGTAGGGTACAATCGGTTTCTGTACGTTTAATAGTTGAGCGTGAGCGTGAAATAGAACAATTTAATGCCATTGCTTCTTATCGGATAGATGCTGAATTTAAAAACACAAACGGAAAAACTTTCAAAGCCAAACTGCCTAAAAATTTCGCTTCGAAAGCTGAAGCTGAAACATTCTTGAATTCATGTGTAAGTGCAGAATTTAAGGTGGCTGATTTGCAAACCAAACCCGCAAAGAAAACTCCAGCAGCACCATTTACAACATCAACATTACAACAAGAAGCATCGCGAAAAATATATTTTCCTGTTGCAAAAACAATGATGATTGCTCAGCGTTTGTATGAAGCAGGTCTTATTACTTATATGAGAACGGATAGTGTAACGCTTTCCGCGGATGCTAAAACAGCAGCTCAAGAAGAAATTACTTCATCTTATGGTGCAGATTATAGCAATCCTAGAGATTTTAAATCGAAATCTAAAGGAGCACAAGAGGCTCACGAAGCGATTAGACCTACCAATATGAGTACTCATACAGTTTCTTTGGGGCATGATGAAGATAGATTATATAGTTTAATTTGGAAACGCACGATAGCTTCTCAAATGAGTGATGCTCAATTAGAGCGTACCAATGTTAAAATTTCAAATAATAAAAACTCACAAACCTTAACTTCAAACGGTGAGGTAATCACTTTTGAAGGATTCTTAAAAGTATATTTAGAAGGAACAGATAACGAGGATGAAGAGCAAGCAGGAATGCTGCCTAAACTTTCAGTAAACGAAGCGTTAGATAGAAATTACATTACTGCTACAGAACGTTATACAAGACCTCCTGGGAGATTTACGGAAGCTTCTTTGGTAAAACGATTAGAAGAATTAGGTATCGGTCGTCCGTCTACATATGCACCAACAATTTCTACTATTCAACGTAGGGAATATGTGGTAAAAGGAGCCGTAGAAGGTGTGGAGAGAAAATACACAGAATTAAGATTAGAAAGCGATGCTGTAAATGAACAAGTATTGTCTGAAAAAGTAGGTTCTGACAAAGGAAAATTAGTACCGACTGATATAGGTAAAATTGTAAATGACTTTTTGGTAGAACATTTTGCTACCATTTTAGATTACGGATTTACAGCAAAAGTTGAAGAAGACTTTGATGAAATAGCAAACGGAAATGGAGATTGGATTTCTATGATTAAAAGTTTCTATACTGATTTTCATCCGAAAGTAATAGATGTTTCTGAAAATGCTGAAAGAGCAAAAGGAGAACGTCTGTTAGGTGTTGATCCTGAATCTGGTAAGAATGTATACGCACGCTTAGGGCGTTTCGGGGCGATGGTGCAAATTGGTGAAGCTACTGATGAAGAAAAGCCAAAATTTGCCAGCTTACAAGGTAATCAAACCATTGAAACAGTGACGTATGAAGAGGCGATGGACTTATTTAAATTACCTAAAACTTTAGGTGAATATAAAGGAGAAGAGGTGATTGTTGCTAATGGTAGATTTGGACCTTATGTGAAATTCGGTGTAAAGTATATTTCTTTGAGCAAAGGTGAGAATCCGATGGAAGTAGATATGGAACGTGCTGAAGAGTTGATTGACGCTAAAGAAAAAGCAGATGCTCCTATTGCTGAATATGAAGGATTGCCTGTGCAAAAAGGTGTGGGTCGTTTCGGTCCTTTTATAAAATGGAATAGTATTTTTATCAATGTCAATAAAAAATATGATTTCGATAATTTATCTCAAGCAAATATTGAAGAGCTAATTGAAATTAAAAAACAAAAAGAAATTGATAAGCTTATTCATCATTGGGAAGAAGAAGGTATAAGAGTTGAAAAAGCACGTTGGGGTAGATTTAATATTATAAAAGGTAAATTAAAAATAGAATTACCTAAAACTACCAAAGCTGATAAATTGACCTTGGCTCAGGTGCAAGAAATTATAGAAAAGAAAACTCCGAAGAAAAAGGTTAGAAAAAAAGCAGTAAAGAAAAAAACTACTAAAAAAAAGTAATATCAAAGTAATTGATTATTAGCATATGAGTTTTGAATTTTTAAATCCTGTAGAAGAAGCTGTCATTGCACACTCGGCTATATTACCTAACCTATCTATAGGTAAAAGTATTGAAATTCATTCAAAACAAAACGGATTACCAGAATTAGAAGGTGCTCATATTGCTATAATAGGTGTGCTAGACGGAAGAAGGTCTGAAGATAATTTTGGGACTGGTACTGGCTATAGTGTTATTCGAAAATATTTATATCAGTTATTTCCAGGTAATTGGTTTTCTAAAATTGTAGACTTAGGAGACATCCCTCAAGGGAAAGATGAAGAAGATACTTATTTTGTGCTACAAGAAATAATAAGCCATTTAGTAAAAGAAAATATTATACCTATTATTATAGGTGGTGGTCAAGATCTAACATATGCTAATTATAGAGCATACGATCAATTAGAGCAATCAGTAAATTTAGCTGTTGTAGATACTAAGTTTGATTTAGGTACTATTGAAGATGAAATTTCTTCAGTTTCGTACCTGAGTAAAATTGTAATGGAAAAACCAAGTAATCTATTTAATTATAGCAATATTGGTTATCAAACTTATTTCAACTCACAAGAAGAAATAGACTTATTAGAAAAGTTATATTTTGATGTTTATAGGTTGGGCGAAGTTGCACATGATGTGAAACTGGTAGAGCCTATATTTCGAGATGCTGATGTGGTAAGTATTGATATTGGTGCTGTAAGAAGAGCAGAAGCACCCGCAAATAATAATGCAGTACCTAACGGATTTTATGGAGAAGCAATCTGTGCTATTTCAAGATATGCAGGTATTAGTGATAAGGTATCTTCGTTTGGTATCTATGAATACAATCCTAATTTAGATGAAAAAGATCAGACGGCACAATTAATTGCCCAAATGATTTGGTATTTTATTGAAGGCTATAATTTTAGAATTAATGAATACCCTTTTACTTCAAAAAAAGAATACAAAAAATATATCGTACCTATAGACGATACTGTCATCAATTTCTTCAAAAGTAATAAAAGTGACAGATGGTGGATGGAAGTTGAACATCCGAATAATAAAACTACAAAGCATACGTTAATACCTTGTACGTATCAAGATTATTTAAGAGCAGGCAACCAAGTTATTCCAGAAAGATGGTGGAAAACTTTCAGAAAATTAAACTAGTTACACACTAAATAGTATTTTTTCGCGTTCTTAAATTGATTCAACGAAATCAAAACCGTTTTTAACTAAAATAGTTTTTACTAAAACAATAATATTGTTCCCTATTATAATGGGATAATAAATTAACATTATGAGAAAAGTAACCATTTATTTTTTACTTGCTGTATTTGCTCTAGCAACCAGTTGTGGTTCTAGCGACAAAGGAGAACTAACAGGTGTTAGGGCTAAAAAGAAATTTTTTCCAGAAAAACCATTAGGTATGACCTTAATTCAAGGTGGTGCTTTTACTATGGGTAAAACTGAAGAAGATATTGCTGGTGCATTAAATACACCATCAAGAACAGTAACTGTGAGACCATTTTATATGGACGAAACAGAAATTACCAATAGTGAGTATAGAGAGTTTGTCGTAAGAGTTAGAGATTCTATCGTAAGAACTCAATTAGCTATTTTAGCCGAAGAGCAAGGTTTTGGAGCTGCAAGTGCAGATTTAGATTCTGGAGCTTCTAATAATGATAGCGGTGATGGAATTTCAAAGTACAAATTTGCAGAACCTGATACTACAGCCAATGTATATTATAAATATATGATGGATAATTATGGTAGTTTAGGTGATTTAAATTCACCTACAGAAGGTAAGGCTTTAAACTGGGATCCGAAATTAGTTTGGAATGTTGCAGAATACCCAGATGCTAGTTATGCAGAAGCTATGGATAGTCTTTACTTACCAATTACTGAGGTTTTTGACGGTAAAAGAATTATTGACACTAAAAAATTAAACTACTTGTATTTTACCTTTGATAGAGAAGGTGCGGCAAGAAATAGTAGTAATAGAAAAGATTTCATCAAAAAGAATGTAGTTAAGATTTATCCTGATACAACAGTATGGGTAAGAGATTTTAATTATTCTTATAATGACCCAATGCACCAAGATTATTTTTGGCATCAAGCCTATAATGATTACCCAGTTGTTGGTGTAACATGGCAACAAGCCAAAGCTTTTTGTGACTTTAGAAGTCAAAAGAAAAATAGATATTTAGCCAATAAAAAAGGTGGTGGTAAAGTGCCAAACTTTAGATTGCCAACAGAAGCTGAGTGGGAGTATGCTGCTCGTGGTGGATTGGAATATGCAAAATATCCTTGGGGAGGTCCTTATACTTTGAATGATAGAGGATGTTTTTTAGCAAACTTTAAACCAGCAAGAGGAGATTATGCTGCTGATGGTGCATTATATACTATCGAAGCTAAAGAATTTACACCTAATGATTATGGGTTGTATCAAATGGCAGGTAACGTTTCAGAATGGACAAATACAGCGTATGACCCAGCATCTTATTATTTAGGTTCTACTATGAACCCTAATGTTGATGATGAGACAAATAAAAGAAAAGTAATTCGTGGAGGGTCTTGGAAAGACGTAGCTTATTTCTTAGAAGTAAGTACAAGAGATTATGAATATGGTGACTCAGCGAGAAGTTATATAGGTTTCAGAACTGTACAAGATTATATGGGTACAAAAATGAACGAAAAAAAATAAGGCTAACACAATAATAATATATAATCAAAGTTTAATAACAGAGTAAAAATCAACAAAATTAAATTAACCCAATATTAAAAATTAACAAAAAAAAATTAGAAATTATGGCAGGATCACTTAAACAGAAAAAAATCATGAACTTCGTTTATGGTATGGGAGCATCAGTAGTATTAGTAGGTGCATTATTCAAAATCTTACACTTTAGCATCGGACCTTTAACAGGTGGAGTGATGTTAACAATAGGACTGTTAACAGAAGCAGGAATATTTTTCATCTCAGCTTTTGAACCAGTTGATGAAGATTTAGATTGGTCTTTAGTATATCCTGAATTAGCAGGTGGTGAAGGTTTAGATAGATTAACAGGAGGCGGAGACGCTGAAGGTTTATTATCTTCAAAATTAGATAACATGTTGGCTGAAGCAAATCTTGATTCAGAAATGATGACTAGATTATCTTCTAGTATTCAAAATTTTGCTGGTGCCGCAGAAAGTATCGGGCCTGCTGCAGATTCAGTTGCTGCTACAAGTAGATATAGCGAACAATTAACATTGGCTGCTAGTAATATGGAATCATTAAACAGTTTATATAAAGTGCAATTTGATAGTGCTTCTAAACAAGCTGAAATGAGCGAAGAAGTTGCAGCAAATACTGAAAGATTAAAAGATCAAATGGATTCTTTAGCAACGAACTTATCATCACTTAATGGAGTGTATGGAGGTATGTTGTCTGCAATGTCATCAAACAGAGCTAATTAGTATTTTTAAATCGAACTATTAACTAAAACCTAATTAGAAAAAATGGCAGGAGGCAAATTATCACCAAGGCAGAAAATGATTAACTTAATGTATTTGGTATTTATTGCAATGTTAGCAATGAATATGTCAAAACAAGTTTTATCTGCTTTTGGTATCATGAACGAAAAACTGACAGAAGCAAACGTGTCAGCGGACAATAAAAATGGTGCAACGTATGCTAGTTTAGCTACAAAAGCATCAGATCAACCTGATAAATTTAGTGACTTAAATAAAGAGGCTAATAATATTAAGGTATTATCACAAGATTTCAATGCTTTTATTGAAACTATGAGAGGCGAATTAACAGCTGAAGTAGAAGATGTTAAAAATTATGAATCTATGGATGGTACTGACGCTGGAGATACTTACTTCTTTAAAGGAGAAGAGTATACAGAAAAAGGTAAAGCATTTATAGATAAAATTAACAACTACAGAACTAAAGTAGCTGGTATTTTAAAGAAAGCTCAAAAGAAGAAAGAGTTTAATGGTATTATTTCAAGTTTGAATACTCGTTTTGATACTTCAGATCAAAAATTAGAAGAGGGTACTCAACCATGGTTGAAAAATCGTTATGAAGGTTTTCCTTTAATAACTACCGTTACTAATCTTTCGCAAATTCAAGCTGATATTAAAGCTACTGAATCAGAAATGTTAACTGCAATGGTACAAGGTCAATTAGAAAGTGATGTGTCAATGTCAAATTACACCACTATCTTAATACCTGAATCACCAGCAACCTTACAAGGTGCTAATTTTAGAGGTAAAATTGTATTAGGTCGTTATGATGCTAGTTTAGTACCTTCTAAAGTTATTGTAAACGGTAAAGAAATTACCAACATTAAAGATGGTGGAGCTATATTAGAGTTTCCAGCAGGTAATGTAGGTGAAAATGAAATTAAAGGTGAATTTATCTTTAAAGAGGGTGATTCTTTAATTAGACTACCTATTCAATCTAAGTATGCTGTAGTTGCAAAACCTAACAGTGCAGTAATCTCAGCAGATAAAATGAATATTGTATATAGAGGTGTTCAAAACCCTATGACAATCTCTATGCCTGGTGTGCCAGACAATTCTATTACAGTGGGTAGTACACCTGGTTTACGTAAAGTTTCAGGCTTAGGTAAGTATATAATGAGTCCAGGTAAAGGTAAAACAGTTAAAATTAATGTTACAGGTAAGATGCCTGATGGTACATCTGTAACTTCTGGTCAAATATTTAGAATTAAAAGTATACCTGCACCAATGGCAGCTGTAAGAGGTAACCAATGGGGTACTGTAAAAATGCCTAAATCTTCTTTACAGAAAATGACGATTAGTGCATTGATACCTGACTTTGAATTTGATTTAAAAATCAATGTATCTGGCTTTAGTGTTAAGGTACCAGGTTCGCCAACGGTAATTATTAGAGGTAGAAAATTTAATTCTGCAGCTATAAGAGCTTTAGGTAAAGCAAGAAAAGGCGATATGATTACAATATTTGATGTAAAAGCATCGTTAGCTGGTAACAGTGGTTATTATTTGAGAAAAGTAGGTGGCCTAACTGTACAAATAACAAATTAAAACTAAAATTATGAATTTAAGAGGTTTTTTAGTAGTGTGCGTTGCAGTATTGGCAACAAGTTCAATATTCGCACAAGCTAACTTGTTAAACGCTACCATTCCTGAAGAGATTGGAATGAAAACGGTTGAGCAATTAGCAGCTGATAATGATGGCCCATTACCTTATGGTTATATAGATGATAGAGATATCCTCTGGTCTAAGGTTGTTTGGGAGTATATTGACTTGAATGAGAAAATTAATTTACCATTCTATTATCCAATAGACACTAACAATATTAGCTCTAATAGAAGGTCTCTTTATGACACTTTATTAAGAGGCGTTAAAAGTGGTGAAATTGGAGATGTATATGACGATTCATATTTCGAAAATAAGTTAACTTATAAAGAAATTCAAGGTCGTATGTCTAGAGTTGACACAAGTGATGCTTTGTATGATTTGTTAAACGATGGTGAAACCATTGGAGCTGAGCAATATGAAGAATATGTTGATGTAACCAACTTGACTTCTGGAGATATTACAGGACTTAAAATTAAAGGCGTGTGGTATTTTGACAAAAGGCAAGGTGAATTAAAATACCGTTTATTAGGTATTGCACCAGTTGCACCAGATGTTAACTTTATGGATCAAGGAAGTGGAGATGATGAGTTAGTTGAATTGTTTTGGATCTGGTATCCAGCGGCAAGAAATTTAACGCATGCAATGAAAGTGTTTAATAATAAAAATTCAGCGTTCCCAATTTCTTACGATCATTTATTAAATGCACGTCGCTTTGTGGCAAGTATTTATAGAGAAGAAAATATATATGGTAATAGAGATGTTGCTGAATATATAAAAGGAAATGCTTTATTTCAAGTTCTAGAATCTGATAGACTTAAAGAGGATATTAGAAATAAAGAACTAGATATGTGGAATTATTAAAAAGATCACCATAGTATATCTAAAAGACTCCTACTCTTCATTGAGTAGGAGTTTTTTTTGGATTAAATATTATCAGAAGAATCTTGATTCTTGCCGTGAAGCGGCTTGTATCTGATTAATACCAATTTAAATTTGTGATGTCGTAAAATAATAATGAATTATTTTTTGCTATCCCGAAATTTCGGGA
>VAPK010608855.1_pt1 | contig 17238 bp, 18 predicted proteins | sample 3395031 | NCBI WGS metagenome assembly VAPK01 (sample SAMN08290443, study PRJNA428436) | hydrothermal vent metagenome | isolation source: Deep-sea hydrothermal vent chimney 1 | place: Pacific Ocean: Juan De Fuca Ridge
ACTTGTGCCGAGTAGTCCTTGATAACCGAAAAATCAAAAATACCCTATTGAGCAGGCATCTGTTTTTTCAGACGCCTGCCTCCCGGCGAGGGTGGGGTAAGCTTAGCGGCTAGGGGCGAAGCCTCTATTGAGTGTTTTAAATAGGTTCTTTTCACCCATTGTCAAAATCATATAATATATCTTTGAAATTCAAAATTCAAGACCTGACACCTTTTTTCCCACGGCGAAACCGTTCTAATGCCAAGGTGTTGATCCATAAAGTAGCTACTTTATGGTGCTGTCATTATAAATCAATAGCTTATAGTTAGAACGATTTCGCCCTGCCTTTTTTCCTGTATTTTTTGGTTAGGTTTTGATTTGCTTCGTCCTTTGATGCAGCATCGAAAGACCTGAGCCATTCTTTCCAATCAAGCTGGCTGACCCCTTGATTTTAGAGATATTTTCTACTATTCTGGGTGCTATTACCACTCATTCTCAGATAAAAAATCTTCCAAAGGTTTAGCTTTAATCCAATTTTCTAATTCCAACATGGGCTGAGAATAAAACTCAGCTACATGCCCTAAACATAAAATTGCTATAGGTCTACTACCTTTTGGCATCTTCAATAATTTCGCTAAAGCATCAGGTTCAAACAAGGAAACCCAGCCCATACCCAAACCTTCTGCCCTGGCAGCTAGCCACATATTCTGTATTGCACAAGCAGTAGAAGCCAAATCCATTTCCGGTAAGGTTCTTCTACCAAAAATATGTTGTTCTCGTTTATCGGGTAAAGCAACAACAAGTAATTCTCCACATTCCCTAATACCTTCAACTTTAAGCTTCATAAACTCATCTTCACGTTCTGCTAAAGCCTGGGCGGTATTTTTTCTTTCCTGCTCAACAATTTGATATATTTGGGCGCGCCGATGTTTATCAGTTATTCGAATAAAACGCCAAGGTTGCATAAGCCCAACACTTCCCGCTTGGTGAGCTGCTTGCAATAATTTTTTTAAAATATCAGCATCTACTGGGTCGGGCAAAAAATGTCGCATATCTCTACGTTCAGCGATTGCTTTATAAACCCCTGCTAGTTCAGCTTCATTAAATCGGTGCTGGCTCATATTATTACCCCCAACAAAACACTCACTTCAACCAGCTCAACAGCAGCTCCATAAACATCTCCTGTTACCCCACCCAACCTTTTATTTGCTTGGTGAGCTATAAGTAACAAAGTTAACAGCATAAAAATAATAGAGAAGATACCTAGACAATATAGTCCAACAACAAGGCCTATTAAAGACACAATATATGCATTTGATCTAGGTAAATGATTAACCAGCTTTGCAGCCATTCCTGCAAAGCGAATATAATTTGTCGACAGCATAAGGAGCAAAATAGAAAGCCTTCCTAACATTGGTGTTATAAATAAAATATAAAAATCTTTTTGTTCTAATAAATAGCTAATTAGCGTCCACTTTAACAACAAAACCAAAATAAGTGTAACAACAGCTATGGGACCTGATGCAGGGTCTTTCATTATCTCTAAACTGCGTTGTTGACTAGCCAGGCCACCAACCCAGGAATCAGCACAATCAGCTAGCCCATCAAGGTGCAAGCCCCCTGTCAGCAACACCCATAACATTAAAATAAGGGCTGCTTGAACTTGTATGGGAATAGTTGTTAATAGCAAGGCCGTAGTGACTAAACTACCACCAATAAAAAAACCAACAACAGGATAAAAAAGACTTGAGTATCCTAGTTGTTTGTCGTTAGCAACAAAGGTATAGTTAATGGGAATAATGGTTAATAGTTGAAACGCGAGCAAAAATGAGTTCATTACTGGTGACACTAAGTTTCTAATGAAAGAGGTAAGTAAGAGGGTATAAAAGACCTAACTTTTTACCACGGAGGTCACTGAGAATCCAGGTCTTTTGAATGGCAAGACTTTGTCACCTCAGTGGCTATTTTGAAATTTCTTTATATGTTTTTTGATTGCTTAATTTCGCTCGACTAGTTAGACAGCTTGCAATAAAACCTTCCATTATTGATCACTCCACGAAGAGCACCTCTGTCATCAATTGCAAGCGATGCGCTTAGTTCCTCAGCACACCTACATCAACTTGTTTACTTTAAAGGACGGCCTTTTGCGTCTTTATACATATGTCCAGTTAATAATAAAACGCCTTCAACAAAACCCCATACAACGCCGTAACCACCAGAAAAATAAGTAACGGCTATCTGCAAAATCCCCAACCAGTAAAAACCCAAATAAAGGCGGTGCATCCCAGCAAACCCCAAAATAATACCTAAAGCACCCGCAATATAATGGTTTTTTACCGCGCGATTATCTTGTAAATAAGCTCCGACAAGACCAACACGGGTAGCACTGCCATCTTCTTCTGGCATAAAGTCAACATCATCGCCTATTTTAGGTGAATCTTCTGAATCCCAGTCATCAATATGAAACTCAAAATATTGATCTTCAAATTTTATTGCGCCAGTTTGTAGCTCTTCATCATAACTTTCAATATGCCCAATCATTTATTTCTTACCTTTTTATAATTATTCTAATTTGTTGTAATTTTAGCTTGTTCAAATGTTGCCATTTCATTGTGTAATTTACATGCCATTTGTAATAATGGCAACGCAATTACCGCACCACTCCCCTCACCTAAACGCATATTTAAATCTAATAAGGGTTTAGCGTTTAAATATTCTAAAATAAGCCGGTGACCTTTTTCTTGCGATTGATGTGCAAAAAAACACCAAAGCTGGACCTGCGGATTAATTTTAATTGCTAATAATGCTGCAACAGTACTAATAAATCCATCAATTAGTAAAGTAACACCTTGCTGAGCGGCAAAAACATAAGCTCCCACTAAAGCAGCAATTTCAAAACCACCTAAAGACTGCAATACTTTTAAAGGCGATTTTAACTGCTGTTGATGCAGTAATAGCGCATTATATATAACTTGGGCTTTATGCTGAATTTCTTTAGAACCTAACCCTGTGCCTGCTCCGGTTAGTTGCTCCACTGATAACCCTGTGATAGCACAAGCAATAGCACTTGCGCTGGTGGTATTAGCAATTCCCATTTCTCCACCAATAAATAGCTGAGTTTTGTGGGCGATAGCACGCTCTGCTGCTACTTTACCTGTTGATAAAGCCTGCTTTAATTGTTGCTCAGTCATTGCCGCTTGTTTAGTAAAATTAGCCGTACCATTTCCTGCGCGATCAGTAATAAGTTTTTTTAATGTAACAGGCTTTAACAGCCCCACATCAATCACTTCAAACTGAGCATTAACATAATGAGATAGCACATTCACAGCTGCGCCATCATTGACAAAATTTTTAACCATTTCTGTGCTAACAATTTGAGGGAATGCCGATACATTTTCTTCTGCAACACCGTGGTCGGCTGCAAAAACAGACACCCAAATTCGTTCAATAGTCGGCGTAATTGTTTGCTGCATGGCTGATAATCGAGTAGCAATATCCTCCATCATTCCTAAAGAGCCAGGCGGTTTTGTGAGTTGCTGTTGTTTAGTTAAGGCTTGTTGGTAAAACGACTCATCAGGTGCTTTAATTTGATTATTTAACCAATCCATCATTATTTTAAAACTTGAGGAAGGCCGGCTGTCACTAGCACAACTTGATCACTTAGAGCTGCTATTTTTTGATGCAAAAATCCAGCCTCATCAACAAACCGTCGAGTCATTTTGTCCATGGCAATTACCCCCTGGCCTAATTCATTACTCACTAAAATAATCTGACCTGAAAAGCTGGATAAACAATCAAACAGAGCGGTTGTTTCTTTTTCAAAAATTGTTTGTTGTACGCGACCACTTTTATCAAACAAAATATTATTCAGCCATAAAGTGAGACAGTCAACCAGTAAATAACAATTTTGTTGAGCATAATCATTAATCACCTTTGCTAGAAAAATGGGCTCCTCAACAGTATGCCAACTCTGAGGACGACCTTGCTGATGCCGGTCAATTCTCAGTTTCATTTCAGTATCTCTTGCTTCAGCAGTAGCAATATAAATCACCTGCCTAGCTGATTCTATTGCTTGCTGCTCTGCATATTTACTTTTTCCTGAACGGGCTCCGCCCAGCACCAGTTCAATCATTCTTTAAACGCACAGCTAGCACATCACAGTGTGCATTATGTAGCACACCATTAGCGGTTGAGCCCAGCAATAAAGCTAAGCCATGCCGGCCATGCGAGCCAACAACGATAAGGTCAACATCATTTTCATCAGCGATCCGAACTATTTCAAATTTAGGGCTTCCGACCTCGACCCACTGCTTATCTTCAACAATATCTAATTTCTTTGCCAGGGTAGCCAGGCGTTTTTTTGCTGCCTCCATAATTTGCTCTGATAAATCGCCATCAAACGGGATAATAGGCCCATAAGTAGCGTCTGTAATCGGCAAATTATCTACAATATGTACAATACTCAGTTGTGCTTGATTAGCGACTGCCAGTTCTTTTGCTTTATTCGCAACATGATGTCCGTGATCAGAAAAATCAGCTGCTAATAATACGTGCTTATAATGTGCCATGCTTTACTCCATTTTGCGATAATAATTACAGTGAAAGTTATGCTTTCTGCTGATAAGAAAATAGTATATACAAAAATTCAGCAGTTAGAAGCGATAAATAACTGCACTTAATCTGTTTTAACATACCTCATACTCTGCATAGCTATTTCTAGCTCTTCATTAGTTGGAATAAGCAAAATATCCAGAACCGATTGACGGTTTTTAATATTAACAATCTGCTCACCACGTATTGCATTCTTAGTTAAATCCATTGAAATACCTAATGCATCCAAACCCGTGCAAATTTTTTCTCTAACCTGGCAATCATTCTCACCAATTCCCCCCGTAAAAACCAAAGCATCAACCTTGCCTAAAACAGCATAATAGGCTCCAATATACTTCTTAACCCGATAACAATACATCTCTAAAGCTAACTTGGCTTTTTTATCTCCACTATCAGCCATTGCATGTATTGCTCGCATATCATTTTCGCCACAAATGCCTTTTAAGCCACTTTGTTTATTGAGCAAATCATTCACATCCCCACTCGACATATCTTTATTTTGATTTAAATAAAAAGGGATTGCCGGATCAATATCTCCACTACGAGTCCCCATTATTAAGCCTTCCAATGGTGTCATCCCCATTGAAGTATCAATACTTTCCCCCTGCTTTATAGCACTAACACTCCCTCCGTTGCCTAAATGCAAAGTGATTAAATTAAGAGAATCTAGAGATTTATCAAGGAATTCAGCCGCTTGTTTAGCAACATAATAATGTGATGTACCGTGAAATCCATATCGACGAATGCTTTCTTGCTCATACAGTTCTATAGGGATGGCATAAAGATAGGCATACTCAGGTATAGTTTGATGATAAGCCGTGTCAAATACAGCCACTTGTGGCACATTATCTGCCAACTGCATCATAAGTTCTATCCCCATTAAATTAGCAGGGTTATGTAAAGGTGCGAGTGGAATCATTTTTCTGATACTCGCTAACACCTTGTTATCAATCAATGTCGGCTGATGAAAGCTTTCACCACCATGTACAACTCTATGTCCAATAGCAGATAAATCAGCGACATTTATAAGTAATTTAGATTTCTTCAGTATCTCAACAATATTGCTTAAACCTTGTTGATGGTCAGTTACCGCCTTCAATACTTTTCCACTATGACCCGCTAAACAATATTTATGCAAACTCTGCTCTTCACCCATTTGCTCAATAATTCCAGTCGCTAATACTGACAAATCCAGCATATTAAAAAGTGAATATTTTATAGATGAACTACCTGAATTAAGGACCAGAATTTTCACTCACAACTCCACTCATTTGAGCTTGCACAGCAGTAATAGCAACAGTATTAACAATATCCGTTACTGTACAGCCTCGACTCAGGTCATTAACAGGCTTATTTAAGCCCTGTAATACAGGTCCAATAGCAACCGCACCTGAGGTGCGCTGAACTGCTTTATAAGTATTATTACCGGTATTTAAGTCCGGAAAAATAAACACATTAGCAAGACCGGCCACCTCACTCTCGGGTAACTTTGTTTTAGCAACACCCAGGTCAATCGCTGCATCATATTGAATAGGGCCTTCAAGTTTCAAGTCAGGGCGTTGCTGTTTAGATAAGCGAACCGCCTCACGCACTTTATTAACAGCCTCCCCCTTACCTGATGCTCCCGTGGAGTATGACAACATCGCAATCCGTGGGTTAATATGAAACAGGGTTGCCGTATCCGCAGAACTGGCAGCTATATCAGCCAACTGCTGAGCATTAGGGTCAGGGTTTACCGCACAGTCACCATAAACCAGCACACGATCGTCTAAACACATAAAAAAGACACTTGAAACAATAGAGGTTCCAGGCTTGGTTTTAATAATCTGAAATGCAGGCCGAATGGTATGTTGAGTGGTATGAACCGCGCCAGAAACCATACCATCAGCATCTTCCAAGTGAACCATCATGGTCCCGAAATAACTATTATCCGCTAACATGTCAAAAGCCATTTCATAAGTTACTCCCTTATGCTGACGTAATTGAAAAAAACTTTCTGCATAATGCTTTCGTAACAGGGATTTAATAGGGTCAATAATATTAACTCCATCCAGCTGCAACCCCAGCGCCTGTATTTTTTGCCTTATCAACTCTTCATTACCTAACAGGGTTAATTTAGCAACCCCTCTTAAAACTAGAATCTCTGCCGCTCGTAAAATTCGATCCTCCTTACCTTCTGGCAATACAATATGCTGTAACTGTGCTTTAGCTCTTTGAATCAACTCATATTCAAACATCATCGGCGTTACTCGATTACTATAAGTCGAAGCCATTCTTTGTTTAAGATCAGGGATATCAATACTACTTTCAACAACTCCCAATGCAGCCGCAATTTTACGTTCATTAGAGGGATCTAATACTGCTTTAACTTCTGTAACATTTATTGCAGTGGTAAAAGTATCACTGGCAACCCCTAAAATAGTAAATGGAGACTTACTAATTCCGGAAATTAGTTTAGTTATCTGAGGCTCAGGCTCTTGTTTTCCTGTCAGAACCAACCCTGCAATTTGAGGATACTTAGCTGATTTATGAGCCATTAAGCTAGCAAGAATAATATCGGACCGGTCACCTGGGGTAATAATCAAATCTCCTTCCTCCAAATGATCTAAAAAATGAGGAATTTGCATCGCCGCCACTTTATAATTCAAAATAGTTCGCTTTAAAGTTTCATTATCCCCACTCAGTACTTTAGCTTTTAAATTACTGACAATATCACTGAGGGTAGGTTTTTCTAAAGCGGCAATCATAGGGACTAAATAAACCGGATGCTTAGCACCTTGGTGCATAAAATAATCTTTTAAGTCACCAATATACCGTTCATCTACTCCGTTAATAAATAAGGCTAAAATATCACAACCATGATCTTTTAATGACTGTCTGTAACTAGCCGCTGTATCAATAATTTCATCAATACTGCGTCCATTTCCCTGTAAAATAGGTATTAATAAGCAGCCAAGATTATTAGCAACATCCGCATTAAAATCAGCCTCTATTGCTACTTGTGCCTCACTGAAGCTTGTTCCCACAGATAAAACCCGGTCACACTGCCGCTCTAAATTTTTATACTTAATAAGAATAATTTTAAGCAATTCATCATAACGATTTGATGCTAGCAACTCTCTGGCCCTCTCAATTTTACAACCATACATTGATTCACAAGGTATATCTAAATGATAACGGTTAACTACCAGGTTAATTAGTCTATCAGCCTCAACATCACCATGAACCACAGGTCGAAAAAACCCTAATTTTGAGGTTTCTCCCGATAACAACTCCATTAAGGTCAGTACAATTGCAGATTTACCACTCCGTTGCTCTACACCAGCAATATAAATATTTTGGGCCATAGGCCACTCCTAGATAAGGTTTATCCTTTGATTATAGATTTACTTACAAAACAGCCTGGTTTCACCTTACTCAACAGCAACTATTTGAGGGAAAATCAAGCCTATTACCTGAGAAGAAATCAGTATATATAGCAAAGCAAGCCCTAAACCAAAAGTAAAAGGCTTTTCCAAGGCCTGACTAAAAATATGTCCAGATACCAGCCAATGCCAAATCATTAAGGCAATAATAGATAAAATAGAGAAAGCCGAACCATCTCCTACTAGTGTTGCCATCACAGGAATAGCAAAAAAACTAATTAAACTATCTGTTGCAATTAAGGCGCTTGCAGTTTGTTGGTAACGGGCTGGTTTTTTTGCAAAAAATAATATTACTTTGACAAAACCAAGTAATAAAACAATCTCAACAGTCGTTTGAAAAATAGCATGAATGAAATCCATATTTAGAATTAAAACCAACAAACTAATACAGAAATACACGGGGATTAACAGCAACAACAGTGCCTTTGTAACAGGCATATCTTGAGGCCCTTTTTTAAAAAGGCAAATATTAAAAATCAAGGTTAATAATTGGTACATTTTTTATGCTTTAAAAAAGTTAGATATATATACCAATATACTTGGCACTATTATGAAAGTCCAATAGCCCTTTTCAACCAGCCCGAATGATTTTTTTTGCCGGGAACTCAGAATAATAAGTTTGACTCCTATCAAATTATTACCCATACTTTTATCGAGTGCATCCCTTAACTTTAAAGAGCCTTAAATACCTACCTATCTGAACATGGAGACCCAGCGATGAAAGCCTTACAAATCAAACAAACTTTATTAGCCTTAGTATTAGGCTCAACAGCTTTGTCTGCTACTGCTGATTGGACTTTAAACAATGCAAACTCATCACTTAATTTTATTTCTATCAAAAAATTAAGTATTGGTGAAGTACATGCTTTTAATTCAATAAGCGGCTCGCTTAAAGACAATGGTGACGCAAAAGTAAATGTTATTTTAAGTAGCCTTAATACACAAATTCCCAAGCGCGATGCTCGAATGAAAAAAGTACTATTTGAAATAACAAAGTTTCCACAAGCCAGCGTAACAACAAAACTAGATATAAAGCGTATCAACAGCTTAAAAGTGGGAGAATCTTTTTCTCAAACTGTAGAGCTTGCCTTATCAATTCATGGGCAGCAACAAGAAGTTGAAGCAAATATGCGCGTCACAGCTCTGGCAAACAACAAACTATTAGCCTCCACAATTAAGCCGATTATTATTAATGCTAAAGATTTTCAGCTGGTAAAGGGTATTAAAGTATTGCGCACACTGGCAAAACTACCTTCTATTAGCACTGCTATTCCTGTAACCGCTGACTTTATATTTGAAAAGTAGCTGAAATTTGAATGGTGCGTGGAACGCACCCTATTGTATTTGATGATATTCGAATTTCTTATGGGGAATAAAATGTTTAGCCGTTGCCTTATCCTTCAAAATCAGAAATGCAAAAAATCATGTAGGGTGCGTTCCACGCACCAATACCAATTACGGCACACACCCTATTTTGTCTAATTATCGTAGACTTTATATTGGTGGTCGCACCTATTTTTTTACGGTTGTGATGCATCGGCGACAAACCATTTTGTGCAATGATGATATGCGCGCTGCTTTGCGAGATGCCATTATTTCAACGCGTAAAACACACCCTTTTGAAATTGATGCCTGGATTTTAATGCCTGATCATTTGCATTGTATTTGGACTCTTCCAGAAGGCGATACTAATTTTACTACACGTTGGGCTATGATTAAGCGGTATGTTACCAAGCAATGTGCAGCAAAATATCAACGTGATGAATGGTTAAATAAATCCAGAGTTAAACGTAGAGAATCTACATTATGGCAACGCCGTTTTTGGGAGCATCAAATTCGTGATGATATGGGTTTTCAGCGACATTTTGATTATATTCATTTTAATCCTGTCAAACATAGATATGTTGATGCTGTTAAGGATTGGACATTTTCAAGTTTTCACCGGTATGTAAACAATGGCATTTATTCTAACCAGTGGTGCGGTTTGGGTGAAATTGATATTGATTTTGGGGAGCCGTAAATTGTTTGGTATTTTGTGCTTGGTGCTTGGTGCGTAGAACGCACCCTACATTTAAAAATTGGTAGGGTGCGTTCTACGCACCAAGAACTAAGGGCATTAATTTATATGCGAGTTCCAGGTAAAAAATAATTTTATGGATAAACTAATTCAAGAACAACAGTTAAGTCGGTTAGATACGGCTTTTGCCAATTTTTTAAGCCAAAGATCTTCAGCAAATACGGTTCAAAAAGCAATATTAGAAACCTTGCTGTCAAAACTGTCTTTTGAACAGTCTCAAGGTCATAGCTGTATTAATATTTCTGAAGCTGAAAAAAAATTAATCTTAGCCTCAGGGCTTGTCTCAGAAAACAACATAGCCCCATTAAAATTAGAACAAAACCGTTTATATTTATATCGCTACTGGTCTTACGAGAATAGTTTAGCAGAACAAATTAAACAGTTAATAGCAACCCCAACCCCTTGCCATAATAATAACTCGCTTATTAATCGTTATTTTATTGAATTAATAGATGAAACAGACTGGCAAAGGGAAGCGGCGATTAAAGCGATAAGTCAATCCTTTACAATTATTACCGGTGGCCCCGGAACAGGAAAAACCACAACAGTGGTTAAAATTTTAGCCTTATTGCAGGAATTAGCAGCAACAAAAGAACATGTATTACATATTGCTTTAGCCGCGCCAACAGGCAAAGCAGCTATGCGTTTGCAAGAGTCCATTGGCTTTAGTAAAAGCACATTGCCTTGTGCTGAAAGTATAAAGCAGCGAATACCAGAAACCGTCACCACAATCCATCGTTTATTGGGTGCAAAACCACCCTCACCTTATTTTAAACACGATTCCACTCAACCGCTAGCTTATGATGTTGTGGTGGTGGACGAGGCATCCATGATCGATTTAGCTTTAATGAGTAAGTTAGTCGATGCATTAAAACCAGGAGCAAGACTTATTTTACTGGGTGATAAAGACCAGCTAGCTTCCGTTGAGTCTGGTGCTGTTTTAGCTGATTTAACAGTTGCACTCCCATTAAATACGGTGGAGTTAAAAAAATCATACCGCTTTCAAGGTGACATTAAGGATTTAGCTATTGCGGTAAATTCGCAGTTATTTAAAACAGCATGGAAATTACTCAATCAAAACTCCCAACAAATTGGCTTGTTATCAGGCGACTTAATTAGCTATATAAGTGAAAAATACACCGCTTATCTAAACAAAGTTAATAATAATGCTGATTTTTCCGAAATTTATACTGAATTTTCCCGTTTCCAAGTGCTATGTTCAAATAGGCAAGGTGAACAAGGTGTGATTGAAATAAACCACAAAGTTGAAACCCATTTCCAGCAACAAAACATTATTCATATTTCAGGGCAATGGTATATAGGTCGTCCCATTATGGTCATGCAAAATAATGCGGGTATGCAGTTATACAACGGAGATATTGGAATTTGTTTATTTGATAAAGTATCAAAGCGTTTAGCTGTTTATTTTTTACGCTCTGATGGCAGTGTAAAAAAAGTATTACCGAGCCGTGTACCAAAACACGAAACTGTTTTTGCCATGACCATACATAAAAGCCAAGGTTCAGAATTTAATGACTGCTTATGTGTACTGCCTGAAGTCATTAATCCTGTGTTAACAAAAGAACTTATTTACACAGCAATTACTCGTGCAAAAACCTCATTAAAAATTGCCAGTAATTATGCTGTTTTTAATCAGACTATACAGAAACGAGTTGACCGTACAGGTGGGTTATTTGAAAAGCTAGCAGACACAGTTTAGCTTTTAAGGCTTAAATTAAAAAAATTTTACCACTCGGACAGCAAAGAATATCTATAACTTTTCCTCCCTTTGTGTCCCAGTGTCTTTGTGTGAGTGTAGTTTCTATAATCTATTTCATAGCTATATTAACTGCCATAAAACCGAGTCGTATCTAATGATCTCTTTGTACTGAAAATTTAGCCAATGAAATCAAAGCACTTTTAGACTCTGATTCAGGTAAACAAGCTAAAGCTGCAATTGCTTTTTGTGCCGCTTCATCAGCACATTTTTCAGTATATACAATCGCATCGGTTGCTATAACAATATCATAAACCTGGTTAAAAGCTTCTCTGGAACCTTGTTTAATCGCATCAATAACAACTTTTGCCTGGCTTTCTGTGCCATGAGAAATAGCATAAATTAAAGGTAATGTTGGCTTTCCTTCCGCCAAATCATCACCTAAATTTTTACCTAAATCTTCAGTGGTTGATTTGTAATCCAAAGCATCATCAATTAACTGAAACGCAACACCCAATTGCTGACCGTACAAAGCAAGTGCTTCTTCAGTTTTTTTATCAGTCTCTGCAATCACTGCTGCCAGGCGAGTTGCAGCACTAAATAAAATAGCTGTTTTTCTAGCAATCACTTCCAAATATTTTTCTTCTGTTGTATCTGGGTTGTTACAGTTTAATAACTGTAAAACTTCACCTTCTGCAATCGCTGTTGTTGTGGTAGAAAGAATCTCCATAACGCGCATATTATTCGTGCGAACCATCATTTGAAAAGCACTAGAATAAAGGTAATCTCCCACTAAAACACTGGCAGCATTTCCCCAAACAGCATTAGCACTCTCTTTGCCTCTTCTTAAATCAGACTCATCCACAACATCATCATGCAATAAAGTAGCTGTATGAATAAACTCAATAACTGCCGCTAAAACCAGATGATTATCGCTAACTTTTCCTAAGGCCTTAGCCGCTAATAGTAAAAGCATTGGCCTTAATCTTTTACCACCACTACCAATAATATAATGGCTCATTTGGTTTATAAGAATAACGTCCGAACTGAGTTCATTGACTATTAGCTGGTCAACGGCCTTGGCCTCAGCCACCGTTAAATTTTTTATTACTTCAAAATCAATAACTTCCGAAGAATTTCCTGTACCTAGTATTGTCATTCTTATTTAACTTGCATATATCTTATGAGAATCAGCCAACCATGCTATTGAATAATGCAGGGTGGTGTCAATAGCTTTGTTGTGTTATTTTATACACAATCTTATGGGGTGAGTTAAAAAAATATTGACGAACCTTGATTTTAAACATATAATTTTCTGTTCACTTTTAACAGATTAAATGCTTGGAGCTTACGCAGATGTACGCGGTAATTCAAACAGGTGGTAAACAGTACCGAGTTGAAGAAGGTACGACACTTAAAATAGAGAAACTTGAACTTGGTGCCGGCGACAGCGTAGAGTTTGATAAAGTATTAATGGTTCAGTCTGACAGCGAAACTAAAATTGGCCAACCTTATGTTGAGTCAGGAAAAGTTACTGCAGAAGTTGTCTCTCAAGGTAGACACAAGAAAGTAAAAATCATTAAATTTAAAAGACGTAAGCACCACATGAAACAAATGGGGCATCGTCAATACTTCACAGAAATCCAGATTACTGGTATTTCTGCTTAATTAAAAAGGAGTAAAAAATGGCTCATAAGAAAGCGGGTGGTAGTACTAGAAACGGTCGTGATTCCAATGCCAAACGTCTTGGCGTTAAGAGATACGGCGGTCAGGAAGTTTCAGCAGGAAGCATACTAATTCGTCAACGTGGAACTAAATTCCATGCTGGAGATAATGTAGGAATGGGTAAAGATCATACTTTATTCGCCAAAGCTGATGGCAAGGTACTTTTTGCAGAAAAAGGCCCTAAAAATCGTAAATTTATTAGTATCGTAGCTGCTGCATAAAGCTAAGATTCTATAAATAGACTAAAAGCCTCGTCTTTGACGGGGCTTTTTTGTTTGTGGTAATAATAATACAGAACGAACAATACCCCCCTTCTCTGTATTTAATGGGCAAATCAATATTGAGTGTTGAGTGCCCATACACTGAAGAAAAAAATGAGATTTGTAGACGAAGCTGTAATTCGAGTTGAAGCAGGAGCAGGCGGTAGCGGTGTTGCCACCTTTCGCAGAGAAAAATACATTCCAATGGGCGGCCCTGACGGTGGTGATGGTGGTGATGGTGGCAGCATATATCTTGTTGCCACCGAAAACGTTAATACTTTAGCTGATTTTCGTTACAACTCTTTACACAAAGCTCAACGCGGGCAAAATGGCATGGGTAAAGACTGCACAGGCCGAAAAGGGGAAGACCTTTACGTGTCTGTCCCACCAGGCACCTTGGTCTACGAGACAAGCACCGATGAAAAAATTGGTGACTTAATAAATGCAGGCGACACTTTATTAGTCGCCAAAGGCGGCTTTCATGGCCTTGGAAACACACGCTTTAAAAGTAGCGTAAACAGAACTCCCCAGCAATTCTCAAAGGGTAAACCCGGCGAGTTTAGAACCCTAAAACTGGAACTTATGGTTATCGCTGACGTAGGCTTGCTAGGTTTACCCAATGCAGGTAAATCAAGCCTAATTCGTTCGGTATCATCAGCTAAACCAAAAGTAGCAGACTACCCCTTTACTACATTACATCCCAACTTAGGCGTGGTACGAGTAGATGACTTACGTAGCTTTGTTATTGCGGATATTCCTGGTGTTATTGAAGGTGCAGCAGAAGGTGCCGGCTTAGGCTTACAGTTTTTAAGACATCTTTCTCGCACAGGATTATTACTGCACATTCTTGATGTACAACCCTATGAATCTGACGACACCCCCGTTGAAGCAGCAAAAAAAATCACCCATGAAATTGAAAAGTGGAGCGATGATCTAGCAAGCAAACCTCGCTGGTTAGTTTTAAATAAAATAGATCGCTTACTTGATGAAGAAAATGATGCTCACTGTCAGGCTATTATTGATGAACTTGAATGGAAAGGCCCCGTATTTGAGATTTCAGCCTTAAAAAAACTAGGCACTCAAAAATTAATGTACGCCATTATGGATTTCTTAGATCAACAACGGCAGGAAAAAGAAAGTGAGCAGGAGTGACTTCTCTAATGCAAAAAGAATTGTTGTAAAGATTGGCAGCTCTCTTTTAACCAATGGAGGATTAGGCTTAGACAAACCTGCTATTGCTGCCTGGGTTAAACAAATGGCTCAAATCAGGCAACAAGGAAAAGAAGTTTTATTAGTCTCCTCTGGCTCAGTTGCTGAAGGAATAAGCCGCCTAGGCCTAAAAAAACGTCCAACCACCTTACATGAACTACAAGCCGCAGCATCAGTAGGCCAAATGGGTCTGGTGAGAATTTTTGAAGATAACTTCCAAAAATACCAGCTACATTCTGCACAAGTTCTTTTAACCCATGAAGATTTATCAAATCGTCAGCGTTATTTGAATGCCAGAAGCACCTTATTAACCTTGTTAGATTTTGGAGTTATCCCTGTTATTAATGAAAATGATACGGTAGCAACAGAAGAAATTCGTTTCGGTGATAATGATACTTTAGCCGCATTAGTTGCCAACCTGGTTGAAGCTGATTTACTAATTATCCTAACCGACCAAGCAGGACTTCTTGACTCTGACCCCAGCATTAACCCTAATGCCAAGCTAATATCAACAGCGAGCGTAAATGATTCTATACTAGATGAAGTTGCGGGCGAAAGCCGTAGCGGTCTGGGTAGAGGTGGCATGTTCACAAAAATACGAGCTGCTCGACTTGCCGCACGCTCAGGTGCAGCAACAATTATTGCTCCAGGTGCTGAAAAAAACATTATTTCCAGAATATTGTCCGGGCAAACTCTTGGCACTCACTTAAAACCTAACATCGCCCCCCTAGCAGCAAGAAAACAATGGCTAGCCGGCCAATTGCAAATAAAAGGCTCATTAACTTTAGATGATGGCGCTGTAAATATCCTTACAAATGCAGGAAAAAGCCTTCTTGCTGTGGGAGTTCGTTCGGTAACGGGTGAGTTCCAGCGCGGAGACCTTGTATCCTGCCTGTCAAAAGAGGGTAAGGAAATAGCCAGAGGGCTTATTAATTATGGCTCAACGGATAGCGGTAAAATAATAGGCAAAGCAAGCTCTGAATTCCAAGCTTTACTAGGCTATGCAGATGATGATGAACTCATCCATAGAGATAATCTAGTGCTTATTTAAACGGAAGTGGGTTAAATCTGAAATCAAGGAGTCAGCCAGCTTGATTATAGTGATTAAGGCCATCATCAAGTTGAGTTTAATTTCACCAGCTCTGATAAAACTAATATTACAAATCATCCAGAAGGCTTATTATCCCTCGCACCTCTTTGCTTTAATACAAGTGCATTAAAGGCCTGATTCTGAGTCGATACAGCAAGATTTTCTTGAACAGCTAAATGAGTTAAAAAATATTCAACTTTTTTCCGAGGAATCAGTAAGCCAGCTCTTTCCAGAAGGTGATGGAAGCGGACAAAGCGCGGAGCCCAGTCACAATAAGCTCGCTCTGTACGTACCAAGGGGTCAGCCAGCTTGGTTCTTTGGTATGTTTTAAAATAAGTTAATTGACAAAGTTATCAAAAATGATAATATTTTAACCCTTGGAATGGCATATATCGCTTTACAATCAAAAAGTAGAGACTGAAATGCTATCTTTACCCAAAGGAATTTTAGCTAATTTTTTGCATATAGCTGAAATGATGGAAGAGTGTGGTCCAGCACTTGGTTTGCCATATACAAAATCATTAGGTAAGGGGCTTTTTGAAATTAGAGTTAAAGGCTCTGAGGGAATTGGAAGGTCATTCTTTTGTATCCGCTATAAGTTACAGGGAAACAATATTTTTTTGAAAAAAAACAGCTCATAATACAAAAAATCTTGACAGGGTTTTTGTGTTGAAAGCGGTAATTTTACAGCTTTCAACATGAGTCACTCATTTTATCTGTTCCTCATGCCACAATGCTATATCAAACGTTTTATAAGACAGCCAACAGCAAGGGCTTTGGTTGTAAAATAAAATAGCTTATATCTTATCCTAAGGACAAAAAATCGACCTAAAAAACTGATGATAAAATAGTCCCATCTTACACCTCTTATGGGATTCAAGCAGTTGAACAAAAATGATATTCAAGAAATCATTACTGGTTTACACAGTGAAACTGCCTCCTTGTCAGATCCTAAGACAAAAGATATTTTTAATACCTTGCTTAATGTGATTGATAAACTTTACAGTGAAACTGAATCGCTAAAAGAACAAAACCAACAGCTCAAAGATGAAGTTAATTGTTTGAAAGGTGAACAGGGAAAGCCTACGATTAAAGCGAATTGCCACCCCAGTGATCATTCTTCAGAAAAGGAGCGAAAAGAGAAT
>VAPK010889312.1_pt1 | contig 17238 bp, 27 predicted proteins | sample 3395031 | NCBI WGS metagenome assembly VAPK01 (sample SAMN08290443, study PRJNA428436) | hydrothermal vent metagenome | isolation source: Deep-sea hydrothermal vent chimney 1 | place: Pacific Ocean: Juan De Fuca Ridge
CATGCATTCCAATGAGCGTGAAGATATAAAAGAAGCCTATGCTGGCGATATCGTCGCGATTGCATCACTAAAAGATGTGACCACGGGGGAAACTCTTTGTGATCCTGCGCATCCTGTTATTCTTGAACGTATGGAATTCCCGGATCCGGTTATTTCCATCGCTGTTGAGCCCAAAACCAAGGCCGATCAAGAAAAAATGGGCGTTGCGCTTAATCGTTTGGCGGCCGAAGATCCAAGTTTTCGTGTTGCTTCTGATGAAGAAAGCGGACAGACAATTATTTCAGGTATGGGTGAATTGCACCTTGACATTCTGATTGATCGCATGCGGCGTGAATTTAATGTTGAGGCTAATATTGGTCAGCCTCAGGTTGCCTATCGCGAAACCATCACCAAATCCACCGATATTGATTATACTCATAAGAAGCAGTCGGGTGGTTCTGGTCAGTTTGCACGAATTAAGATGACTGTGATGCCTAATGAAGCAGGCGCCGGTTTTGAATTCGACAATACGATTGTTGGCGGAAATATTCCCAAAGAATATATTCCTGGTGTGCAAAAAGGCGTTAACAGCGTGATGGGAGCCGGTGTTTTGATTGGTTTTCCGGTTGTTGATGTAAAGGTCACTTTGACCGACGGTGCCTATCATGATGTTGATAGTTCGGTGCTGGCTTTTGAGATTGCGGGTCGTATGGGCTTTCGTGATGCTTTGAAGCAAGCCGGTCCAAAACTTCTTGAACCTATCATGAAGGTGGAAGTTGTTACTCCCGAGGACTATATGGGAGATGTTATTGGTGATTTGAATTCCCGTCGTGGGCAAATTCAGGGAACCGAAGCGCGTGGCGTTGCTACGATGATTGAAGCGTTTGTTCCGCTGGCCAACATGTTTGGTTATGTGAACAATCTGCGCTCCATGAGTCAGGGACGGGCGCAGTATAGCATGCAGTTTGATCACTATGAGCAGGTGCCGGCGGCGACTGCTGAAGAAATAATGGCGAAATATCGCTAAACTAAAATTTGGATTTAGGTTGGCTTGAGTGCCAACATACTTACGGAGAAAAGAAAATGGCTAAGGTTAAGTTTGATCGTACCAAACCCCACGTCAACGTTGGCACAATTGGCCATGTTGATCACGGTAAAACTACATTGACAGCGGCTATCACCAAGGTGCTTGCTGAAAGTGGCGGCGCGGAAGTAACCGCGTTTGACGAAATTGATAAAGCGCCGGAAGAAAAAGCCCGTGGCATTACGATTTCTACTTCCCACGTGGAATATGAAACAGAAAACCGCCACTATGCCCACGTTGATTGTCCCGGACACGCCGATTATGTGAAGAACATGATCACCGGTGCCGCTCAGATGGATGGTGGAATTCTGGTTGTTTCAGCTGCTGATGGCCCAATGCCCCAGACTCGCGAGCATATTTTGCTGGCCCGTCAGGTTGGTGTTCCTTCCCTGGTTGTTTACATGAATAAAGTCGATCAGGTTGACGATGAAGAACTGCTCGAGCTGGTGGAAATGGAAATTCGTGAATTGCTATCTTCCTATGATTTTCCGGGGGATGATATTCCGATCGTTAAAGGTTCGGCTCTTGCCGCTCTTGAAGGTCGCGATGATGAAATCGGCAAGAATTCAATTCTTGAGCTGATGAAAGCGGTTGATGAATATATTCCAACTCCAGCTCGTCCAAAAGACAAGCCATTCCTGATGCCGATTGAAGATGTGTTTTCGATTTCGGGTCGTGGTACGGTTGTTACCGGACGTGTTGAGCGTGGCGTTGTCAATGTTGGCGAAGAAGTTGAAATCATCGGTATCAAAGAAACCCAGAAAACTACGGTTACTGGTGTTGAAATGTTCCGCAAGCTGCTCGATACGGGTGAAGCTGGCGATAATATCGGCGCTTTGATCCGTGGTGTTGATCGCGAGCAGGTTGAGCGTGGTCAGGTTCTTTGTAAGCCTGGTTCGGTTACTCCGCATACCAAATTCGTCGGTGAAGCTTATATTTTGAGCAAAGATGAAGGTGGACGTCACACTCCATTTTTTACAAATTACCGTCCGCAATTCTATTTCCGCACTACCGATGTTACCGGTGTTGTGACTTTGCCTGATGGCGTGGAAATGGTTATGCCTGGTGATCGGGTGGAAGTTAATGTTGAGCTGATCGTTCCGATCGCCATGGAAGAAAAGCTTCGCTTTGCTATCCGTGAAGGTGGTCGTACCGTTGGTTCAGGTGTTGTTTCCAAAATCATCGAATAGATTTTTGAGACTGGCGCGGCTTTTGTGTCGCGCCGGTCTTGATACTTAAACTACTACCCAGCGACAAATATTGGCATTGGGCCAATAAATTGGAAAAAGCGAAATGAAAAGTCAAAATATTCGTATACGGCTTAAGGCCTTTGACCATCGTGTTCTTGACGTATCGACACGCGAAATCGTCTCTACGGCGAAGCGTACCGGTGCCCAGGTTCGTGGTCCTATTCCTTTGCCGACACGAATTGAGAAATTCACCGTCAACAGGTCTCCCCACGTCGATAAGAAAAGTCGGGAACAGTTCGAAATCCGCACCCATAAAAGGCTGTTGGATATTGTCGAACCCACCCCGCAGACTGTTGATGCACTTATGAAACTCGATCTCGCCGCAGGCGTAGATGTTGAGATTAAGCTCTAATTCGAGTTTGAAGAAAGAGGTTGAACCAATGCGTTCTGGATTGATCGCACAGAAGCTGGGCATGACCCGCATTTTCACCGAGGACGGTACTAACGTTCCTGTGACAGTGTTGGATTTGCAAAACTGCCAAGTGGTAGGCCAGCGGACGGAAGATAAAGACGGCTACACTGCACTACAATTGGGTGCCGGTGCCGCTAAAGTTAAAAACGTTTCCAAAGCCCGGCGCGGACAATTTGCCCTCGCCAAGGTTGAGCCGAAACGTTGTGTTGGAGAATTTCGGGTGAGCGAGGACAATCTCATTGAGGTTGGTGCTTCCATGCTTGCAGATCATTTTGTTGATGGTCAGCTTGTGGATGTTACCGGTACTTCTGTGGGCAAGGGTTTTGCCGGTGCTATGAAGCGGCATAACTTTAGTGGTCTTCGCGCTACTCACGGTGTTTCCATATCTCACAGATCTCACGGCTCGACTGGTAACTCTCAGGATCCTGGTAAAGTGTTCAAAGGCAAAAAAATGGCCGGACATATGGGTGCTGAACGCGTAACCACGCAAAACCTTGAGATTGTGCGCACTGATAATGAGCGTGGTCTTATTATGGTCAGGGGTTCTGTTCCCGGATCTAAAGGTGGCTGGGTATTTATTCGTGATGCGGTTAAAAAATCCGCGCCAGAGGGTGCTTCGTTCCCGGGTTCGTTCACGGGTGCACAGGATAATGCGGCTCCCGCCGCTGCTGAAAAGGAAGTTGCTGAAAAAGCTGATGCATCGACTTCTGATGGGGGGAGTGAATAAATGGATATCAAGGTAACAAGTCTTGGCGGCAAGTCAGCCGGCAAATTGAGTTTGCTTGAGAGTATTTTTGGTCTTGAGCCTCGTGCTGATATTTTGCAACGTATGGTTCGCTATCAATTGCTAAAACGTCAGGCGGGCACCCATGCGGTGAAAAATCGTTCTGATATTCGCGGAACCACTAAAAAGTCCGTTCGGCAAAAAGGCAGCGGTGGCGCTCGTCACGGTTCGCGCAAAGCCAACCTGTTTCGCAGTGGTGGTCGCTCGTTCGGTCCAACACCAAGAAGCCATGCGATTGCGATGCCTAAAAAAGTTCGCGCTCTTGCTCTAAAACATGCGCTTAGTTCTAAAGTTAAATCAGGTGATCTGATTATTTTGGACAAGGCGGAAGCAAAAGAGGCTAAAACTTCATCATTGCGGGCAAGTTTTGGCAAGATGGATCTTTCCAATGCGCTGATCATTGGTGGCGCCGAGCTGGATAGTAATTTTTCTCTGGCGGCAAGAAACATTCCTTTGATTGATGTGCTTCCGGTTCAGGGCATAAATGTTTATGATATTTTGCGTCGTTCCAAACTGGTTTTGACTAAAGATGCCGTTGAAGCTTTGGAGGCACGTTTGTCATGAGCAATGTAAAAGATTATGATGTGATTGTAGCTCCGGTGGTGACTGAAAAGTCCACCATTGCATCTGAACACAATCAGGTGGTGTTTGATGTAAACATCAATGCGACAAAACCTGAGATCAAGGCTGCTGTTGAGCGTTTGTTTTCGGTCAAGGTAAAGGCTGTCAACGTCAATGTTCGCAAGGGTAAAGTTAAGAAATTTCGTGGCATAACCGGTCGTCGTAAAGACGTTAAGAAGGCTATTGTCACACTGGTCGAAGGCCAGGTAATCGACATCGCGTCGGGTCTGTAAGAGAGGCTCAAAGGAAAGATTATGGCATTAAAATCATACAACGCCACTTCTGCCGGTCGCCGGGCTTTGATCGGGATTGATCGCTCAGAACTCTGGAAGGGCGGCCCGGTTAAAAAACTGACCGAAGCCAATTCTTCAAAGGGTGGCCGCAACAATCGTGGTCGGATAACCATGCGTCGTCGTGGTGGCGGACACAAGCGCACCTATCGTCTGGTGGATTTCAAACGTACACGCTTTGATATTGTGGCAACTGTTGAACGGCTGGAATATGATCCAAACCGCACAGCTTTTATTGCCCTCATTACTTATGATGATGGTGAGCAGGCATATATCATTGCGCCGCAACGTCTGGCAGCGGGTGACAAAGTTGTCTCCTCGCTCAGTGCAGTTGATGTGAAGCCGGGCAACACAATGCCGCTGGAAAAAATGCCGGTGGGAACGATTGTTCACAATATTGAAATGAAGCCTAAGAAGGGCGGGCAGGTGGCTCGTTCCGCCGGAGCCTATGCTCAATATGTGGGTCGTGATCATGGTTGGGCCATTTTGCGCCTTAACTCGGGCGAGCAAAGAATTGTTCATGGTTCGTGTCTGGCAACAGTTGGTGCTGTTTCCAATCCGGATCATTCAAATACCAACCTTGGAAAAGCGGGGCGTTCGCGCTGGCTTGGTCGTCGGCCAAGTGTTCGTGGTGTAGCCATGAACCCGGTTGATCACCCCCATGGTGGTGGTGAGGGTAGAACTTCAGGTGGCCGTCATCCGGTTACACCCTGGGGTGTGCCAACCAAGGGTAAGAAAACTCGTAAAAACAAGTTGACGGACAAATTCATTGTTCGCTCACGTCACGCCAGGAAGGGCCGTTAGAATATGTCTCGTTCCGTTTGGAAAGGCCCGTTTGTTGACGGGTATCTGTTGAAAAAAGCCGATAAAGTTCGCGAAGGCGGACGTCATGAGGTCATTAAGATCTGGAGCCGTCGCTCAACTATATTGCCGCAATTTGTCGGGCTGACCTTTGGGGTCTACAATGGCAAAAAGCATATTCCGGTTTCGATTTCCGAGGATATGATCGGTCATAAGTTTGGTGAATTTTCGCCGACCCGTACCTATTATGGTCACGGGGCCGACAAGCGCGCCAAGAGGGGCTGATTATGGGCAAGAAAAAAACCGAGCGCTCGCTCAAAAGCAATGAGGCTCAGGCCGTATTGCGCAGGGTTCGCACCAGTCCGCAAAAACTTAATCTGGTTGCCCAGTCTATTCGGGGCAAAAAGGTTGAAGCTGCACTGGCTGATTTGAGCTTTTCTCCCAAGCGCATTGCCGGGGCTGTTAAAAGCACTCTGGAAAGTGCGATTGCCAACGCTGAAAACAATCATAATCTTGATACGGATACATTGGTTGTTGCCGAAGCATTTGTTGGTAATTCCTTGGTTATGAAACGTTTTAAGGCACGGGCCCGTGGGCGTGGTGCAAAGATATTGAAGCCATTTGCGAACCTTACGATTATTGTTCGTGAAGTTGAGGAGACCGCATAATGGGTCAAAAAGTAAATCCGATTGGTATGCGGCTGGGGATCAATCGCACTTGGGATTCGCGTTGGTATGCGAACAAGGGCGAATATGGTGTTTTGCTTCAGGAAGATCTGAAAATTCGCAACATGCTTGAAAAAGAACTCAAGCAGGCAGCGGTTTCAAAAATTGTTATTGAACGTCCGCATCGCAAATGCCGGGTATCAATTCACACAGCGCGGCCGGGCATTGTTATCGGCAAAAAGGGTGCTGATATTGAAACGCTTCGTGGCAAAATTCGTAAATTTACGGATTCAGAAGTGCACGTGAATATCGTTGAAGTCAGAAAGCCTGAAACTGATGCGACTTTGGTTGCTCAGGGAATTGCCCAGCAGTTGGAACGCCGGGTAGCGTTTCGCCGGGCAACCAAGCGCGGTGTTCAAACAGCTATGCGTATGGGAGCTTTGGGCATTCGTGCCAATGTTGCCGGACGTCTTGGCGGAGCAGATATTGCGCGCACCGAATGGTATCGCGAGGGCCGTGTGCCATTGCATACGCTTCGTGCTGACATTGATTATGGGGTTGCGGAAGCTGCAACGACCTATGGTGTGATTGGTATTAAGGTGTGGATTTTCAAGGGTGAAGTTATGGAACATGATCCCATGGCCCACGAACGCCGCGCAACCGAAGGCGGTGGTGGTGGTGGCCAAAAGCAGCGGCGCTCGCCCGGTGCTGGAGCTTAAGGATAAGTTAGATGCTGCAACCAAAACGTACAAAATTTCGCAAGGCCCATAAGGGGCGCATTCATGGTGTTGCCAAGGGTGGAACCAATCTGACTTTTGGTCAGTATGGTCTTAAAGCTCAGGAGCCAGATCGTATCACGGCTCGTCAGATCGAAGCTGCGCGTCGGGCCATGACCCGTCATATGAAGCGTGCCGGTCGTGTGTGGATTAGAATTTTTCCGGATCTCCCGGTAACTGCCAAACCTACCGAAGTTCGGATGGGTAAAGGCAAGGGAGCTCCTGAATATTGGGCGGCGCGGGTTAAGCCTGGTCGGATCATGTTTGAACTTGATGGGGTAACAGAAGATGTGGCGCGCGAAGCTTTGCGGCTTGCTGCCATGAAATTGCCGATCAAAACGCGCTTTGTTAAGCGCATCGCTGACTAAGGAAGCGCGAAGATGGATATTGCAGATATCAGAGCAAAGACAATGGACGAGCTTAAAGACGAGCTGGTTACATTGAAAAAAGAGCAGTTTAATCTGCGTTTTCAGCGGGCAACCCAGCAGATGGAATCAACGGCGCGGGTGCGTCTGGTTCGTCGCGAAGTTGCTAAAGTCAAAACGGTCATGCGCGAAAAGCGCGACAGCTAAGGGCAAAAAAAATGCCAAGACGAATTTTGCAGGGGACTGTTGTCTCCGACGTAAACGACAAAACAATAACCGTTCGGGTGGAGCGCCGGTTTGCGCACCCCCTGTACAAAAAAACCATTCGCCGGTCGAAAAAATATCAGGCGCATGACGAAACCAATTCCGCCAAAACTGGCGACAAGGTTTCAATTCGTGAATGCGCGCCTATTTCTAAAAATAAGCGTTGGTCGATAATTCTTTCGGCTTAACAATTAAGTTTGAATATCGGGTGGATCAAAAATCCTCCTGACAAGTAGAGAAGGCATCGAATAATGATACAGATGCAATCAAATTTGGACGTTGCCGACAATTCCGGCGCCAAACGGGTTATGTGTATTAAAGTGCTTGGTGGATCCAAGCGCCGATATGCAGCTGTTGGTGACTTGATTGTTGTTTCGATCAAGGACGCTATTCCGCGTGGCAAAGTGAAAAAGGGCGAGGTTGCCAAGGCAATCGTTGTGCGCACCAAGTCTAATATTCGTCGCAAGGATGGTTCTGTTATTCGTTTTGACAGCAATGCAGCGGTGTTGGTGAATAATAATAATGAGCCGATTGGAACACGTATTTTTGGCCCGGTTCCCCGTGAACTGCGTGCGAAAAATCACATGAAAATCATCTCGCTCGCTCCGGAGGTTTTGTAATGGCCGCGAAGTTAAAAAAAGGCGACAAGGTTGTTGTACTGACCGGGAAAGACAAGGGTAAAACAGGGGAAATTCTGCAAATTCTTGTGGAGAAGAACCGCGCTCTTGTGGGCGGTGTTAATTTGGTCCGTCGTCACACCAAACAGTCTGCTTCTCAGGAAGCGGGGATTATTTCAAAGGAAGCGCCGCTTCATTTGTCTAATCTGGCTTTTGCCGATCCTAAAGACGGCAAGCCGACACGGGTCGGGTTTGAAATCAAGGATGGCAAAAAACAACGTATTGCCAAACGTTCTGGAGAAGTGATCAATGGCTGAAACTATGGTGCCGCGTTTTCGCACTCGTTTTGACGAGGTTGTTCGCGCTGGAATGATTAAAACATTTAATTATGAAAACCCGATGCAGGTTCCGCGTTTGGACAAAGTTGTTCTGAACATGGGTGTTGGCGAAGCCGTCAATGATACTAAAAAGGTAAAATCTGCAGTTGCAGATATGACCCTTATTGCCGGGCAAAAGGCGCTGACTACCTATGCGTCCAAGTCAATTGCGGGTTTCAAGGTGCGTGAAGATATGCCCCTTGGTTGTAAAGTTACACTGCGCAAATCACGCATGTATGAGTTTGTTGACAGGTTGATTAATATTGCATTGCCGCGAGTTCGAGATTTTCGTGGACTGAATGTGAAGAGTTTTGACGGCAATGGCAATTTTGCCATGGGCATCAAAGAGCATATTGTGTTTCCGGAAATTGATTATGACAAAGTTGATCAAATCTGGGGCATGGACATTATCGTTTGCACCACCGCCACTACCGACGAAGAAGCATTGGCGCTGTTGCGTGCATTTGACTTTCCCTTTGGCCAGGAAAATTCCTGAGGGAATATTAGAGAGGATTAATTGAATGGCAAAAAAGAGCGCCATTGAAAAGAACAACAAGCGTCGCAGAACCGTGGCGCGTTTTAACGAAAAGCGCGTTGCGCTCAAAGCCATGGTGTCGGATAAATCCGTTTCTTTGGAAGAGCGTTTCAATGCTCAGTTAAAACTGTCCAAACTGCCCCGTGATGCGTCACCGGTCAGGGTGCGCAATCGTTGTGAAGTTACCGGGCGGCCCCGCTCTGTTTATCGCAAGCTGAAAATGAGCCGTATATCTTTGCGTAATCTTGGCAATCGCGGGCTTGTGCCTGGCATGGTCAAGTCGAGCTGGTAAGGAGAAAACAGATGAATCTCAATGATCCTCTTGGCGATATGCTTACTCGCATTCGCAACGCTCAGATGCGTAACAAGTCCACGGTTTCAACGCCGGCGTCGAAACTGCGTGGTTTTGTGCTGGATGTGTTGAAAAGCGAAGGTTTTATTCGCGGCTACACAGAGACAAAATTTGAAAATAATTCGAGTGAATATTCAATCGAATTAAAGTATCTGGATCGTGATCCGGTTATACGGGAAATCAAACGCGTTTCGCGTCCCGGTCGCCGTATTTATGCTTCGGTGAAGAATATTCCTAAGGTTGCCAACGGGTTGGGTGTTTCCATCCTTTCAACGCCAAAAGGTGTTATGGCAGACCATGAGGCACGTTCTAGTAATGTTGGTGGTGAGGTATTGTGCCAGGTCTTCTAGGCTGCGCAATATTTTAGAAGAGAAATGAACCGGGAAGGTTTTTAATATGTCACGTACTGGCAAACAGCCTGTGTCCATTGAGGGCGTGACGGTATCTGTTGATGGCTCCAAAGTGAGTGCAAAAGGTACCAAGGGTGAATTGAGCATGAACCTGCTTGAACTGGTAAATATCGAGCAGGGTGAAGGCGAGTTGGTTTTAACGCCTGCCAATGACAGCAAGAAAGCCCGGGTTAACTGGGGTACTTCGCGGGCATTGGTGCAAAATATTGTTACCGGCGTAAAGAATGGTTTTTCTAAAAAACTGTTGATTTCCGGGGTTGGTTATCGTGCGGCGGCTCAGGGAAGTAATTTGAAGCTAACGCTTGGTTTTTCTCACGATGTGAATTATCAGGTGCCGGATGGCATTCAGGTGCAAACACCACAGCCTACCGAGATTATTGTTTCAGGTATTGATAAGCAATTGGTCGGTCAGGTTGCAGCGAATATTCGCGAATATCGCAAACCAGAGCCTTATAAAGGCAAAGGTGTTCGGTATGAGGATGAATTTGTCTTCCGTAAGGAAGGGAAGAAGAAGTAAGGAGTGCCTTTAGATGGCAAACCGTATACAAAATTTGCGCCGCCGCAGTTCGCGGGTGCGCCGTGTTATAAAAACCAGGGCAGGTGGGCGTCCTCGTTTGTCGGTTTTTCGTTCCGGCAAGAATATCTATGCCCAGATCATTGATGATGTAACGGGTCACACTGTGGCCGCTGCTTCAACTCTTGATAAAAGCCTTAAGGGCAAAGCAAGTGGTGCCGATCAAAAAGCGGCTGGTGCCGTTGGCAAGCTGATTGCTGAGCGGGGCAAAAAAGCCGGGATTGAAAATGTTATTTTTGATCGTGGTGGATATATTTATCATGGCCGGGTGAAAGCTCTGGCCGAGGCTGCCCGCGAAGGCGGATTACAGTTTTAATTTTTTTGAACTTAACGAACTAAAGAAGCAGGTTTTGCCATAATGAGAGACGTTCAGGATCGCGATAGTGAGTTTGTTGATCGCCTTGTGCATATCAACCGAGTAGCCAAAGTGGTGAAAGGGGGACGTCGTTTTGCGTTCGCCGCCTTGGTGGTTGTTGGAGATCAAAAGGGCCGGGTTGGCTTTGGTCATGGCAAGGCTCGTGAAGTGCCAGAAGCCATTCGCAAAGCAACAGAGGCTGCAAAGCGCCAGATGATCAGGGTTCCCCTGCGCGAGGGGCGTACCTTGCATCATGATACCGGTGGTCGCCATGGTGCGGGCAAGGTATATTTGCGGGCAGCTCCTGCGGGAACCGGAATTATTGCCGGTGGTCCCATGCGTGCGGTTTTTGAAACTTTGGGCATCAATGATATTGTTGCGAAATCTCAGGGTTCTGCAAATCCCTATAACATGGTACGGGCTACCTTTGATGCGTTGAAAAGCGTTGATAGTCCGCGCTCGGTTGCGCAGCGTCGCGGCCTTAAAGTTTCTGAATTACAGGCTCGTCGCGGTGAAAACGCGTCAGACGCCTAGGCAAATTATATCGGAGTAAACGGATAATGGCTGATAAAACCGTAACCGTAGAACAAATCGGAAGTCCAATTCGTCGCCATAGAAGCCAGCGTGCTACTTTGGTGGGGCTGGGGCTTAACAAGATGCACAAGCAGCGGGTGCTTAAAGACAGCCCGCAGGTGCGTGGAATGATCAACAAGGTTTCCCACCTGGTTCGCGTTGTTAGCGAGAGCTAAAGGGAAAGGCAAAATATTATGCGTTTGAATGAACTTAAAGATATAGCTGGTGCCAACAAGGCACGCACAAGGGTTGGCCGTGGTATCGGTTCTGGTACCGGAAAAACCGCTGGTCGTGGTGTAAAGGGACAAAAGTCCCGTTCAGGTGTGGCTATCAAAGGCTTTGAAGGAGGGCAAATGCCCCTTCATATGCGGATGCCAAAACGTGGTTTTAACAACCCGTTCGCCAAAAAATTCAATGCGGTACGTCTTGATAGAATTCAAGATGCCATTGATGCGGGACGGCTTGATGCCAAAGGTGTTATTGATGCGGCAGCGCTGGTTGGTGCCAAAGTTATCCGCCGGGCAAAAGATGGCGTTCGCCTGGTAAATGGTTCCGGTGAATTCAAGGCCAAAAAAGTCACTTTTAATGTTGCCCATGCATCGGGTGGTGCATTAAAAGTAATTGAAGCCAATGGCGGCAAAGTCGACGTGATTGTGGTCGAAAAATTCGTTGGCAAAAAATATTCGCCCTCAGACGCTTAAGTATCGCGTCAGCTTAAAAACATTACGGAGTCAGAATGGCCTCTGCAGCCGAGCAATTAGCCTCCAATCTCAGTTTTTCGACCTTTTCCAAGGCGAAAGAACTGCAAAAGCGTATCATGTTCACCCTTGGTGCGCTTTTGGTTTATCGTTTCGGAACCTATATTCCGGTTCCAGGGATTGATCCTGCCGCTTATGCTCAAACATTTGAGCAGGCCTCGCAGGGCATCGTTGGCATGTTCAACATGTTTTCTGGTGGTGCGGTTGAGCGTATGGCGATTTTCGCCCTTAACCTGATCCCCTATATTACCGCCTCAATTGTTATTCAGGTCCTCACATCTGCTTCTCCAAAACTTGAAGCATTGAAAAAAGAGGGTGAATCAGGACGGCGTAAAATCAATCAATATACCCGCTATCTTACCGTGCTTTTTTGCACTGTTCAGGGGTATACCATTGCTGTGGGTCTGGAATCCAGCCAAGGGGTCGTGCTTAATCCGGGTTGGTTCTTTCGTCTTTCAACGGTTGTGACCCTTGTTGGCGGCACCATGTTTTTGATGTGGCTTGGCGAGCAAATCACCCAACGCGGTGTTGGTAATGGTATTTCATTGATTATTTTTGCAGGCATCGTTGCAACATTACCTCCCTCGATAGCCCAGACTCTTGAATTGAGTCGAACCGGTGCTTTGTCATCGATTGCAGTATTTGGTATGTTGATTTTGGCAATAGTTGTAATTGCTGTGATCGTATTTTTTGAGCGTGCCCAGCGGCGTTTGCTGATTCAATATCCAAAACGCCAGGTTGGCAATAAAATGTTTCAGGGTGATACCTCCCACCTGCCGCTAAAACTTAATACGGCTGGGGTTATTCCGGTAATTTTTGCTTCTTCCATGCTGTTGATGCCGGCAACGTTTACTTCGTTTGCCCAGCCAACGGGGGGAGAGGCCAACTGGCTACAGGTTATTGCTGCGCTTTTGGGGCGCGGCCAACCGCTCTATCTGGCACTTTATGCTTCGCTGATTGCATTCTTTGCGTTCTTTTATACGTCGATTGTTTTTAATCCCAGCGACACTGCGGACAATTTGAAAAAATCAGGTGGGTTCATTCCAGGGATTCGCCCCGGTGAGCGCACGGCCTCCCATATTGATTATGTATTGTCCAGAATTACCGTGGCGGGGGCTGCCTATTTGACAATTGTTGCTTTAATTCCGGAAGTTTTGCTATCGCAGTTGAATGTTTCGGCATTTCTTGGCGGCACGTCACTGTTGATCATGGTTACGGTTACCCTTGATACCATTTCTCAAATTCAAAGCCATTTGATTGCCCAGCAATATGACGGGCTGGTCAAACGGTCCAGACTTGGAGGCAAAAGGCGGCGATGAGGCTTATAATAATGGGACCACCGGGGGCCGGAAAAGGCACTCAGGCAAAAATTCTGGTTGATGGGTATTCAATACCTCAGCTTTCAACCGGTGATATTTTACGCTCAGCAATTCTAGCCAACACTCCCATGGGGCAGCAAGCCAAAGAAATTATGGCCCGTGGAGATCTGGTGCCGGATGAAGTTGTTTGCGGAATTGTTTCGGAACGTTTGGACGATGAAGATGCGAAAAGCGGTTTTATTCTGGATGGTTTTCCGCGCACTATAGCTCAGGCTGAAGCCTTGGATGCGATGATGGACGAGAAGGGAATTGCACTTGATGCGGTTATTGTTCTCAAAGTCGATAGTGAGGCTCTGATTGAGCGGATTCGCAATCGGGCGGTGCAAAGCGGCGGTGCAAGAGCGGACGATAATGAAGAGGTGTTGCGTAATCGTCTGGAAGTTTATTCAGAGCTGACCAAGCCGCTTATTGAGTATTACGAAAAGCAGGGAAATGTTAAAAGCGTTGACGGTATGGCTTCTATTGACGAGGTGACAACCGAGATCGCTGAATTGCTTAAAAAATAGGGGCAGCTTGTGTTTGAAGTGTGTTGACTTCACTCAAGCGAATCCTTAGAACCGCGCAAGTCTTATTGTTTTTAAGTCTTGGTATTAATGAGGACTGGTAGCGGTTCCCGATCGTTTTGGCGGGGTCGTTCTCCGGTCCCTTATTGTTGAAATGCTGCCGATATCCTAGACCGGCACATAAATATTGAGGAGAGCTCTGTTGGCTCGTATTGCTGGTGTAAACATTCCAACGAATAAACGCGTGGTTATTGCGTTGCAGTATATTCATGGAATTGGGCCAAAAATTGCTCACGAAATATGTGAGAGCATAAAAATTCCCGGTGAACGCCGGGTTAATGAACTCAGCGATGCTGAAATTATTCAGGTTCGTGAGGCCATTGATCAAGGTCATATTGTTGAGGGTGATTTGCGCCGTTCGGTTGCAATGAACGTCAAGCGCCTGATGGATCTTGGAAATTATCGTGGATTGCGTCATCGGCGCGGTCTGCCTGTTCGTGGGCAAAGAACCCATACGAACGCACGCACACGCAAGGGCCCTGCAAGGGCGATTGCTGGTAAAAAGAAGTAAGGTTTCCTTGTTTTGGAAATCTTCGGTGGAGCCGCCTGGCGATTTTGTTGGGGCGGTGATGAGATCGAATTGAGGATATAAATGGCTAAGAGTGAAACAACTCGCGTTCGTCGTCGTGAACGCAAGAATATTATTACCGGCGTTGCGCACGTCAACGCATCTTTCAACAATACCATGATTACTATTACAGATGCTCAGGGCAATACCATTGCCTGGTCGTCAGCTGGTACCATGGGCTTTAAGGGGTCGCGCAAATCAACTCCTTATGCTGCACAGATGGCAGCGGAAGATGTGGCCAAAAAAGCTCAGGACCATGGAATGAAAACCCTTGAGGTTGAAGTTCGTGGGCCGGGTTCTGGTCGCGAATCGGCTTTGCGCGCCCTACAGGCTGCCGGCTTTAACGTAACGACAATTCGCGACGTAACTTCGATACCCCATAATGGTTGCCGCCCGCGCAAGAGGCGGCGCGTTTAGTACATATTGGTGCGCTCGGTGGAAATATATTTTTCACCGACATTCACATTAAGCGGCGATACGGCAGAAATTAGACCCTTCAGACCTATTCAATCCGCCAAACTAAAAGGATGTTGCAAGTGATCCAGGATAACTGGCAAGAACTGATTAAGCCTACCAAATTAGACATTGTTGTGAACGCAGATGATGCTCGCAAGGCTTCTATTACTGCTGAACCACTTGAGCGCGGATTTGGCCTTACTCTGGGCAATTCACTGCGCCGGGTTTTGCTTTCCTCGTTGCAGGGAGCGGCCGTTACTGCCATGCAGGTTGAAGGTGTTCTGCATGAATTTACCTCGGTTCCCGGGGTTCGTGAAGATATTACGGATTTGGTTCTAAACGTTAAGGGCATTTCTTTGCGGATGGAAGAGGAGGGGCCTAAACGCCTTACTCTGAGCAAAAAAGGACCGGGCGCAGTTACCGCCGGGGACATTGCAACCACCGGAGACATTGAAATTCTCAATCCTGAGCTGGTTCTTTGCCATCTTGATATTGGTGCTGAAGTCAACATCGAATTTACAGTTGATACAGGCAAAGGATATGTGGCGGCTGACAAAAACCGGCCTGAGGATGCACCGATTGGTTATGTGCCGGTTGATGCGCTGTTTTCTCCTGTTCGTCGGGTCAGCTATAAAGTGGAGCCAACCCGCGAGGGGCAAGTGCTCGATTATGACAAGCTGACCATGCAAATTGAAACCAATGGCGGTGTTTCTTCGGAAGATGCCATGGCTTTTGCTGCGCGGATTTTGCAGGATCAACTTTCGGTATTTATCAATTTTGATGAGCCTGTTCAAGAAGTTGCTCAGGATGTAGTTCCCGAGTTGGCGTTCAATCCGGCATTGCTCAAAAAGGTTGATGAGCTTGAATTGTCGGTTCGTTCGGCCAATTGTCTGAAAAACGATAATATTATTTACATTGGCGATCTTATTCAAAAAACTGAATCTGAAATGTTGCGCACTCCCAACTTTGGGCGCAAATCGCTAAATGAAATTAAAGAAGTTCTGGCACAGATGGGCTTGCATCTTGGAATGGATGTTGCCAACTGGCCGCCCGAAAATATTGATGATCTGTCAAAACGCTATGAAGATCATTATTGATCTGTAATTGGTTTTGCCAAATTAGGTTTTACCAAGTACGCGCTTAGCTTTTGCTGGCGTGGAATGAAGGAGAATAAAAATGCGCCATGGAAAATCCGGTCGCAAGTTAAATCGAAACTCCAGCCATCGCAAGGCGATGTTTGCCAATATGGCGGCAGCTTTGATCAAGCATGAGCAAATCACCACTACTGTGGCTAAGGCAAAAGATTTGCGCCCGATTGTGGAGAAGCTTGTTACCCTTGGCAAGCGTGGCGATCTGCATGCGCGCCGTCAGGCAATTTCACGGATTAGAGACGTGGATATGGTTGGTAAATTGTTTGATGTGCTTGGCCCTCGTTATAAAGAGCGTCAGGGTGGCTATATCAGAATTATGCGGGCAGGTTATCGTTTTGGGGACAATGCGCCAATCGCCGTGATTGAATTTGTTGATCGCGATGTGGATGCCAAGGGCCTTGATTCTGGTCCGGTAGCTGATTTTGTTGCTGATGAAACTGAAGAAGAAGCGGTTGCTTAAGACTGGCTGCAAAGGTCCATTGTAGAAAATATTTTTAAGCGGCCGCGGTAATTCGGGGCCGCTTTTTTTATTCAACATTTTTAGTTCCTATACCGGCTTTGAGGAAAGTTTTTTATGGAAAGCAAAATCATTGTCGTAACCGGGATAACAGGTTTTATTGCCAAGCATGTGGCGGCGCAGTTACTTGATTTGGGTTTTGTCGTGCGCGGAACATTGCGCAACCCCGATAAAGAACAACAGGTGCGTCAGGCAATATCCTATATGTGCTCGGAACAAGCACTGGAGCGGTTGCAGCTGGTGAATTGCGACCTGTTGAATGACGAGGGATGGCAAAAGGCCATGGCGGATGCTGAGGCGTTAATGCATCTGGCGGCCTATGTGCCGGCAATGGAGCCAAAGGATCCGGCGGCGGTAATTCGCCCCTCGCTGGAGGGAACTGAGAGGGTATTTAGCTTTGCGCGGGCGGCCAGGATCAAGCGCATAATAATGACCAGCTCGATTGCTGCTATCGGATATGGACATGATATCAAATCCAAATCCAGATCAGTGAATTTGACCTCTAATGACTGGACCAATATCGCAGGACTTAAGGGAGGCTGGGCCTATGCAGAGGCGAAAGTATTGGCGGAGAAAAAAGCATGGGCAATTGCAAAAGAAAATCATCTTGATCTGACATGCATCTGCCCCGGCATGGTGTTTGGTCCTGCGCCCGACACGGATACCAGTGCATCGCTGGAGGTAGTCAAACGCTTGATGAACCGGCAGGTCCCCGCAATTCCACCTGGTGGATTAAGTGTTGTTGATGTGCGCGATGTTGCA
>VAPK011105997.1_pt1 | contig 17238 bp, 18 predicted proteins | sample 3395031 | NCBI WGS metagenome assembly VAPK01 (sample SAMN08290443, study PRJNA428436) | hydrothermal vent metagenome | isolation source: Deep-sea hydrothermal vent chimney 1 | place: Pacific Ocean: Juan De Fuca Ridge
CTCCTCTCAGGAGGGGTGCCATAGGTGAGGTGGTTAAACTATTCCTCCTTAATCCTAATAACTATTGAGAGAAAGGGAATGTTATCGTATTTCTAATATAATGCTCGTCGTAATCTATTATTTCCTCTCCTGACAGGAGGAGTACCGTAGGCGGGGTGGTTAAACCATTTCTCCTTAATCCTGATAACTATTGAGAGAAAGGGAATGTTCGTATTTCTAATATAATGCTCGTCGTAATCTTTTATTTCCTCTCCTGTCAGGAGGGGTGCCGTAGGCGGGGTGGTTATGTGCACTCCAAAGGAGGAGTGTTTATTTTTTAAACACCTCTCTTATGGTATTCAAAACAATTTCTTCCTGATTGAAAACTATTTTATTTTCAAATCGCAACACCTTAATACCGTACGATTTTAAAATTTTCTCTCGTTTATCATCATTTTCTTCTGTAACCGGATTAAAATGTACTTGTCCATCTAATTCAATTGCCAACTTCTCACTCGGACAATAAAAATCAACTATAAAATTATCAATACTGTGTTGCCTTCTAAATTTTCTACCTTCCAGTTTCCTATTTTTTAACAACATCCATAACCTTGTTTCAGCACTTGTTTGGTTATTTCGTAACTCTTTGCGGTAGTCTTTTAATGATTTTTTATTGTGAATTGGATTATTAGGCAAATTTTGTTAGAATTTAAGTTCCTATTTATAATAAAACCACCCCGTCCTGCGGACACCCCTCCTTAAAAAGGAGGGGAATGTTATCGTGTTCCTAATATAATATTCGTTGCAATCTAGTATTTTCTCCTCCTGACAGGATGGGTAACCCTAGGCGGGGTGGTTAAACCATTCCTCCTTAATCCTAATAACTTATTGAGAGAAAGGGAATGTTATCGTATTTCTAATATAATAGTTGTTGCAATCTGCTATTTTTCCCCTCCTCTCAGGAGGGGTGCCATAGGTGAGGTGGTTAAACTATTCCTCTTTAATCCTTATAAATATGAAGAGAAGTGGAATGTTATCGTACTCCTAATATAATGGTTGTTGCAATCTGCTATTTTTCCCCTCCTCTCAGGAGGGGTGCCATAGGCGGGGTGGTTTATATATGTACCCAAAGGAAGAAAGTCATTATAAAACAGTCTTAATACCTTCCACTACTCTTTTTAGATCCTCTTTGGTCAAATTAGAACCACTCGGCAAACAAAGTCCGCGATTAAATAAATCTTCAGAACTTCCATCTATATAAGCTGGAAATTCTTGAAAAACAGGTTGTAAGTGCATTGGCTTCCATAAAGGTCTTGATTCAATATTTTCCTTTTCCAAAGCAAGTCTGATTCTTTCACGAATCTCAAAACTATCGGTTAAAATGGTAGTTAACCACCTGTTTGCATAAAAACCATCTGGTTCTTCCACGAAAGTGATATTATCAAAAGAAGAAAGCTCTTTTTTATAAAAATCAAATACTTTTCTTCTGGCTTCCACCCTAGTATTTAAAACTTCCATCTGACCACGACCAATTCCGGCAACAATATTGCTCATTCTATAATTATATCCAATTTGTGAATGCTGGTAATGTGATGCCTCATCCCTTGCCTGTGTTGCTAAAAATATTGCTTTTTTTATATATTCCTGATTATCAGAAATCAATGCACCTCCACCTGAAGTGGTAATAATCTTGTTCCCATTAAAAGAATAAACTCCAAATTTACCAAAAGTACCCATCGCTTGGTCTTTATAGCTTGCACCAATAGCTTCCGCAGCATCTTCAATAACAGGAATTTGGTGTTTTTCGGCAATAGCCATTAGTTCCTCCATTTTAGAGGGCATTCCGTACAAGTGTACCAAAATAATTGCTTTAGGTTTTTGGCCTTTGGATATTCTAGCTAAAATTCCTTTTTCTAACAATTCCGGACTCATATTCCAGGTATCTTTTTCTGAATCTATAAATACAGGTATTGCTTTTTGGTATCGAATGGGGTTAATCATGGCAATATATGTAAAAGAAGAACAAAGAACTTCATCCCCTTGTTCTATACCTAAAAGAATCAACGCCAAATGAATAGCAGCAGTACCTGAACTTAATGCAGAACATGCTTTTGCCCCGGTATATTTACAAATATCTTGTTCCAATCCGTTTACATTTGGGCCAAGAGGTGCTACCCAATTGGTTTTAAATGCTTCGGTTACATACTTTTGTTCTTCCCCTGTTAGGTGTGGGGAGGATAGCCAGATTTTTTGTTTCATTATTACATTTTACTTTAAAATCATGAGTTTCCCCGTTTGCGTGGGAATGACAGTTTATAAAGGAACACTCTTTAGTATAATGTCATCCCCACGCAAACGGGGATCTTATTCTTTTTTCCTTAATCATTATCCAATCTTCTCTCTCCAACTTTCTCCCAAATCCCTCCAATCTGGATTATCCTTTTCAATGAGTTCTATTTTCCACTGCCTATTCCATTTCTTCAACCGTTTCTCTCTTTTTATTGCTTCGTTGATATTGGTAAATTGCTCAAAGTAAACTAATTTATCCACATTATACCTACTTGTAAAACCTCTTACTATTTTAGATTTATGTTCCATCAACCTTCTTTTCAAATCATTTGTAACTCCTATATATAAAACACCATTCTTTTTGCTTGCAAGGATATAGACAAAGTACTGATGAGTTGTTTTGTACATGATAAAGGTAGATGATTGGGATTCCCACTTTCGTGGGAATGATATCGTTTCAATAAACGTTCTTTAGAGACCCAACAAATCCTCCACGATACGCTCACTTGTCTTTCCATCCCACAGATAAGGTATTTCACCTGCTTTCCAGTCACCTGCATGTAATTTTTTCATAAATGGTGCTATATTATCAGGATTTGTACCTACCAGTTCATTGGTGCCAATAGTAATGGTTTCCGGTCTTTCGGTATTGTCACGCAAAGTCATACAGGGTACTTTCATTACTGTTGTCTCTTCGGTAATACCTCCTGAATCCGTAATAACGGCAAAAGAATGTTGCACCAGATAATTAAATTCTAAATAACCCAAAGGCTCAATCATATGCAAGTTATCAGCTTCTATTCCAATTCCTTTAAGCATTTTGGCTGTCCGCGGATGTACCGGAAAAATAATAGGCATTCCTTTAGCTCCGTTTACAATCTCATCAATCAAATTTTTTAATTGAGTCTCTTCATCTACGTTGGCCGGACGATGCAAAGTCATTACAAAATAACTTTTTTCTTTTAAGCTAAATACATCCCAAGCTTCAGGTTTTTGAAAACGAGACATATTTTTAAGTAAGGTGTCAATCATGGTATTTCCTACATAACGAATCTTAGATGCATCATGTCCTAATTTTCTTAGATTCTCATTGGCAACTTCGCTGGTAGTATAAAAAATATCTGTAATACTATCCGTAACCATGCGGTTGATCTCTTCCGGCATGGTTATATCGTTCGAACGAATCCCTCCTTCTACATGAATCACACCCACACCTAACTTTTTAGCAGCAATACTACAAGCCATGGTAGAGGTTACATCTCCTACTACGAGTACCCAGTCAGATTTACCAATAAAGGCCTCTCCCCCAACCCCTCTCCTAAAGGAGAAGGGAGCTTCTTTTTCGAATTTGAGATCCTTCGACTCCGTTTCACTTCGCTCAGGATGATAGTCAAGTAACAGCGCTTCATAACGCTCCATGATCCTGGCGGTTTGTTCTGCCTGTGTTCCCGAACCTACTTCTAAATTCACATCTGGTTCCGGAATACCAAGTTGTTCAAAAAAAGATCCCGACATTTTTTTATCGTAATGCTGACCGGTATGGATCAAACGGTATTGTATTTTGTCACTTACCTTTTCTAATGCTGCAATGATAGGAGCAATTTTCATAAAATTGGGACGAGCCCCTGCGATGATGTCTAGTTTCATTTATTTAAGTTTGAAGGGAAATATTTGAAGAGAGAAGTTTTAATTCTTCCTGCTTAAGTCTGGTTCCCAATTATTTATTTGTTTAAACGTTTCCCCACTTTCGTGAGGATGACATGTGTAATTATTAAAACGTGTAAATGATTAATTATTATTTTAATGTATTGATTTTGTAAAGGATTGCTGAATGCTGTTTGAGTTTTCTCCCTCTTTCTCTCCATCACATACATTACCACCCCGGCCTTCGGCCACCCCTCCTTAAACGCTATCGCTAAGGAGGGGAATTTAAAATTCATTTACCGACTTAAATAAACTGAATAAGTCGTATAATAAGTGAGAAGTAAACTTTATCCTTTGAACTTTAAACTTCACACTTTTTTTCACTCCAACTCTCTCTCAATAATTACAATTTTAATTTTTCAGGATTCTGATACACATTAAATATGGTAATGATATGAATAACCTTGTTTCTTTCAACTACCTGGTAAAAAACAATATTATGCTTTGTTAAAACTACCTTATGGATAAGCGCATCTTTATCGTAGAAGGGAAATAATAATGGATTTTCAGCAATTGTGATTTTTAGATCCTCCAGTTTATTTAAAAAGTTTCTTGCTTCAGTAGCAGTCCATTTGTGCAATAAAAAAGAAATGGTTTGATCTATATCCTTTAAAGCTCTATTGGTAAGTTTTATTTTATAATCCATATTTTGATCGGGAATCTGCCAATACTTTGTCAAAATCATGAACTCTTCCAGCCTTTATATCTTCCAATCCTTCATTAATTTGTTTTTCAAGCCTTTCCGATAAATTAATATCATCGTATAATTTAGCCAGTATCTTCACTTCATTCAAACTAAAATTATTGCTTTTTCGTTTATTATAAAAAGTAGTTCTGCTAATCTGAAGTTTCTCTAAAATATAATCCAGTTTATAAGGTCCGTTTTCTATAAAGGAACCCAGTTGATTTAATATTGTTTCATATTTTAGCACATCGTTATACATATTTGTTTATTATTTTATACAAATATAGGTTAAAAAATAGAATTTTTTATCATCTCTCTTTTAACTGTAAGGAACGTAAAGGCTGATAAGTGAGAAGTGGGAAGTAATTTAATGAAGATCTTTCTATCCATCACATTCTTCCTTATACTCTATTTTCTAACCACTAAGGGCACAAAGTTTTACGCAAAAAAAACAAAGAGTTAAGAGTAGCGTTGGTTTTTGTACGATAAAGAAATGTTGTTCGAGATTCCCGATGGCTCGGGAATGACATCGTTTCAATGAACGTTCTTGTGAAGACTGTCATTCCCGTATAAGCGGGAATCTTATCGTCATTCCTTTAAACATGATTCCTTCTTTTTTCCTAACCGCGAAGTACGCTAGAGTTTACGCTAAGGGCGCTAAGAGTTATGACACTTCCGGTTATTTGTCCTATAAAGAAATGTTGTTTGAGATTCCCAATGGCTCTGGAATGACATCGTTTCAATGAACAATCTTTAGTTCGATGTCATTACAGCAGAGGCGGTAATCTCATGATCACTCTTTTAATATGATTAAGCCTCCTTCTCCCAATCTCTCTGCAACTCCCTCTTCATCACTTAACTTGTCACTCATAACTCATAACTCATAATTCATAATTCAACCATCTAACCCAGTTTTACCTCCTTAAACCTATCCATATGCTCCAAAAACCATTTATAGGTTTTTTCAATTCCTTCACTAAGTTCCACATGTGCTTTCCAGCCTATTTTATTCATCTTTGAAACATCCAGTAATTTTCGTGGAGTACCATCGGGTTTGGTATCATCCCAAACGATCTTACCCTGATGTCCTACAATTTTCTGAATGGTTTCCGCCAGTTCTTTAATGGTGAGATCAGTTCCTGTACCTACATTATACAAATTATCGGGTAATTTGTTCTCAACGGCAAAAATCACAGCTTTGGCAAGATCTTCTACATATAGGAATTCACGCATCGGTTTTCCGCTTCCCCAAAGAACCACATCATTATGACCGTTTATTTTTGCTTCATGAAATTTACGAATCATAGCCGGCAATACATGGGAGGTTTTTAGATCGAAATTATCAAAAGGACCATATAAATTGGTGGGCATCAGACTTACAAAATCTTTGCCGTATTGTTTTCTGATAGCCTCACATAATTTCACTCCAGATATTTTAGCAATAGCATACCATTCGTTTGTAGGTTCCAGACTATCCGTTAACAGATACTCTTCTTTTATAGGCTGTGGAGCAAATTTCGGATAGATACACGAACTTCCTAAAAATATAAATTTATCTATGTCATTTTGAACTGCCGCATGGATCAGGTTGTTCTGGATTTGCATATTCTCCATCAGGAACTGGTATGGGAATTCACTGTTTGCAAGAATACCTCCTACTCTTGCAGCGGCATCTATGATCACATCCGGTTTTTCTGTTTTGATAAAGTGATCAACGGCATTTTGATCTTTAAGATCCAGTTCACTACTGGTTTTACCTATGATGTGGTTATATCCTACAGATTCCAGTTCTCTCCGTATTGCAGAGCCAACCATACCCCGATGACCGGCAATGTATATTTTACTGTTTTTTTGCATTTGTTCTATTTATTAATTAAGGATGCCTATTGAGTTTGCTTAAGTCGCTCCTCCTCGCAAAGTCTTTTTCTTATTGATATTTCAGGAATCATATTTTACCTTCTGGATTTGTGAACCGAGGAACGAGGTGAAACAATCTCAAGAAGCTTTCACAAAGTATCATACAAATCCTCCCATCTGGAGTTTATTGATTCGATCAGTTTTATCTTTTTAGCCCGTGAACCTGCTTTGATTTGTTTTTCTCTTGCTCGTGCTGTTATGATACTATCGCAATCTTCAAAATAAACCAATTTATCAACGTTGTATCGAGCGGAGAATGAATTTTTATATTTTTTAGTTTTATGACTAAGAATTCAATTTTTTAATTCACTGGTAACACCGGTGTATAAAACTCCATTAGGTTTGTTAGTTGTTATGTATATCCAGGCTTTCATTAAGCTTTCCTAGAATGCTATTCATAATAATTAAGAACTTCATATCCGCCATCTTTTAAGTACTGATTCTTATGCATCAGTTTCAGATCGCTTTGCATCATATCCTTGATTAGGTCTTTCAATTTGTATTTAGGTACCCAACCCAGTTTTTCTTTGGCTTTGGTTGCATCGCCAATCAATAATTCCACTTCTGTAGGTCGGAAATATCTTGGATCTACGGACAGTACTTCTTTTCCAATCTCGATCTGATATTTTGGATGAGAACAGGATTTTACAAAGGCTTTTTCTTCTACTCCTTTTCCTTTAAATTCGAGTTCCACCCCAACTTCGGCGAAAGCCATCTTTACAAAATCTCTTACTGATGTGGTCTTACCGGTTGCGATCACCCAGTCTTCTGCCTCATCATGTTGTAAAAGCATCCACATCATTCTTACATAATCCTTGGCATGTCCCCAATCTCTTTTGGCATCGAGATTTCCAAGATATAGTTTATTCTGTAATCCCAAAGCGATCTTAGAAACAGCCCTTGTAATCTTTCGGGTTACAAAAGTTTCTCCCCTGATAGGGGATTCATGATTGAACAGAATTCCGTTACAGGCAAAAACACCATAGGCTTCCCTGTAATTTACTGTGATCCAATAGGCATACATTTTAGCTACTGCATACGGACTCCGGGGATAAAAAGGTGTTTTTTCTGTTTGAGGTACTTCCTGAACTTTACCATATAATTCAGAGGTCGAAGCCTGATATATTCTCACTTTCTTATCCATTTTCAGAATTCTTACTGCTTCTAAAAGTCGTAAGGTTCCAATGCCATCTGCATTAGCAGTATATTCGGGCATATCAAATGAAACATGAACATGGCTCATTGCTGCAAGGTTGTAGATTTCATCCGGTTGTGTTTCCTGAATGATCCTTATCAGGTTTGTACTGTCGGTCATATCACCATAATGCAAAGTGAAATTCTGATGATCTACATGAGGATCCTGATACAAATGATCTATCCTGTCTGTATTAAAAAGTGAAGATCTTCTTTTTAATCCGTGAACCCTGTATCCTTTCTTTAGAAGGAATTCACTTAAATAAGCACCATCCTGTCCGGTAACCCCTGTTATTAATGCAGTTTTTGACATATATTTTGTTTTTTATTGGTTTGTATATCTATTAAACGTTGGTTTGGTAAAATATTATATTGGTGAATTAGTATGGTACAGGATTCCGGAATGTTGTTTGAGATCCCCCTTTTCAGGGGAATGACATCGTTTCAATGAATATTCTTATAAAAATTGTCATTCCCACGCAGGTGGGAATCTTATCATCACTCCTTTAAACATGATTCCTTCTTTTTTCCTAACCGCAAAGTACGCCAGGGTTTACGCAAAGAATACTAAGAGTCATAAGCATGAAAGGTTTTTTGTACGATAAAGAAATGTTGTTCGAGATTCCCGATGGCTCGGGAATGACATCGTTTCAATGAACGTTCTTGTGAAGACTGTCATTCCCCTGAAAAGGGGAATCTCCTCCTCATTCCTTTTATTAGGATTTACTTCTTTCTCTCATATTATCTCCAAGATTGAACACTCATAATTCTTAACTCCTATTGTATCTTCATTAACTATCCATCTTTTTAACTTTATCCTTTAAACTTTTCACTCCCCCCTCAATGACTCACCCCTTCTTTTTTAAAAAAGGCAGAAGCAAAAGTTCTAAAGAATATTTCTACATCAAATTTGAAAGATTTTCTTTCTTTATATTCTTTTTCCAATGCTACTTTTTCTTCTATAGATATCTCATCCCTGCCATTGATCTGTGCCCAGCCTGTTAAACCTGGTAAAAGCCCCTCTATTTTGGCTTGTTTGCGTAACTCCATCAAATCATCCTGGTTGTATAAAGCAGGTCTCGGACCAACAAACCCCATTTCTCCTTTTATAATATTAAATAGGTTTGGTAATTCATCTAAACTCAATTTTCTCAACATTTTACCAATTTTTAATACATATTGCTCAGGGTTTTCCAACAAATGCGTTGCAACATTGGGTGTATTCTTTTTCATGGTTCTGAATTTATACATCGTAAAAAATGTATAATCCTTCCCTACCCGTTTTTGTGTAAAAAAAACAGGGAAACCATCATCTATAATAATCAGGATGATTACAATTAAAAAAACAGGACTAAGCCCTGTTAACATCAATATAGCGAGTATTCTGTTGAACATTTATTACTTAATTTTAAAATTCTCAGAAAGTGGTTTTGGTCGCCAGTTAAGTTCTTTTTTCGCTTTTTCTGAAGATACAGTCAAACTGGATGTGATCTTATTTAATTTTAAACTATCAATAGGGAAAACGGGTATAACATCACCTATTTTAGCTAATAAACTAACAACTGAATAGGGTAAATTTTTAACATTTTTAACTCCTGATTGATTAGCAAGTATGGCTGAGATCTCTTTAAATGTATAATCCTTCCCTACCCGTTTTTGTATAAAAAAAACAGGAAAACCATCATCTATAATAATCAGGATGATTACAATTAAAAAAACAGGACTTAGCCCTATTAACATCAATATAGCGAGTATTCTGTTGAGCATTTTTTCTTATTTATTATTTTTTAAATCAGTAAAATAGATATTTAACTGATCAAATAGAGTTTCTTTTTCAAAATACTTAATATAATAATTATAACCATTTTCTTCCATTATTCTCAATTCATCTGCTCCCTTTTTTGATAATTCAATACTTTTTTCGGCCAATGAATGAGCATCACCAGCTTTTACTGCATATCCACATTTACTATTTGCAATTAAATCATTACCTTCACCATTAAGAACTCCTAAAACTACTTTTTTTGAAGCCATATAGGCCTGTACTTTAGCCGGAACAGTCAGTGAAAAAATAGGTTCATCTTTTAGCGATACTAACATAACATCTGCCATTTTAAAAAATGAAGGCATTGATTCTAATGGATGCCTTCCTAAAAGATAAATATTATTTAATTGTTTCCTTTTGATTTCATTTTTAACCCATTCAACTTTTCTTCCATCACCAACGATTATCCAATTAATATTATTATTTTTTGTATACTTTGCTGCTTGTAATATGGTTTCAAATCCTTGCCCTTCTCCAATATTTCCGGCAAACATAATGTTAAACCCCTTAGGTAAAGATTTTGAAGTTTGAATTTGTAAATCTGTATTTGTATATACTTCTTCTGCCCAATTAGGAAAATACTTAATAGCTTTTCGTTGGTTTTTACATTTTTTAAGAACAGATTTTTTAAAGTGTTTTGAACTGACTAAAATCAAATCTGAATTGTTATATATATTAGCTACAATCTTATCTAAAGAATTTAATACCAGATTATTCTCAATATTTGTTATTGCTGTAATACTCTCAGGCCACAAATCTAATATCCACAGAACGACAGGCGTATCATACTTTTTCTTTATCCATAAAGCAGGCAAGGCCATTGTAACCGGCGATAATTGTTGAACGAAAATAACATCAAACTTGTCCTTAATGCGAAACTTAACAGTAAAGAATGAAAAGAAAATAAATGATAAATAGTTAAGTATTAAAGGAATTGCACTTCCATTCTTTCTCGGAAAAATAGGGGTTCTAATAATTTTTGCACCATAAATAATTTCCTCTCTTTTGTTAAAAAAATTATACCCATTATAAAACTTACCCTGTGGATAATTAGGTTTCCCTGTTAATACGGTTACCTCATGCCCTCTCCTAACTAAATCAAAAACAATTTCATTACCCTTAAATACTTCGGGATAAAAATACTGACTAACAAAAAGTACTTTCATTTTTTATTTCTTCCAAACAACTTGATTCACATAATCGGTATATGAAAGTATGATTCTTAATACTTTATCAGATACATTAGGTATAGAATAATCAGATACCGGTCTCATATTTCTTTCTTTTCCTCTTTTTTGTGTTTCCAACACCGTTAATCCCTGCATGATACGCTCCGTGTTCATACCCACCATCATAACCGATGCTTCTTCCATGGCTTCCGGGCGCTCATGTGCCTCTCGAAGATTTAATGCCGGGAAGTTTAATATAGATGATTCCTCACTTATTGTACCACTATCTGACAGTACTGCCTTTGATTCCATCTGCAATCTTACATAATCATTAAAACCCATGGGTTTCATTAATTTAACATTTGAATGAAACTTTATTCCCTTGGCCTCAATCATACTTCGGGTGCGGGGGTGCGTAGAAACAATTACAGGGTAATTGTATTTTTCCGCTATCTGATTTAAACTTTCAACCAGATTATTGAAGTTCCTTTCTGAGCTAATATTCTCTTCCCTGTGTGAGGAAACAACAAAATATTCTCCCGGTTTTAACTCTAATTCTTCCAATACTTTTGATACTTTGATCTTTGGCATTTGCGAGTGTAGAGCCTCAAACATCGGACTACCGGTTTTTATTATTCTATCCGCAGGCAAACCTTCTCTTAATAAATACTCCCGTGCTATAGAACTATAGGTAAGGTTGATATCTGATATATGATCTACTATCTTTCTGTTGGTTTCCTCAGGAACTCTTTGATCAAAACATCTGTTACCCGCTTCCATATGAAAAATAGGAATCTTTCTTTTCTTGGCAGGAATCGCACATAAACATGAATTTGTATCTCCTAATACTAAAAAAGCATCCGGTTTTACTTTTTCCAGAATTGGATCCACATTAATCAATATCTGGCCGATAGTTTCGGTTGCATTCTTCCCTGCTGCATTTAAGAAATAATCAGGCTTTCTTATACCAAAATCCTCAAAAAATACTTCATTTAATTCGTAATCATAATTTTGTCCGGTATGTATCAATATATGTTCAATTGCTTCTGATGTTTCCAACTTTGCTATTACCTGTGATAATCGGATGATCTCCGGTCGTGTACCTACTACGGTTACTACTTTTAGTTTTTTCATTGTTTATATTGTGACTAAATCGCTTTTTTGTTTTGCCCCTCCGCTAAAGGGTGCAAAAAAGCTTAGTTATTGACTTTTGATAAAGTTTAATAATTCTAAAAGAACTTTTTCTATATTTGAAATAACTTCCTCATTTGTAAACCTTAAAACTGTGATATTATATTCTTTTAATATATCTGTTCTATCATTATCGTATTCATTTTGTTCCTCTTCTAAATGGTGTTTTCCATCAATTTCGATTGCTAAAAGTAATTTATGACAATAAAAGTCAAGAATGTAATTATTAATTGGATGCTGTCTCCAAAATTTTAAACCATGAAATTTCTTTCTTTTTAACCTTTCCCAAAGTATAACTTCAGATTTTGTCATTCTCTTTCTTAATGATTCAGCATTTTTAAAAATTTGAGCTGAAGCACCATGAAACATTCCTTCACTCTCTTTTGATATTTTCTTTTTCATGTAAACAAATCACGAAAGTCATTTTCACCTTCTACTTTCAAATCATTCATCCCAATAATAATCTAGGTAAAGAATAAAGACTATTGTTGTAAATCATTTTCACCCTTTAGGGTTGGGGCAAAAAAATGATTTTAAACTACACTACTTCAAAATAAGTATCCGGATCCTCTGTATCATACGGCTCATTGATCCAGAATAAGGTTACCAACTCCTCCTCTCCTGTATTGATAATATTATGGGTTGTCCAGATAGGCATATCCACAAACGATGGGTTTTCTCCATCCAATTTGTAATTGATAACTTTGTCCGTTCCTATCTGCCTTAATTGAATGGTTGCTTTTCCTTTTATTACAGCAAAACGTTCTGCTTTTCGGGTATGATAATGATTTCCTCTTGTTATTCCGGGAACGGTTGTTGAGTAGGAAAACTGACCTGAACTGTTAGTTCTGGCAATTTCTACAAAAGACCCTCTGTCATCTGTATGTTTTGTATAATAAAACGGATAATGAGTTTCATCAACATATGTTCTATATGTATTAAAAAGATCCTTTTCAAAAGGTTTTCTCAGATTAGGAAATATTCCTTTTTCTAAATACTCTTCTTTAAAGTTTTTTAAGATGGCAAGTATTTCTGTTACTTTAGCGGTGTATTGATGTGGAACGGTATACCTTTCAATACGCAGGATTTCTCCAACGGATTCCTCCTCTTCGTTTCGTTTCGCTTCACTTTGGTCGGAATGATGTTGCAAATCATCTCGAGATGACATTTTAGTCATTCCGAGCGCAGTCGAGGAATCTCCAGTAGCTTTCTCCTTTACCTTCTGTATCATCTCCTCTACCAGCTTGTGAACATATATCAAATCCAGCTTTCCATCTACATGAACTTCCGGCACTTCATTATGTGTTAACTTGTAACAAAAGGTCGCTATAACCGAATTGTAATTAGGTACTCCAAAAGCTCCAAATACGTTGGGTATGATGAGTCCGGTAAATGCTGCTCCATTTTCTTCTGCCCATGCTTCCAATAATTCTCTTCCTTTAAATTTTGATCTTCCATATGGATTGTCTCTCTCTTCTTGTGTAGAAGACGAGAATAATATATGTGGTGTAGATCTAGTTGTTTTACAGGCTCCTATTAATTGTTCAACCAGTTTAACATTGGTATTGTATAGAATATCATCATCCTTGTATCTGTTGATAGCCGCCAGATGGACAATTGCATCACACTGTTTAACTATCTCCTCCAGTTTTGACTGATCCTGAAAATACGCATCTTTAAAATCTATAACTTCAAACTGATCGTCCAGTTTTAAATAATTATATAAATGTGTTCCTACAAATCCGGCTTGTCCGGTGATGGTTATTTTTATTTTATTCATATATTTTACCTTTTGTCACGTCATTCTGAGCGTAGCCGAAGAATCTTATCATGAGACCCTTCTACTTTATTTCATTTCGATCTGGGTAGCTCTGTTGGGAGATTGGCTCTTCGAATACTAATGGCTCTCTCCATTTCGTTGCGCTTCGCTACACTTCAGTCGAGATGACGGTATTCATTACGTTTGATTATCAGTTTAGAGGAACTCCCAATCATGGATTACACTTACAATCACCATTCTTCCCCAAAAGCTCCAACTTTCATTCTCTCATTGTCACTTTTGGCATCTTCCAGACTCAAATCAGAAAAGATTATTAAAATTGAATTTGGTTCTAAAGCTATAAACCCATTTGCATTGCCAGATGGAATATATAAAACTGTGGGTTCTGTATCTGAAAGTGTAAAACTCTTAACCTGCTTTGTAACAAGATCGGCTACTTTAACTTTGAAACTCCCTTTGATACAGTGAAACCATTTGGTTTCTTTTTGATGCACCTGCCAGGCTCTGACTGTTTCTATATCAAAATGAGTAGTCTTATAAAATCGTTTTACTTTTGATAGATCAAAGTCGTTGATGAATTCGAGTTTACCACGATTATCGGTATGTGAGCCTCCTGTTATCAGTTTCATCTTTTTTTCGTCATTTCGAGCATAGTGCAACGTAGCTGAGAAATCTAATGATTACAAAATAATACAGACTCCTCCGTTTCACTTCCCTTTAGTCTGTTTCAGTCGGAATGACGTGATTGTAAACTGCTACAGATTCCCTCCACTTCGTTTCGTTTCACTTCTCTACGGTCGGAATGACGTCGTTGTCATTTCGAGCGCAGTATAACGTAGCCGAGAAATCTAATGATTGTAAAATAATATAGATTCCTCCGTTTCACTTCCCTTCAGTCTGTTTCAGTTGAAATGACGTCGTTGTCATTTCGAGTGGAGTGCAACGTAGCCGAGAAATCTAATAGATCTAAAACAATACAGATTAATCCGTTTTTATTTTAATAATCTTGAATTAAAACTTCAGATGGAATACTTAAGCTTTTACTTAATTTCCTAATCATATCAATTGTTAGTTTTCTTTTCTTGTTCAAGATTTCACTAACTCTACTTTTCAATCCCACAACTTCAGCTAAGTCCTTTTGTTTCATACCTAATTGTTCCATTCTAAATTTTATAGCTTCAATAGGATCAGGCATTCCTATTGGGAAATTTTCTTTTTCATATTTTTCTATAAGTATCGATAAGATTTCCAGCTCATCTCCATATTTACTTCCCGGTTCTGCATCAAAAATCACTTCCAATCTTTGTAGAGCTTTATCATAATCCCTTTCAGTTTTAATCGGAGATATTTTCATAATCTTATTTCTTAAATGGTTGTAGCATCAATTTTGTCATATTCAGCATGAGTCCCTATAAACCTAATCCAAATAATTTGGTATTGAAAATTAATTTTTACAATTAATCTATAACGATTACCTTTTATATTGAAAACTATTCTGTTATTTTCTAAAATACTTGCACTTGGATATTCCTTTTTTAATTCATTATGGTTTTTCCAGATAGCTTTTTCAGCTTCTTTGTACCATGATATTAACTGTTGTTCACTATCATTATGTTTTTCCCAAAATAATCTTAAAGTTTTTCTTGCTATTACTCTCAAAATATAACTTTTAATATGCAAATATACAAAATGTTCCCGTATTGGGATTTTTTATATAAAGTATTATTCAAGCCAACTAGTCACAAATTACTTCAATTCATTGATTTCCTCCACATAAGTCAGCTCCATAATCTTCTCTTTCGTTTCCTCTACAGAAAGTCTTCTTGTATTATGCGAGTGATATTCTTCTTCTTTACTTAGTTTTTCATCGCCTTCTGAAAAGAACTTCGTATAGTTAAGATCCCGGTTATCTGCCGGAACTCTGTAATAATCGCCCATATCTTCTGATTTATGAAATTCTTCTTTAGTAAGTAAGGTTTCATAAAGCTTTTCTCCATGACGTGTACCGATGATCTTGATCTCACTATCCGATTGAAACAATTCTTTCATAGATTGTGCAAGATCACCAACGGTAGATGCAGGTGACTTTTGTACAAACAGATCTCCTTGTTTACCATTTTTAAATGCGTAAAGCACCAGATCCACAGCTTCATCTAGGCTCATCATAAAGCGTGTCATTTTAGGATCGGTCACTGTAATCGGATTCCCTTCTTTCATTTGTTTGATAAATAAAGGAATTACAGAACCTCTGCTTGCCATTACATTACCATAACGGGTTATACAAATGGTTGGGCCATTCTCTCCTATATTACGCGATTCGGCAATGGCTGTTTTTTCCATCAAAGCCTTGCTAATACCCATGGCATTGATCGGGTAAGCTGCTTTATCGGTACTTAAAACAACCAGTCTTTGTATATTATTCTCTGTAGCTGCCTTGATCACATTAGCTGTACCAAATACATTGGTTTTGGTTGCCTCCAAAGGAAAAAATTCACAGGAAGGCACTTGCTTTAAAGCTGCTGCATGAAAAACATAATCTACACTTCGCATAGCAATATTTACACTGTCGTAATCTCTTACATCTCCTATATAGAATTTAAGTTTATCATTTTGAAACTCAATTCTCATATCTTCCTGTTTTTTTTCGTCACGGCTAAAAATTCTAATCTCTTTAAAGTCTGAATCAATAAAACCTTTAAGTACTGCATTACCGAATGAACCTGTACCTCCGGTGATTAAAAGGATCTTGTTTTTAAACATTATAGCTATTTAAAATTTCATTTAATTGAGTTTCCCAAAAGTATTTAGGGTTTTTATTTAATTCTTCTTTCTTCCTTTTTAATATATTCGGGTTGTTATATATTTCCATAACTATTTTCAATAGATCATCTGAATTATTATACTCCACTTCAAAATAACCTCCTTTTGGAAAGTAATCATTTTTAGTTTGTATTTCTTTATTTATAATAGGCACAGTATTTGACATTAAACAATCACCCCATTTATTGGGTGTTGCTACTCTATTAATTTCAACTGCAGGATCGTAAAATGTAATTATTAAATCTGAATTATGGTATTCTCTTAATGAACTAATAGGATCTAACTCACCTAAGTAAATTACATGTTTATTATTTAATATTTTTTCAAGGTTATCTATCTTACCAGCAATCTTAATTTTAAGATCTAAATTTTGTTTCAGTTTATCTATAAACTCTTCAATCATTTTTAATCCTCTTGTCTCTACTAACCAACCATTCATGTAAATAGTAAATTTTTTATCTTTACTATTTTGTATACTCTGAAGAGATAAATTATAGTCTCTTTTGCTAGGAAAGTTCTTCAATATCACAAATTTATTTTCCAAAACATTATATCCCTTTGATCTGGAAATATCTGGAATAATAGTAAATATTGATTGATTAATTATACTTTCTTCAAGTTGTAATATCTTTTTTTTTGTTGAAGGAGAAAAACTCTTGGATAGATAGAAGTTGTCTGCATTATC
>VAPK010501468.1_pt1 | contig 17214 bp, 19 predicted proteins | sample 3395031 | NCBI WGS metagenome assembly VAPK01 (sample SAMN08290443, study PRJNA428436) | hydrothermal vent metagenome | isolation source: Deep-sea hydrothermal vent chimney 1 | place: Pacific Ocean: Juan De Fuca Ridge
GCGCCTGCCCTATCAGCCTCATATTCGCGTGCACGTGAAATAGTCATTTGTATGAGCGATGCTGCCAGTGGCGCCAAAATCATCATTAAAACCCCCGTGCCTCCACGCCTGCCGCCAAACATTGTAATAGCCGAAATTGCACCGGCCACTGTTGCTGAAATTGTCGAAATAAGTGTGTCACGATGCTTCACATGTGCAAGCTCATGTGCCATCACACCACGCAACTCTCGCTCACTTAATGCGCTCATTATGCCTACTGTTGCAGCAACAGCAGCATGCTCTGGGTTACGTCCCGTGGCAAAAGCATTCGGCTGTTGTTCATTAATCACATACACTTTTGGCATCGGCAGCTGTGCATTTTCTGCAAGCTCTTTCACCATATTATAGTAAGCACTAAAATCTTTATTGTCTGACGTAACTTCTTGTGCACCATACATTTTTAATACTGCCTTATCTGAGAACCAATAGGCATAGAGATTCATACCCCCAGCAAATACTAAAGCCAAAAGCATGCCACCAACGCCACCCAAAGCTGCTCCTACACCACCAAATAACGCAGTAATTGCCGCCATTAACATAAATGTTTTAATCCAACTACCTAACATAGAAGTCTCCTTTAAATATTAAAGATGATACCAAACCTTAATAAACTCAAGCGGCTATTTGAAAAATTCACCTATTTTCACATGTTGCCCCTGAATGAACTGAACTGCTTTCTGACGTTTTCCACCTGGCATTTGCAATTCTTGAATACGTAATACTTGTTGCCCACATGCCACATCAATATGTTGATCTAACGCTATTATTTCACCCGTTTTTGCAGTTGCATTCTCGTTAAGAACTGTTGCAAACCAAATGCGACAAGTACCTTCTCTAAATTTTGTAGTGGCGACTGGAAAAGGGTTAAATGCTCGAATTTGCCGAGACAACTCAACTGCAGTTTTTCGCCAATCCAATATAGATTCAGTTTTTTCTACCTTGTGCGCATAAGTCACTAATGTTTCATCTTGCTGTTCTGCATTCAAGCGACCTGTTTCTTGCAATGTAAGCATCGCCTCTGACATCAATATTGCACCATGGTGACTGATAGCGTCATGTAATGTTTGTGTTGTATCCGTCTCTAAAACAGGGATCACTTTTTTACTAATCATTGCACCAGCATCTAATTTTGGCACAACCTCCATAATGGTTACACCAGTTTCTGCATCTCCAGCCAGAATTGCTCGATGGATGGGAGCTGCACCGCGCCATCTTGGTAGCAACGAACCATGGATGTTAAAACACCCTTGCTTAGGCATGCCCAATACTACTGTAGGAATAATCAACCCATATGCTGCGACAACCATTGCATCACTTTGCATCGCCGCTATCGTAGTTTTGATTGCCTCTGGTTTTAATGATGCAGGTTGATACACATTTAAATCATGTTGCAATGCTAATTGTTTTACTGGGCTAGCCCGTAGCTGCATGCCTCGTCCTGCAGGGCGATCTGGCTGTGTTAACACCATCACAACGTCATGTCCTGCTACTATGAGCGCACTTAATGCTGGAACTGCGAACTCTGGAGTGCCTGCAAAGATGATTTTCATCTACGTGAAAACCTAATATGAGTTTCTTGCAATTTCACGGTACTGCTTTAGCATTTTTGTTTTAATGCGATTACGCTTTAGAGGGGATAAATACTCTACAAACATTTTACCCAACAAGTGATCCATTTCGTGCTGAATACAAACAGCCAACAAATCCTCAGCATCAAGCCTGAATTTTTTTCCCTCTCTATTCAGCGCTTCTACAGTCACTTTCTCTGCACGCGTCACCATTTCATATATACCAGGCACCGATAAGCAACCCTCTTCATATTCTTTCTGTCCACTTTTTGCAACAATTTTAGGATTAATCAATACCAATAGATCATTTTGTTCTTTAGACGTATCAATCACAATTAATTGGATATGTTGGTCTACTTGAGTAGCAGCCAAACCTACGCCTGGCGCGGCGTACATGGCTTCTGCCATATCATCAACCAGCTTTCGAATTGTGCTATTAACCTCTTTGATCGGTTTTGCCACTGTATGCAAACGTGGGTCAGGATAATTTAATATAGTTAAGGCTGTCATAAACTCTTATATTTTGGCAAAAAAACTTGATTTCTTAATGGATTACATGATAAATTTAATGCAACTTCACGGATAGATTCCGTATATTTGACCGAGGTCAGTAATGCATAAAAAAAATTGTTACTCCAGTATTATAACGCTGCTTACGCTAGCATGCTTAAGCATCAATGTATTTGCAGATGAAATTCAATTGCAAAAAAATGCGCCACATCGTCATGTTGTGGTTAAAGGCGATACGCTATGGGGAATTTCTGGAAGATTTCTTCAAAACCCTTGGTTATGGCCACAAGTTTGGAAAATGAATCGTGCAGAAATTAAAAATCCGCATTTAATTTATCCAGGAGATGTAGTCGTCTTAGATACCAGCGGAAAATATCCGCAATTAAGACTGTTGCACGAAACGATTACACTAGAGCCAGGTGTCCGAATTGAAGCACTTGAAAAAGAAGCCATTAGAACAATTTCACCTAGTGTGATATCACCATTCTTAAGTCAACCACTGCTCATTGAAAATGACCAATTAGAATCAGCACCACGTATTATTGCCGCTCAAGATAATCGCGTTATCTTGAGTCCTGGTACACGTGTTTATATTAACGATATAGCAGAAAACAAAGGTATCCATTGGGATATTTATCGCCGAGGCGAAAAATTTATCGACCCTGATACAAAAGAAGTTCTTGGAACAGAAGCTATCTACTTAGGTGACTTAAGCATCACTGCTTTTGGTGCGCCTGCCTCAGCAGATATCACGCATGCTAAAGAAGAAATTTTCGTTAAAGACCGCCTCGTAGCAGCTACCAATGAGTTTCAAGAGAATTTTGTACCACATGCCCCTGAGAATGATGTCAATGGCCGTATATTACGTATCTATGGTGGCGTTGCTGAGGCTGGACCAAGCTCAGTTGTTTCTATTAGCCTTGGTAAAAAAGATGGGTTAGAAGAAGGACACGTTTTGGCTATTAGCCGTTATGGTCGAATCATAAGTGACCCTGAATTTAAAGAAACTGACATTCAAAGTGCTGCCGATATTGCAAATGGCCTAGAACCAGGTCAAGTTAAACTACCTGATGAGCGTACTGGTTTGCTGATGGTGTTTAGAACTTTTGATCGTGTTTCTTATGGCCTTATTATGAACGCATCAAACCCTATTTACACCTTGGATTCAGTGCACACACCATAAATGATGCAAACAAAGCTTGAAGTTGATGAAGCTGCTTCTTGGGTTGCGCTTAGTCAAATTCAAGGTTTAGGCAATACATCACTTTACCAACTCTTAGCTAAATTTGGCTCTCCTGATGCTGTCTTTAGTGCCAGTCAATCTCAATTACGTGAAGTAGTGAGTAATAATCTCGCAAGAAAAATAAATACAAACATTGATTCTGAAGTCATTCAGCCAACTTTAGATTGGCTAAAAAAAGATAATGCATATATCATCACACTAGCTGATAGTCATTACCCACAACAGCTCCTAGAAACTAGCAACCCGCCCGCAATACTCTATGCCCTAGGTAATCTACACTGGCTTAATCACCCCTCAATTGCCATGGTGGGTAGCCGTCATGCGACGCCACAAGGTGAGAAAAATGCCGAATATTTTGCACAAAACCTAGCTGACCAAGGCCTATGCATCGTGAGTGGTTTAGCTTTAGGTATCGATGGCGCATCACATCGAGGCGCCATTAAAAGCAATGGCGCAACCATAGCAGTGGTAGGCACAGGTCTAGATATTGTTTACCCTGCTCGTCATCGAGACTTAGCGCATCAAATTGCTAAGCGCGGTTTAATAATATCCGAATTTCCTTTAGGCACCCCATCAAAAGCACAAAACTTTCCGCGACGGAATCGTTTAATTAGCGGCCTTAGTTTAGGCTGCTTAGTTGTTGAAGCCAATGTCGGTAGCGGCTCACTAATAACAGCACGTTTAGCCACAGAACAAGGTCGTGAAGTATTTGCCATTCCTGGCTCAATTCACTCACCTGTTTCTAAAGGCTGCCATCAGCTAATTAAACAAGGGGCAAAACTTGTTGAAAATACAGCTGATATTTTAGAAGAATTAAAAAATTTAACGCCTACGTATAGCCCATCTGGGTCAAAAGACGATGCTGCCACAACCGAGTTGGAAGAGGGTAACTTATTGAATAAAATAGGTTTTGAGGCAATTAGCTTTGAATCAATGCTTAAAGTATCCGGGTTGACTGCAGAGGCACTTTCGTCCATGCTTACGATGCTTGAATTGGACGGCAAAATAACCGCTCTCAATGGCGGGCAATATCAACGCCTAGTATAGGTCAAGTTTACCAAAAAAATCATAGGGGAACACATGTTCGAAGTACTTGTATTTATGTTTGAAAATTACTTTTCTAATCATGCTTTGCCTGATGATAAAACAATGGAGCAAGAACTCTCTGCTGCTGGTTTTGACAAAAATGATATCTTAGGTGCATTCGGCTGGTTTGAAGAAATAAAATCTAGGCTCAATGAGCCCGAAGAACAGTATTCACACGCTAAAACAGCCATGCGCTTTTTCACCGAAAGCGAATTAGAAAAAATCAATTTAGAAAGCATTAGCTTTATTGTTTTCTTGCAGCAAGCCGATGTAATTAATGATGTAGAACGTGATTTAATTGTCGACAGGGCGATGGCGCTTAAACAAACGCACATTAGTGTAGAAGAAATACGCTGGATCACCATGATGGTCCTTTGGAACAAAGGCCGTGAGAAAGATTATTTATTTGTAGAAGATGCTCTGTTTAACCCACATGGCCTAACAATCCAATAGAAACATACCTGACATAATTTTTAAGGCTTCGAATCTAAGCCAATATTATTGATAATTGTCGAAATGATACCCGCTTGATTGAGCGTATAAAAATGTAAGCTTGGCACACCAGCAGATAGCAACTGACCACAAAGATTACTGACCACATCTACACCCAAAGCCCGCAATGAAGGCAAATCATCAGCATAGACCTCTAGACGCTTGCGCAACCAACGTGGAATCTCCGCGCCGCAAGCATCAGAAAAACGGGCTAATTGTGTATAGTTATAAATGGGCATAATGCCTGGCACAATTGGCACATCAATACCATGTTTTACACAATCATCCACAAACTTAAAATAGGCATCTGCATTATAAAAGTATTGTGTAATGGCAGAATTAGCACCTGCGTCAATCTTGCTCTTAAAATTATCTAAGTCTTTTGCGGCAGAAATTGCTTCTGGATGAACCTCAGGATAAGCCGCAACTTCCAAATGAAACCAATCACCCGTTTCTTGACGAATATAATGAACCAATTCAGCTGCATATTTAAAATCACCTGCACTGACTAAACCAGAAGGCACATCACCACGTAAAGCGACTAAACGCTTAATCCCTTGTTCTTTATAAGCAACAAGCAACTCCAGAATTTCTTCTTTGCTCGATGAAATACATGAGATATGTGGAGCGGCATCATACCCTTCTGCTTGCATTTCATAGACTGTTTCCATGGTGCGATCACGTGTAGATCCACCTGCACCAAACGTGACTGAAAAGAATTCAGGCTTAAATACAGCAAGCTGCTTGCGCGTTTCACGTAAATTGGCAATGCCATCTGCTGTTTTAGGTGGAAAGAACTCAAAACTTAATGGAATATTTTTCATATGTAATGTTCAACTTTTATCTGTTTTACAACCACTTTTTACCGACTAAAAGCGTCGAGAGCAACCAAGAAATCAAACTATAAGCCAAGGCACCAATAATGCCAGCCATCACTGTTCGCACTTCAAAGCCTTGTAGGTAATGACCAACACCCCAAAACAAGAGCCCATTAATCACCAAAATAAACAGCCCTAATGTCAGAATCGTAATTGGCAATGTAAAGATGACTAAAACTGGCTTAACCAACATATTCATCAAGCCTATCACAACAGCTGCAATCAGGGCGACATCCAGCCCACTCATATGGATATCAGGAACAAAGTAAGCCACTAATAATAGCGCTAGCGCTTTTAGTAACCAATTCAACAAAAACTTCATTCCTGACTCCTAACTAATGAATATTTAAGTATTAATACCTATAATGGTCAGGCTTATAAGGGCCTTGTTTTGATACCCCGATATAGTCTGCTTGCTCATCGGTTAATTCAGTCAGCTCAGCGTTCAACCTTTTCAATTGCAATCTAGCTACTTTTTCATCCAAATGCTTAGCTAATGTATAGACGCCCAATGGGTAGTCTTTTGTTTTAGTAAACAACTCGATTTGTGCAATCGTTTGATTCGCAAAACTAGAGCTCATCACATAACTTGGGTGACCTGTACCACAGCCTAAGTTCACTAGACGGCCTTTTGCAAGCAATGTAATACGCTTACCATCAGGGAAAATCACGTGATCGACTTGTGGTTTAATTTCGTCCCACTCATATTGCTCTAGTGAAGCAATATCGATTTCATTATCGAAATGGCCGATATTACACACAATGGCCTGGTTTTTCATTCTAACCATATGGTCATGCGTAATCACGTGGTAGTTACCTGTGGTCGTCACGAAAATATCCGCATACTCACAAGCATAATCCATTGTTACAACGCGATAGCCTTCCATGGCTGCTTGTAAGGCACAAATTGGATCAATCTCTGTAATCCAAACTTGTGCAGATAATGCACGGAGTGCTTGAGCTGAACCTTTACCCACATCGCCGTAACCAATCACGACAGCAACTTTACCTGCAATCATCACATCAGTTGCACGCTTAATGGCATCCACTAATGATTCACGACAGCCATATAAGTTATCAAACTTAGATTTAGTCACTGAGTCATTCACATTAATAGCAGGGAAAGCCAACTTACCGTCTTCAAACATTTGGTATAAACGATGTACGCCTGTTGTAGTCTCTTCCGTCACACCCTTGATTTCAGCAACACGTGTTGAGTAAAATTTAGGATCCGTTTTTAGCTTTACTTTAATTGAGTTGAATAAGCAAATTTCCTCCTCTGAACCTGGGTTATCTAAAATCGATAAGTCTTTTTCTGCATCCTGTCCAATATGTAATAGCATCGTGGCATCACAGCCATCATCAAGAATCATATTTGAATACTGTGGTTTACCATCTTGACCATCAGGCCAATCAAAAATACGGTGCGTGTAATCCCAATACTCATCTAGCGTCTCCCCTTTAATGGCAAACACTGGCGTACCACCCGCAGCGATTGCGGCGGCAGCATGATTTTGTGTAGAGTAAATGTTACAAGATGCCCAACGTACTTCAGCACCTAAATCTTTCAATGTTTCAATCAGCACAGCAGTTTGAATGGTCATGTGCAATGAACCAGTAACACGCGCGCCTTTAAGAGGTTGCGCTTTTACATACTCTTCACGAATCGCCATTAAACCTGGCATTTCAGTTTCAGCGATGGCAATTTCTTTACGGCCAAAATCAGCCAAACTGATATCGGCAATTACATAATCTTTAGAATCGGCTACAGCATTCATAATTTTCCTTAAATGGATGAAAACTGAGCAGGGAAAAACATATCTGGAGGACTTTGCTCACCTTTATGTTCCTTGCTCGAACAATTAAAAAGTGAACGCCGTTACTACAATCTCTGAGCCTAGGAGTTGTGGGAATAACTCTCGCAGCGTTCCTCAGAAGTGCAACATTATATAACTAAATCAATTATTTGCAAAAAACAGCGCTTCAACATAGCTTTTAGTTTAAAAAAACAACCCCGAAGCGCAAAGGCCGCACATGCTCGCGGCAGATTAGACGTTAAGACTTTATCGGCCGCAACTAGCAACAGCCGCTTTGCTTACAAACCTGCAGCTGCACGTAATTCGGCAGCTTTATCGGTGTTTTCCCAAGTAAACTCAGGCTCATCTCGGCCAAAGTGGCCATAAGCTGCTGTTTTAGTATAGATGGGACGCAATAAATCTAACATCTTAACAATGCCTTTTGGACGCAAATCAAAATGCTCAAGCACTAACGCAGTTAATACTTCATTTGAAACTTTACCAGTACCATAAGTTTCTACAAAAACACTGGTTGGCTGCGCCACACCAATCGCATATGAAACTTGCACCAAACATTTTTCAGCCAAACCTGCAGCTACAATATTCTTCGCTACGTAACGGCCAGCATAAGCAGCAGAACGATCAACTTTTGATGGGTCTTTACCCGAAAAAGCACCACCACCGTGCGGCGCAGCACCGCCGTAGGTATCAACAATAATTTTACGACCCGTTAACCCGCAATCCCCTTGTGGCCCGCCGATAACAAAACGGCCAGTAGGGTTTACTAAAAACTTAATATCCCCCTTAATTAAATCCTGTGGCAGGGTTGGTTTAATGATTTCTTCAATGACTGCTTCACGGATATCTTTCAATTCCATTTCTGGCGCATGCTGTGTGGACATTAAGACAGTATCAATTTTATGTGGTTTACCATCAACATACTCAATCGTAACCTGTGATTTTGCATCTGGGCGTAACCATGGTAAGCGACCATCCTTACGTAGTTGTGATTGGCGTTCCACAATACGATGTGAAAGCCAAATCGGTAATGGCATCAGCTGTGGCGTTTCATTCACTGCATAACCAAACATTAAACCTTGGTCACCAGCACCTTGGTCTAGTGGATCATCATGCGCACCATCAACACCTTGTGCAATATCAGGTGACTGTTTATCGTAAGCAACTAAGACTGCGCAGCCTTTATAATCAATCCCATAATCAGAATTATCGTAACCAATATTCTTAATTGTTTCGCGCGCAACTTTAATGTAGTCCACATTAGCACTTGTTGTGATTTCACCTGCTAAAACGATAAGCCCAGTATTGGCCATCGTTTCGGCAGCTACACGCGCAGTCGGATCTTGCGCTAAAATTGCATCTAAAATACTATCGGATACTTGGTCAGCCAATTTATCTGGGTGACCTTCTGAAACAGATTCAGAAGTAAAAAGAAAATTATTCATTTAAGATCGCCTTGAAAAAGTTAAGTTTAAATAGGAATATTGACTAAAGGCTGAAGCCAATATTAGAAATATTGTATATTAAGACATGCGATTTTACACTTAAATCACTTACTTTTACTCAGAAATTGCTAAAATAGCTTATATCGCTACACTCACTTTTACACTTATGAACCTAAGCTTCACAAAAATGCAAGGTAACGGCAATGACTTTGTTGTCATTGACGCTTACACCCAAGCGGTCACACTGACGATTTCGCAAATAAAGAAAATTGCCGATCGACATTTTGGCGTTGGTTGCGACCAACTGTTGTTAGTTGAAAAACCAACGGTAACAGGTGCCGATTTCCGCTATCGAATTTTCAATGCAGATGGTGGTGAAGTCGAACAATGTGGTAATGGTGCACGTTGTTTTGTTCGTTTTATAGTCGATAAAAACTTATCGCAAGAAAAAGAAATTTCTGTTGAAACCAGTAGCGGCATCATCTTATTAGCACTACAAAATGACGGTCGAGTCACTGTCAATATGGGCGCACCTAGGTTCAAGCCAAACGAAATACCTTTTTCTGCTGATGTCGAACAGATGCAGTACTTGTTGCCACTAAACAATTCAACGCTAACTATTGCGGTTGTGTCTATGGGCAATCCGCATGCCGTTACAATTGTAGACAATGTAGAAACAACAAATGTTAGCGAATTAGGCCCGCAAATTGAATCACATATTTCATTTCCGCAGCATGCTAATGCTGGCTTTATGCAAATCATCAACATGCATGAAATAGAATTACGCGTCTATGAACGCGGTAGTGGCGAAACCTTGAGCTGTGGCACTGGCGCATGTGCTGCTACAGTGTGTGGCATTAAATTAGGCTTGCTACAATCACCCGTATTAGTCAACACACGGGGTGGGCAACTTAATATTACTTGGGCTGGGCCCGAACAGCCTGTCATGATGACAGGCCCTGCAGTAACAGTGTTCGAAGGTAAAATAAAGATTTAAGAGTAAAACTAAATTTAGGGAAAATCATGCAAGAAAATGAAGTGCTCGCTTATTTAAAAAACAATCCAGATTTCTTTGAGACAAATGCTAGTTTTCTAGCCGATGTTAGCCTACCAAGCCCACATGGTGAAGGGGCTATTTCTTTAGCTGAGCGACAGCAATTAGCGCAACGTGACAAGATTAATGCGTTACAAGAACGTTTTGCTGAACTCGTATTAAATGCTGAAGACAACGACAAAATTGCCAAAAAAATGCACGAATTTGCAATACGGCTACAACAAGCCAAAAACTTTGATACTGTCGAACAACTCATCAGCCATCAATTGCCGGAAGATTTTAATATTACCGACACTTATCTACGCATCTGGGCGAACCCGCTCTATCCAGAGGATGCAGAAAACCTTGTTTTTAGTGATGCCCCTAAAACGATTCAAAGTTGGGTTAATGATATTCACAACGTTTACTGTGGTGAAGCCCCAACCAGTATTATTATTGATGATTGGTTTATCGAGCCAGCTGCATCTGTCGCGGCATTACCATTAAGAAATGAAAAGGTATATGGATTTTTAGCACTATCTAGCGAACAACAAGACCGATTTTATGTCGGCATGGGTACTGATTTTTTACAAAAACTGGGAGATCACGTAAGTGCAGCGCTTTCCCGTTATGTTAAAGCTAATGAATAAAAAATATGCAGATTTATTAACCGAATACCTTAAGTTCTTAAATTTTGAGCGTGGCCTAAGTCCGCTTACGCTAAAAAACTATGCACGCGACATCAAAACACTCATCTCATTAAGTGATGAATCAGATTTAAACAGTTTAAAAAATACAGACATTCGCCGCTTTATTGCTAGTTTACATAGCAAAGGCTTAGGCGGTAGAAGCATCGCTCGCATGCTATCTAGCTGGCGCGGCTTCTTTAATTACCTGACCCAGCGTTATCAATTTAGCAATAATCCAGTCATGGGGTTACGTGCACCTAAGTCTGCAAAAGCGTTACCGCAAGCACTCTCCATTGAACAAGCAATTAAACTAGTCGATATCAAAGAAAATGATATTTTAAGCATACGTGACCACGCTATTTTAGAATTATTTTATTCTTCTGGTTTACGACTGAGTGAACTAGTAAACCTCGACATTGACCAACTCGATTTTTCTGAAGGCACTGTAACCGTCACCGGCAAAGGAAACAAAACCCGTATTGTGCCGCTAGGTCAGCATGCGACCACTGCTATACAGCAATGGCTCAATCTACGATTAAATTTGTTACCTAAAAACCCAACAGAAAAAGCTGTATTTATCAGCAAACAAGGTAAACGATTATCCACACGCAACATTCAATACCGCCTTAAAGCATGGTCAATCAAGCAAGGTGTGGGTTCATCCGTACATCCACATATGCTGCGCCACAGCTTTGCTTCGCACGTGCTACAATCTAGTGGTGATTTACGTGCTGTGCAAGAAATGCTTGGCCATGCCAACATTAGCACAACACAAATTTATACACATTTAGATTATCAACACCTCACAAAAGTGTACGATGCAGCTCACCCACGTGCACGAAAAAAAGATGGCGCTTAAAAAATAATTTTTATAGCCTTTTAATCATCATTTAGTTAGGAAACAAAATGGAACATTCATTACCAGCATTACCATACGCAAAAAATGCATTAGCACCACACTTATCAGAAGAAACATTAGAGTTTCATTACGGCAAACATCATAATGCTTATGTCACCAACTTAAACAAGTTAATCAAAGGTACCGAGTTTGAAAACGCAGCACTAGAAGATATTATTAAAAAAGCTTCTGGTGGCATTTATAACAATGCCGCTCAAATTTGGAACCACACCTTCTTTTGGAATTGTATGAAACCAAATGGTGGAGGTGCGCCAACAGGCGCATTGGCTGATGCTATTAATGCAAAATGGGGTAGCTTCGATGACTTTAAAAAAGCATTTCAAGCTTCTGCTGCAGGCAACTTCGGCTCTGGCTGGACATGGCTAGTGAAAAAATCTGACAGTTCAGTCGATATCGTTAACATGGGTCCTGCAGGCACACCATTAACAACAGGCGACACCGCTATATTTACGGTTGATGTATGGGAGCACGCCTATTACATCGATTATCGTAATGCACGCCCTAAGTTCTTAGAAACATACTTAACATCGTTAGCTAACTGGGATTTTGCTGCAGCCAACTTCGCCGCTTAAATTCAAGCTTTCTAAATAGCCGTATTGCTTGCAGCACGGCTATTTTTGTTTCATTATTAGCTATCTGTCCTACTTTAAAAACATGAAAAATGACAACTCTCGAGAAAATTGAACTCACCTTGATTCCATTTTTTTGTATTATCGCTTGGCTGATAACGACGACACTCCCAAAAGAAATGCCAATAGGGCATTTAATTTTAGCAATATCTGCACTCTTATTGTTTCAAAGCCTTATCCGCGACCTCGTTCTACTTGCTAGAAAGAAAAAAGCAGCAAAAAATCAATCCAGATCCATACGCTGCATATGTTTAGAATCATCGGTAGGAGTAACTGGCATATTACTAGGCGCAAGTGTGCTGGGCTTAGGCATTAGCTATCCCATTATTATGGGAAGATGGGGGTGGAGTATCCTGACACTGCTAGTGTTAATGACAGGGTTCATGATAAAAGATTTTGTAGTAGAAAGCAGACCTTGGCGCATTGTTCGAGACAAAAACCACATGAATATTATTTTCACACTGAAATAATTTAAAGCTTTATTACATAAAACACCTAAGTAAGAAGAACCAAGCCCCAAACCACCAGCACATTCACCAAAGCAATCAACACAGCAGCACTGCCAATATCTTTAGCGCGGCCAGCTAATTCATGATGTTCAATCGACGTATGGTCTACGGCTGTTTCTATTGCCGAATTTAATAATTCCACAATAAGCAATAACAACAAAACACCTACCAACAAAACACGCTCAATATTCGTGTTGCCCAAATAAAAGCCTAACGGAAGCAACACAACCAACAGCCATGCTTCTTGGCGAATAGCCGCCTCATTCTTATAAGCGGCACTTAAGCCAGCCCAAGAGTAACCAGCTGCTTTCACAATACGTGTTAAGCCATCTTTACTTTTAAACGGACTTTCCATGTCACACTTTCTAGTCATTGGGTGCTGAATATTAACACGCATACTCGCGCCATTTAAAGGCATGCGTTATCATATTGATTTACTGAACCTACAGACAGCAAAGGCTTTACACATGGCACGCACCGTAAACTGCATTAAATTAGGCAAAGAAGCCGAAGGCATGGACTTTCCGCCTTACCCTGGTGAATTGGGTAAGCGCCTATATCTAGAAGTTTCTAAAGAAGCATGGGCAGAATGGCTTAAACAACAAACCATGTTAGTCAATGAAAACCGCTTAAGTTTGGCAGACCCTGCTGCGCGTAAATATTTATCAGAACAAACTGAGAAGTATTTCTTTGGTGAGGGTGCGGATACTGCAGAAGGCTACGTACCTGAAACAAAATAAAAAACGATAAGTTTATTATGAAAAAATTTATATTGATACTTGGCGTAGTGTTTCTCTTTCAATATTTCTACAAAACAGAAACCATACAAGTGAGCGAAATAAAACATGACAATGTCATTTTATATGCCACTGCTTGGTGCGGTTATTGTAAAAAGACCCGAGAATTTTTAGCTGAAAACAATATTGAATATATCGAATACGATATTGAAAAGTCTGAAGAAGGTCGTAAACAACATAAAGCCCTTGGTGGAAGAGGCGTACCCGTTTTAGACATAAAAGGTACTGTGATTCATGGCTATAGTGTTAAAAACATGAAATTTACACTAAAAGAACTTAATTTAATGTAGTGATACTTTCATTAAACAAATAAAAAACCGCTCAATGCGGTTTTTTATTTGTCTTACTACTAATCACTATTTATATGTTTTCACGCCCTCAGCTGTTGCCAATAACAACACATTCGCTGGCCTAGCTGCAAATAGGCCATTGGTTACTACACCAACAATTTGATTAATCTTTGCTTCCATGGCTACAGGGTCTTCAATGCTTAAATTATGTACGTCTAAAATGATATTGCCATTATCAGTTGTAAAGTCACGTAATGTTGGTTGTCCACCAAGCTTGACTAATTCACGTGCAACATAACTTTGAGCCATTGGCAGCACTTCTACCGGCAATGGAAACTTACCTAGCACAGGGACATATTTAGTCTCATCACAAATACAAATAAAAGTTTTAGCAACTGCTGCTACAATTTTTTCACGTGTTAAAGCACCACCCCCACCTTTTAACATATGCATGTGCTCAGTAATTTCATCAGCACCATCCACATAAATATCCATACCGTCTACAGCATTTAAATCGAACACTTCAATACCATGTCCACGCAAACGCTCAGCCGTTGCTTCACTACTTGCTACAGCGCCATCGATTTTTCCCTTTACTTTTGCTAGCTCTTCTATAAAAAAGTTAGCCGTTGAACCTGTACCCACACCAATAATGCCCTCTTTTACATATTCAACCGCTGCTTTTGCTACCTGTTGCTTTAATTCATCTTGTGTATATGCCATTTTAAGTAAATCCTTAACAAAGTCTTTATAATATAATCAAACCTACACTATACACTGCTCAATAGTATTTAGAATCAGGCATGTCACAAAATTACACTCAAGACTATTTAGTAAAAATCGAAAACACGCGGGTCTATGATGTGGCTATTAACACGCCTCTCGATTTCCAGCCTAACTTATCAGCACGCATTCAAAACCATGTTTTATTAAAACGCGAAGACATGCAATCTATTTTCTCTTTTAAGTTACGTGGCGCTTACAATAAAATGGCAAATTTACCTGCTGACATACTAAAACGTGGCGTGATTGCTGCAAGTGCGGGTAACCATGCTCAAGGTGTGGCACTTGCTGCTCAAAAGCTAAGCTGTCACGCCGTTATAGTGATGCCAACCACCACACCACTTATCAAAGTAAATGCCGTAAGAAGCCGTGGCGCTGAAGTTATATTAATAGGCGACAGTTATTCAGATGCTTACCGTTACGCAAAAAAATTAGAAAAATCTAAAAATATGACTTTTGTGCACCCCTACGACGATCCTGATGTCATTGCTGGGCAAGGTACGATTGCGATGGAAATTCTCAATGCGCACCCAGAACCTATAGAAGCCATTTTTTGCTGCGCAGGTGGTGGTGGCTTGCTTGCAGGCATAGCGACTTACGTAAAAGCCAAGAGACCAGAAATAAAGGTGATTGGTGTTGAAGCCAAAGATGCTGAAGCAATGACAGCTTCTATCAAAGCCGGCAAACGTATCACACTTGAACAAGTTGGCTTATTTGCTGATGGTGCCGCTGTGAAACAAGTTGGCGAACACACATTTAATTTATGCCAGCAATACGTGGATGAAATGATTGTAGTCGATAATGATGCCATTTGCGCAGCTATAAAAGATGTGTTTGAAGATACACGTAGTATTTTAGAACCCGCTGGCGCTTTGGCTACTGCTGGGCTTAAGGCTTATGTAGAACGAGAAAATATACAAGGCAAAACACTGGTTAGTATTGCTTCTGGCGCTAACATGAATTTTGACCGTTTAAGGTTTATTGCGGAACGTGCCGAGATTGGTGAAAAACGTGAAGCCGTTTTAGCGGTCACTATCCCAGAAAAACCAAGCGCGTTTAAAGCGTTCTGTCGCTTATTGGGCGACCATAATATTACAGAATTTAACTACCGCTATTCTGATCCAAAAGAAGCGCATATTTACGTTGGCGTTACCGTGCACGACCCAGCAGAAACAGCAAAATTAGTACGTGATTTACAAGCCAAGCACTTACCTACATTAGACTTAACAGATAACGAAGTCGCTAAGCTACACCTACGTCATTTGGTTGGTGGGCATGCACCGCTAGCTAAACATGAAGTTGTCTACCGATTTGAGTTTCCAGAAAAACCTAGCGCACTGATGAACTTTTTAAACACTATGGAGCATGATTGGAATATTAGTCTATTTCACTATCGCAATCACGGTGCTGATTTCGGACGCATTTTGGTCGGCATGCAAGTACCACCACACGAAATTAATGATTTTACTGATTTCCTAAACAGCTTAGGTTATCCATACTGGGATGAAACGCAAAACCCTGCTTATAAACTATTTTTAGGATAATTGGATGCTTTTGCTTATATTTAACCATGCACTTGGTTATAATCAGCCACCAAGGAATAACCATAAATTTTTAAGTGTTTGTTTTCATGAAACTAAAATTAATTAACTATGCGAGCATAATTCTTGCATAACATTTAAAGATTTATATTAAAAATATCTGTTAAAACATTCAGATAATACTATGGAGATGAGGAATGAGATTTACAACACTATTTAATAAGACGCCTGCTAGCTTGTTATTACTGGCTTTAATCACAGGCATTGTTGGCTGCAGCCAAGAGCCAGTGATGACAGAAGACACGCCACCAACAAGCATGGCGGTCCCGACTAATGTGGCCTATATTACCAGCCAAAAAGCTGGTGTCAGTGTCATTGACCTTGCAACAATGGAAGTAATAAATGAAATTGATGTGAAAGCAGAAGCACCACGTGGTTTAGGCATTACTGATGACGGTACAAAACTGATTGTCGCTACTAGAGAAAATGAAAGTATCGCTGTTATCGACACCATAACAGGTGAAGTTTTGCAGACAATCAATGTAGGTAAAAACCCGGAATTTGTCCGCATAAGAGGTAATTATGCTTTCATTTCATCGGAGCCTAGTGCTAAAGGTGGCCCACCACCAAAACCCGGCACAGAAGAAGCAGAGGACGATGACGACGATGATGATAAAACACCAGCACGTATTGCTGTAGTAGATTTAGTAGCAGGCACAAAAATACGTGACATTATTGGTGGCCCAGAAACTGAAGGTATTGAGTTTTCAGCAGACGGCCAAAATATCGTTATCACCAATGAAGCAGATAACACCATTACCGTACACAATATCGAAACGGGCGAACTCGTAAAGTCTATCAATACAGAAGAATATGGCAATCGCCCACGCGGTATCAAAATTTCTCCTGATGGCAATACCTATATTGCCACACTCGAATATGGCAATAA
>VAPK010852882.1_pt1 | contig 17200 bp, 15 predicted proteins | sample 3395031 | NCBI WGS metagenome assembly VAPK01 (sample SAMN08290443, study PRJNA428436) | hydrothermal vent metagenome | isolation source: Deep-sea hydrothermal vent chimney 1 | place: Pacific Ocean: Juan De Fuca Ridge
CCCGCCCCATTTGCCGCCGACGCCATCCTCGAAGCGGCGGATGCCGGTATCAAGGTTATCGCCTGTATCACTGAAGGCATTCCGGTGCAGGACATGCTCAAGGTCAAAGCCGCGTTGACTGACACCGAGGTTAATCTTATCGGCCCCAACTGCCCCGGCATTATCACCCCCGGCGAATGCAAAATCGGCATCATGCCCGGCGTCATACACCAGCCCGGCAGCATCGGCATCATCTCCCGCTCCGGCACCCTCACCTATGAGGCCGTACATCAAACCACCCAGGCCGGACTCGGTCAAAGCACCTGCATCGGTATCGGCGGCGATCCCATTCACGGTCTGGAATTCATCGACTGCTTGGCGATGTTTGAAGCGGATCCGCAAACCCAGGGCATTATTATGGTCGGTGAAATCGGCGGCAGCGCCGAGGAAGAAGCGGCTGATTTCATTCGCAGTAACGTCAGCAAACCGGTAGTGGCCTACATCGCCGGCGTTACCGCCCCGCCCGGCAAACGCATGGGCCACGCCGGAGCCATTATCGCCGGTGGTAAAGGCACCGCCGACAGCAAGTTCGCGGCACTCGAAGCCGCCGGTGTTAGCGTCACCCGATCTCCGGCTGAAATGGGTAGCAGCATGCTGGCACAGCTGAAAAAATAAACACGCTACAGGTTGTAGCACATGGCCATGGGTTTCACCGCAAACAGTGGAGAATGACGCCCCAAAAGATTGAAATAATGAACTCGACTAACAATTCAACCCCTCTCTGCATCGCCGTCGCCCAACTTAATCTGCTGGTGGGCGACATCGATGGCAATGCCACAGCCATCATCAAGGCCGCCATCCATGCCCGCGACGAGCTTGGGGCGCAAGCAGTGGTCTTCCCTGAACTGGCGCTGTGCGGCTATCCGCCAGAAGATCTGCTCCTACGTCCAGGCATGTATGAACGCATCGATGCGGCCATGACACGTCTGCAAACTGAAATTATAGGTATTCATGCCATTGTTGGCTTTGCGCAAAAAACCCCGATGGGCGTTTATAACGCAGCGGCCGTGATTCGTGATGGTGAAATTCTCGCCCTGGCGCGTAAGCACTATTTACCTAACTACAGCGTGTTCGATGAAAAGCGTTATTTTATTGCCGCCGATGACACCTGCGTATTCGAACTACAGGGCGTGCCGGTAGGCGTCTGTATTTGCGAAGACATCTGGTATCCCGAACCGGCAGCACAACTGCATGCCGCCGGGGCACAGTTAATTGTCAATCTAAACGCGTCCCCCTTTTATAAAGACAAAGGACCAGAACGCGAAAATATTGTCCGTAAGCGTGTCATGGAAAACACCATCCCCATCCTTTATGCCAACCTGGTTGGCGGTCAGGATGAACTGGTTTTCGACGGCGCGTCCTTTATGATGTCCGCCGAAGGTCAAATCAGCCAACGCCTGCCAAACTTTGAGGCCGGCGTGTTCCCGCTGCATTTTGATCTCAAAAACAAAAAACTCATCCCTCGGCCGGCACAGCAGACCGTTCAGAGTGAGGCCGATCAGAATGTCCTAATCTATCAGGCGCTGGTGCTGGGGGTACGCGACTTCGTGCGTAAAAATGGTTTCAGCGGCGTGGTCATCGGTCTCTCGGGTGGCATCGACTCCGCCCTGACGCTGGCGATTGCGGTCGATGCCCTGGGAGCAGAAAATGTTGAAGTGGTCATGATGCCTTCTCGTTATACCGCCGACATGAGCGTCGAGGATGCCGCCGAACAGGCCCGCAACATGAAAGTGGAATACCATGTTTTGCCAATTGAACCCGCCTTCAATGCCTTTCTCGAGATACTAAAAGAGGAGTTTGCCGGGCGTGCGGTCGATACCACGGAAGAAAATATCCAGGCCCGCTGCCGTGGTGTGCTGCTGATGGCCATTTCCAACAAAAAAGGCAAAATGCTACTCACTACCGGCAACAAAAGCGAAATGGCCGTAGGCTACGCCACTCTCTACGGCGATATGGTCGGCGGCTACGATGTGCTCAAGGACGTACCCAAAACACGGGTCTATCAGCTGTCGCATTATCGCAATCGCATTACTCCGGTAATTCCACCGCGGGTCATCGAACGCCCCCCCTCAGCCGAGTTGGCAGCGGATCAAAAAGACAGCGACAGTCTGCCCGACTACGCTATTCTCGACGCCATTCTTGAGCGCTATGTGGAACAGGATCAGGGGCTGGATGAGATCGTTGCCGCAGGCTTTGAACGAGACACGGTCATGCGGGTATTGCAACTGGTGGATCGCAATGAATACAAACGCCGTCAGGCGGCACCAGGGATTCGCATCAGTCCGCGCGCCTTTGGCCGCGACCGCCGCTACCCCATTACCTCGGGCTATGGCCGCAATCGACATAAAACTTAAAACGATTGAAAATTAACGAGAAATAGACAATCATGGCGTCTGCTAGGCAAGGCTTTTGACTAGCTAAACAGGTTCATATAAAAACAGAAGGACGGCCAAATGAAAAAAATTGAGGCGATCATCAAACCTTTCCGACTGGATGACGTGCGCCAGGCACTCTCCGGCATAGGCATCACCGGCATGACGGCAAGTGAAGTCAAAGGCTTTGGTCGGCAAAAGGGGCACACCGAACTGTATCGTGGCGCGGAATACGTCATCGATTTTCTACCCAAGGTAAAAGTGGAAATCGTAGTTGCCGCTGACATGGTAGATCAATGCATTGAAGCTATTACCAATGCCGCACGCACAGGCAAAATTGGCGATGGCAAGATTTTTGTCAGCGATATTGAACGCATTGTACGCATTCGCACCGGTGAAGAGGGTAAAGAAGCTATTTAATTAAACCAACTACCTGTTTTTCCTCGTTTCTCGTTCCCGTAGTTGGGATAATTTAATTTCAACACCCGAGTTGTATCCTGCGCCAATTTAGGCAAACCCAGTTCGGTATACGATTTCACCATAATTATCAGAGCCTCGGGGACAGCCAATGTGCCCTGATAATTTTTTACCACATACTGCGCATGTTTGGCCGCCGCAACAAAGGCATTACGCCGAACATAATAGTTTGCCACATGCAGCTCATATTTCGCCAATCCCTCTCGTAGTTGCCGCATTCGCTGAATCGCATCCCGATCATAGCGGCTATCCGGAAAACGCGTCACCAGTTTAGAGAAATAACCGAAGGCTTCACGCATGGAACGGGGATCGCGCTCGGTCAGATCCTGGTTAAACCAGCGCGCCATAAACGACTGATCACCATCGTAACGCGCCAGCCCACGCAGGTAATAAGCATAATCAACGCTGCGATGATCCGGATGCAGCTTAATAAAGCGTTCAGCGGCCAAAATAGCAGATTCATATTCCTGCGACTTATAATAGGTATAAGCTACTTCCAGCTGCGCCTGCTCGGCATAAGGACCATAGGGAAAACGGGACTCCAGGCGTTCAAAATACTTAATAGCCGTTTCGTACTCACCATCATTAAGATATTCATGGGCATCATGATAGATTTCCGCTGCGGTTTGTCCCGCAGTAGGATCCTCTTCGTCCTCCACCGTGGCACAAGCATTAAGGAATAGAAATAAAATAAGAACAGGCAAAAGGCGTAACATGAGATTCCGCAAATTATGGCAAAAGAAAATGAGTATACCGCTGATAGCGAGTATTATGAACGACTGAGTCAATTCACCGAGAAAAAATTCATTCCCTATGGCCGAGAATATTAACCTGAAAGCCACCATTCCCGAAGTACTGCATGGCCAGCGCCTGGATCAAGCACTGGCCGAGCTATTTCCTGATTATTCACGTTCGCGCCTGCAAAAATGGCTCAAGAACGGCCAGATCACCCTCAACGGCCAACATGCCCCCCGCGCGCGGGAAAAAGTCTATGGCGGTGAAGAGGTCCGGGTTCAAGCAACACTCGAAGAAGAAGGCGACTGGCAGGCCGAAGCCATTCCCCTCAATATTGTTTTCGAAGATGAGCATATTCTGGTCATCAACAAACCCGCCGGACTGGTAGTGCATCCCGCCGCCGGCAACCGTGGCGGCACCATGTTGAACGCCCTGCTGCACCATGCGCCAGAACTGGTCCAGGTTCCGCGCGCCGGCATCGTCCACCGACTGGACAAGGACACCACCGGCCTGCTGGTAGTCGCACGTACTCTGCCAGCACAGAAATATCTGGTAGAACAATTACAGGCACGCGCCTTCCTGCGCGAATACTTAGGCCTAATCAATGGCGTACCGGTGGGCGGCGGCAGTGTCGATGCACCGATTGGTCGGCATCCGGTACAGCGCAAACGCATGGCCGTAGTTGAAACTGGCAAACCCGCCCTCACCCACTATCGCATTCGCGAGCGTTTCCGCCATCACAGTCTGCTCAGCCTGCGTTTGGAAACCGGTCGCACCCACCAGATCCGGGTACATATGGCACATATCCAACATCCCCTGATCGGCGATCCCGTTTATGGCGGTCGGCTCAAACTCCCCCCCAAGTGCAGCGAGCAATTGATGCAAACATTACGCAAATTTCATCGTCAGGCCCTGCACGCCACCCGCCTGGGACTGCAACATCCTGTTAGCGGCGAACAAATGGAATGGCAGGTACCGATGCCGGACGATATGCAATGCTTATTAAATGTCCTGCGAGAAGATACGGAGCAAATTGAAACAGAATAAACCACAGAAGATTGATTTGCTGTGCAAACAATTTCAAACAACAACCTGAAAAAGTCTAAATTAAGTGTTCCGAATTGCTGCTCACAACCAAGCTTTTGGTTTGTGGTGAGCCCTTCGGCTTTGCTCAGGAGAGCCTTGTCGAACCATGAACCTTAAAGCTGAAATATCGATATTTAAAGCCCTTCACCCTTCGGCAAACTCCGGGCGAAGGGGTTTGACTGGATAGGAATTCGGAATACGTATCTTAGATCGTTAGCTTTACTTTTGTTCAGTCCACCCTACGCTATATAAAATCATCATGCCCTCATTCACGTTCAATCCTGACCACTGGCTCCTTCCCGACTGGCCGGCACCTGATAATATAAGAGCTGGAACGAGCCTGCGTAACGGTGGCATCAGCCTACCACCCTATGATTTCCTCAACCTGGGCGATCATGTGGGCGATAATCCGGCTGCCGTTGTCGAAAATCGTCAGCGACTAAAGCTGCCCAGCGAACCGATCTGGCTAAAACAAACCCACAGCACACGCATCGTCGATGCCACTCGTTGTAGACCCGGGCAGGCCGAGGCGGACGGCAGCTATACCACCCGGCCCCATGTCATCTGCACCGTGCTTACTGCCGACTGTCTGCCGCTGTTGATCTGCAACAAAGGCGGGACTCAGGTTGCCGCCGTGCATGCCGGTTGGCGGGGACTGGCCAACGGCATCATCGAAACAGCGCTGGAAAAATTCACCGATGATTACAGCGAACTACTGGTCTGGCTCGGCCCCGCCATCGGCCCGGATCACTATGAAGTTGGCAATGAGGTGCGTGAAATTTTTATCGCTCACGACCCAGCAGCTAAAGGCATCTTTGCGCCGATAGAAATTGAGCAAGGAAAATGGCACATGGACATCTACCGCCTTGCCTGGCAACGTCTACAAGCGCTTGGCCTTAGTGCTGTCTACGGTGGAAACCAGTGCAGCTACCGGCAACAGGAAAAATTTTATTCTTACCGCCGTGATGGCATCACAGGTCGAATGGCCAGCGTAATATGGATGGAACGGAAGTGACCATAATGGTCACTTTCTGACTTTCGCGGACCGACCCAGCCAGAAAAAAACCAGCCAACACCTTAACCTCCCTAAAAAATAAAAAACAACTGTTTGTTTTATATTGAATTTATTTGAACCCTGAAAAACTGGCATACACCATGCAACAACAGATACCAACCGCCATTAAGTTTCCGGAAAACCTGTCGATAACCACGGCAAGCCGCTAACTTGACAGCATATTGCCGGGTCTGGCAACAGGGATGGACGTTGGCACAACAGGATTTTTTTACATTAGCAGGAGTAGTCACATGAGACTTTCAACTATACAACTTAGCAAAAACAAGGGTTTTACCCTGATCGAATTGATGATTGTGGTTGCCATTATCGGCATTCTGGCCGCCATCGCCATCCCGGCCTATAACGGCTACATGCGCACGGCACGGATGCAGAAACTCACCGACCATGTCGACAGCGCCCGCCGCTGGGTAGATGCCGGCTTCCAGAACGACGCCTCCCGCCGCTCCATGGGTATCGCTTATCTCGCAACAAATGACATCGGCGCAAGCGGCGGTACCCAGTCTGAATTCCCGCGCACTGCAGCGAATATTGTTCGTGCACTCAACATAGGTAGCGGCACCGCACCGGAAGGCGGCGTTGATCCATATGCCGAAACTGCAATCCAAAAAACTGGCGTAGTCGGTATTGCAACTACCAATACAGGCTCAGCCTGGACTTCAGGCGATACAGTCACCATTACCCGGCCTGCATATCTGGACTTCACTGCAGCAACCACCATCAGCGTTTCCTACTGAAACTAATGAAAAAGCTCCCCGCAAAGGGGAGCTTTTTTTATTTAACCGTATTAATTTTGCCACCTTATTAGATATAAAACAGCATCAACATTATCAACAAATTCTGCCGTATATGATGACCCAGAATCTTCTGCACGCTAAGCTTCGCGCCTTTGGCATCCATTTCAGTATTAGTCTGTTCATCTTTTTTATTCTGCTCTATTTTATCCTTTTCCGTTGGTATCCCCTGCCATTTTTTAACACTGATGGCGGCTGGCAGGGTATTCGCATCATAGCCGGGGTGGATCTGACACTGGGACCACTGCTGACCTTCATCGCCTTCAATCCCCGTAAAGCACCTCGAGTATTAAAACTGGATCTTGGCCTTATCGTCCTGGCGCAGATTGCCGCTCTGATCTGGGGAATCAGCACGGTACATGGCGAACGTCCCTATCTTGCTGTCTTTGCCGATGGCATTTTTTATCCCCTAACCTATTACCAGATCCCCGAAACCGGATTGACTAAAGAAGAGATCAACAAACTAGCTCCCGGCCCGACACCGAAGAAAATCTATGTCGAGGTTCCCAGAGACAAGACAAAATATCAGGCCCTGCTGACCCGCGCCATGGCCACCCAGCCCATTCATTTTATGGGCGACCTTTACCGCGCCTTCGATAAACATGAAATCGAAAATATCAGCCACTACAGCATCGACATGAAAGCCTATCTCAAAGGTGAAGCCGATGCATGGCAGCAGGAATATCAAAAATTTATACGCTCTCATCCAGATACACTGGATAGCATGCTGTACTTCCCCCTCAACGCTCGTTACGGTAAACACATCGTTACCTTTGACCGCAACAGTTTGAAGTTCGTCGCGGTATTAAATATTCCACCACCACGTATTGACGAAGTCATCTGGGGCAAAAAAGAAGCAAAAAAACGACGCCAGCGAGAAGCTGAACGATTAAAGGCAAAACAAACTGCCCGCTCGTCCGGCTCCTGAGGCAAGGTATATTGGTGCGTATAATCCTGCTATCGTACTACGCACTCATGTCTTCGCCTAACCTGGAAAAAAGCTTATGCAACAAGCTCACGGGAACCTAAGAATCTATTTAATCCTGCTCGTGCTGCTGTTACTCCTGTTGCTCCTGCCCGCACTAATCTACTCTCCCGGTTTACACGGCCCCTTTCTTCTGGATGATTATTCTAATTTTATCCAGAATGACGGCATCCATATCCATGCACAGGATCTATCATTTAGCACCCTGCATCAAGCAGCTAACTCTCTTTCCTCCGGCATCCTGGGCCGCCCTGTCGCCGCCATCAGCTTTGCTTTCAATTATTATCTCGCCGATGGCGCAAACAATCCATATGGTTTCAAACTGTTCAATGTTGCCATCCACATTATCAATGGCCTGCTAATATTCTGGTTTGTGCGGTTACTGTTTCTACGCCTGCAAGCGCACCCCGCCCAGCCTCTTAAAGAATTCACCCGACACAGTTCCATTACACTTCTAGCCGGTCTCGTAGCCTTGCTATGGGTATGTCACCCGATACAACTTACCAGCGTACTCTATATAGTGCAGCGTATGACCTCGATGGCAGCCCTGTTCATGCTGCTGACGCTAATAGCTTATCTAAAGGCACGAACTGCGCAACAGACCCGCATACGCTGGATCTGGCTCACCACTATCCCATTCTGGAGTGTGCTGGCACTTCTCAGCAAGGAAACTGGCTTTCTGCTGCCTCTGTATATCCTGGTACTGGAACTGGTTCTATTTCCAAAAGCCTTTCCCTGGAAATGCTGGCCTGGATTAAAACAAAGCCTTCGCTGGTTGATTCTGATCGCAGCCAGCTTGCTGGCTACACTACTCATCACAACCGCTGTCCGTTATTCCCTGCCAGCCTATGCTCCCCGAGATTTTACACTTGCAGAACGGCTTTTGACCGAAGCTCGTGTATTAATATTTTATCTTGGACAAATCCTCGTTCCGCGACTTTCTTCGTTTGGCATTTACCATGATGATTTCGCTATTTCGCATACGCTACTACAGCCCTGGACCACCCTACCGGCAATACTTTCTATCGCAGCCCTGCTCCTGCTGGCCCTGCTTACTCTACGCCGCCAGCCTCTTCTCTCTCTCGGCCTGCTCTGGTTCTTTGCCAGCCATGCGTTGGAATCCACAGTCTACCCCTTTGAACTGGTATACGAACATCGCAACTATCTGGCCAGTCTGGGCATCATACTCATCATCATTCAGCTCCTGCTCTGGCTATATACACAATACAAAGACAAACGCATCTGGCTTCTCATACCCGCTCTAATCCTTATTTTTGCTATCAGCACCACCATCCGCAGCTATCAGTGGCGTGATTTGCCCTCATTTCTGGTTGCGCATGTTGAAAATCATCCAGAATCACCACGCGCATGGGCTGCTTTATCCAATGTTTATGTAAGAAACGGCAACTATATCGAAGCTATCGCGTCTCTCGAAAGAGCCTCTTTGCTAAACCCGCAAGAGCCAGGTTATCCCATAAAAATCTACATGAACATGAAATTAACGAATATACGCCCGCCGATATCTTTGCTTGAAAAAATAGATAACAGCATTAGACGCAACCCAAAAAGTATTTTACTCTCCAACCTGTTCCATAAAATGAATCAATGTATTGATTCAAGTTGCAAAGAAATACAACCCATTATGGAAAAATGGAACAGAGTCGTTCTTGAAACCGCTAATCTGGCCCAATACCGGTATTTCCTGGGTAGCAACCTGGCCGTACAGGGCAGGTTCAGGGAAGCCTTGCAACAACTGGATATGTCAATCAAACTATCCCCTGTTCACATTTCACCCTATATAAGCAAAATTGAAGTTTATCTTGCTCAGGGAAAAGTTGACGAAGCTAAAAGAAGCTATTCCATACTAAAGACGGTAAGTGTAAAGTTATTTGGCGTTCTCACAAGCAAGGTGCTGGAAACAGGAAAACGTATTTCTGAATTCAAGCCTCGCTCTTCCAGACACAGAGACTTACTGAACAAACCGTAAATAATGAAAGCCATTCAAAACCCACAAGATCTCGCACTCAACGGCGCTATTCCAGCCTTTGAGCAGGCACTGCATGTTGGCCGTCCGAATACCGGCAGCCGTGAACATTTTTTAAAATATGCCGGTGAGATCTTTGATCGACGCTGGTTAACCAATAATGGTCCAATAGTACAGGAATTCGAACAGCGAATAGCCGATTACCATGGCGTAAAACACTGCGTAGCCATGTGCAGCGGCACCATATCACTTGAAATTGCTATTCGTGCTTTAGGACTGGAGGGCGAAGTAATTGTCCCCTCATATACATTTATTGCTACCGCACATGCCCTGCACTGGCAATCAATTACGCCGGTATTTGCAGATATTGACCCAACCACTCACACTCTAGACCCCGATGCAGTACGGCGAATGATCACGCCACGCACAAGCGGTATTATCGGTGTTCGCCTCTGGGGCCGCGCCATCCCTGTCGACGCATTACAGGCTATTGCAGATGAACACGGACTCAAACTCATGTTCGATTCGGCGCACGCGTTTGGCTGTTCATACAAGGGTAAGATGATCGGTAATGCCGGTTCCTGTGAAATACTTAGTTTTCATGCAACAAAATTTTTCAATACCTTTGAAGGCGGTGCAGTCCTCACTGATGAGGATAAGCTTGCTGAAACCATGCGTTTAATGCGCAACTTCGGTTTTGCCGGGATGGATAATGTCATTCACCCAGGAACCAATGGCAAAATGATTGAAATCGCCGCAGCAATGGGAATGGTAAACCTGGATGCAATCGACAACATGGTCGCCGCTAATCGCCGCAACTATTTATTCTACCGCGATCAATTATCCAGTTTACCTGGCATCAGCCTGCTTCCATTTGATGAATATGAACACAATAACTACCAGTATATCGTTATTGAAATAGGCCAGGAATGTCCAACCAACCGGGATGATATTCTTCAAGCTCTACATGCCGAAAATATTCTGGCACGCAGATATTTCTGGCCAGGCTGTCACAAGATGAAACCCTATATAGATTTAAATCCTCATGCAGGGTTGATGCTGCCAAATACTCAGGAGGTGGCAGACAGGGTTATTTTACTGCCAACGGGAACTACCATCGATATAGATATAATCCGAACTGTTGTTTCAGTAATTCGAGTTTTACTAGAGGCTAGAGCGTGAAGCTCGCAATAATGCAGCCCTATTTTTTTCCTTACCTGGGTTACTGGCAGCTTCTTAATTTTGTTGATCGCTTCATCATCTACGATGATGTAAATTTTATCAAGAGAGGATGGGTTAACCGGAACCGCATTCTGATTAACGGTAAACCAAGCTATATTACAATCCCACTACATCAGGCATCTCAAAACAAGCTGATTTATGATCTATTTATACAATCTTCATCTGCCTGGCAAGCAAAAATGATTAAGTCGATAGAAAACACCTATCGCAAAGCACCATTCTTCCCCGATGTCTTCCCACTTATTAAACATATCATCGGTTACAAAACTGACAATCTGGCAAATTTCCTTATTTACCAACTTAAAACTATAGCTGCCTTTCTAGGTATTAGAACCGAATTAATAAACAGTAACCAACGTTATAAAAACCTAAAATCGGCTGGTCAGAATAGAATTATTGATATCTGTAAACATGAGAATACAAACATCTATGTCAATTTACAAGGGGGACAGACACTCTATAATCCTGCCGCTTTTCGTGAGCAAAATATAGAACTGTACTTTATAGTAATGCAACAGATCTCTTATACACAAAGATCAGCCGGTTTCACGGCCAACCTTTCCATTGTTGACGCATTAATGGAAATTGGTCCACAAGGTGTAGCCCGACAACTGAATAAATTCAGCCTGCTAACAGATTAAATCTCCATGCATAGTAAAGCGGAAGAAAAAACACGTAACGCGGCATTCAAAAGAAATGTCCGACTAGAAAACCTGTTGACCTTGTTAAATCAAAACTTAGCTTGCGCTGAGGAAAAACTTCTTGAAAAATCATCTGTACACGGCCCAGATCATCCCCTTATTTTCATAATGGGTCCGTTACGTAGCGGTACAACTTTATTCATGCAATGGCTCGCCAACAGCAAGCTCGTCGCCTATCCCAGCAACCTACTGTCCAGATTCTATGCCGCACCAGCAATAGGAGCGCAGATACAATTACTTTTAACCGATCCCAGCTTTAACTTCCGCGATGAAATTCTTGATTTCAATAACAGCATTTCCTTTGACTCAGCGAATGGCAAAACCAGAGGCGCGTTAGCGCCAAATGAATTCTGGTATTTTTGGCGCAGATTCCTTCCATTTCAGGATTTAGACTGGCTTCCCGATGAAGAGTTATTTCATATAGTTGACCTGGAAAAATTAACCTCGGAATTAACAACACTGACCCGTATTTTTGGCAAACCCTTTGCTTTAAAAGGTATGATACTCAATTACAACATCCCATTTCTAAATACAATATTTGAAAAAGCACTTTTTATTCAGATTGAACGCGATCCGCTGACCAATATCGCGTCAATTCTAGAAGCTCGTGAACGACAACTTGGAAGCGAGAAAGAATGGTATTCATTCAAAATAGCAGAGTACCCACAACTGAAGGACCTTGACCCTATAACTCAAACTGCGGGGCAATTGCACTATATTAACGCTGCAGTTGAAAAAGGAATGGCAACAGTTAGTGAATCGAGAAAACTTATAGTGAAATATGAGGAATTTTGTCAGGCACCGCATAAAGTGTATAAAGATTTACTGGCGAAACTAGAACTTCCCGAAAACAATAACCATTACGATGGACCACGGCAATTCACTCCATCAAGAAAGGACGGTATATTAAATATAGAAAAAATTGAAGAGGCCATGTCCTCATTTGTGGATAAAAAAACTGCACTTTAGTCCTCTTAAAAGCATTCAACACCGCCATAAAATAAAACAATCCGTCTTTATTGAAAATTTTATAAAATATAGTAAATAAAAATATTACGATGAAAAATTCCAGGTCATTAATGTGGAACACGATTGCAAATTATATCGGGCTTGGTTACACCATAATCATTGGAATTGTTGTTTTTCCTCTATATTTACAGTATATCGGTGCCGAAGCCTTCGGCTTAGTCGGGTTCTTTACTGTCCTGCAATCCTGGATGCAATTATTAGACATGGGTATGTCGCCAATGTTTTCACGCCAGGTTGCCCTGGCACGCGGACAAAACATAGAGTTTCTTGAACTAAAGAAATTATTAAGAAGCCTTGAGTTAATTGTTCTCACCATTTCCATAATCGCTATCCTGAGCATTACTGTTAGCAGCGAATGGATTTCGAGTCACTGGTTGAATGTTACATCACTACCGTTAATCGATGTAAAAACCTGCATTATGTTAATGGGAGGAATATTTGGGTTACGCTTTTTCTCAACACTATATCGTAGTGGCATTCAAGGTATGGAAAACCAGGTTCAATTAAATGTTATTAATGTTATTTTGGTAACACTAAGGTTTATTGGGGCCTTGATCCTGTTGAAATTTTTTACACAGGAAATCGTGTATTTCTTCGCATATCAACTTATTATTGGGATTATCGAGTTGTTGACCCTATTTACCGTATTTTATTATTCCATACCCGTTACAAACAAAATTGGAATAAAATTTTTCTGGACAATAATAAAACCAATACTTCCCTTTGCCAGTGGGCTTGCTTATGCAACTTCAATTTGGGTTTTGCTTACACAACTGGACAAAATTATACTTTCCAGTATTTTGCCATTGTCAGAATATGGCTATTTTGCTCTGGTAGGAATTGTTGCGGCCGGAATCCTGCAGCTTTCCGGCCCCATTAGTCAGGCAATCTTACCCAGAATGACTTATCTCCTTTCCCAGGGCAAAGAAAAGGATATGCTCAAACTGTATAGAAGATCTACACAGCTAATGGCTGTGATAATGCTTCCGTTAACAGGAATGATTGCTCTATTTTCTACCGAGCTATTATTTGCCTGGACAGGAGACAGAAAAGCTGCAGAATGGGCCGGCCCCATACTCTTCTGGTTTGCACTTGGTAACGGTATTTTATCCCTGAGTTCATTTCAATACTATCTGCAATTTGTCCACGGAAAACTTAAAATTCATGTGATCTTCAATACAGTTTCAGCAATCATACAGATTCCCATAATTATTTATGCCGCATTTAACTATGGTGCCCTGGGTGTGGCACTAACATGGTTCACGCTACGATTAATAACTTTTATCATATGGACGCCCATAGTGCATCACATATTCGCACCCGGCATACACCTGTCATGGTTAGTCAAAGATATTGCACCAAATTTTTTATTTACACTTTTATTCCTTACATTTATTCAATCACTGCATATTGAATTTAATTTAATGAGTCGACTAGATATTTTTGGCATCTTACTTGGCATTGGATTTACGGTTTTTATTCTAAACGCATTACTCTCGATTGAGAGTAGACGCTTTATTATTAATCTACTTAAGCCGGTCAAAATTAAATAATGAATCACAAAACAAACATATTGACAGATGCGAGAAAAAATCAGAATGATATTTTCTCTGGATGGGATTACTGTTCACCGCCTTTAGTCAGTATATGCTGCATCACTTACAATCATATATCATATATACAAGAAGCAATTGATAGCATCTTAATGCAAGAAACGAACTTTCCATTCGAAATCCTGCTGCATGATGATGCATCTACAGATGGCACAACTGAACTGGTTCTTGACTATGCAAAAAAATATCCCGATATTATCAAACCCATAATTCAAACTGAAAACCAATATACAAGGGGGGGGCTAATTAATCCGCGTTTTGTATTTCCTAAAGCAAAAGGGAAATATATCGCCCTCTGCGAAGGTGACGACTACTGGACTGATAATAAAAAATTGCAAAAACAAGTCGCATTTTTAGAACATAATCCAGAATATGTTATCACATATGCTAATTGTCAGCCTTTTGACAAAAATGGCAATCTTGATGTTGATTTTGGAGCGAGCACACGGGATCTTGATGCCGAAGAACTAATAAAAGCCACATCTTTACATACCTTGACAACTTGTTTCAGGAATGTGATTAAAGAAATTCCTGAAGATTTGTTATCAGCAAGATATGGCGATCTTATTATGTGGTCACTGCTAGGTGCGCATGGTAAAGGAAAGTATCTTGCCGATATAAAACCTGCAGCTTATCGAATACACGATGGGGGCGTTCATTCAAAAAAAACTCGCAAACAACAGGATGAAATGGCATTAATCACCAGCAATGCCTTACTTTCTTACTATGCACGACTAGGTGATATTGATACTGCAAGATATTTTCTAAACAAAAGCTTCAGGCTCTCACGAAAAATAATTGGATGGAAAGGGATGATCACTCTCATATCCAAAACTTTTATTAAAAAGATAAATACCGCGCGCCGTCTTGTCGTAGCTAAACTACGATCTTGGAATCAGTAAATGACCAGACAACACAACATTACCTCTCCAGATTATCCATCAATAGAAAATACCTGCGCGGTAGTTATCACTTATTTTCCTGATGATGACGTTATTTCAAGGCTAAATAGAATACAGCAACAACTATCTTCAATTATAATAGTTGACAACGCCTCCAGCGAGCATTGCCTGTCGATACTAAAAAAATTTTCGTCCTCACATAAAATAAAATTACTGGAAAACAGTAAAAATGAAGGTATTGCTAAAGCACTCAACCAGGCAATATCACTTGCCATAGAATCCGGTTTCTCATGGGTTCTAACGCTTGATCAGGACACTATCGTCCAGAACAATATGTTCAATGAACTTTCGGCCATATACAAATCCAGCGGTTACCGTTTACCACTCATAGGAAGCAATTACTGGGACGCATTAAGAAACAAACAATTTATAGAATGCACGTCCCAGGCTAATCATGCATTTATTGAACAGCGTACACTTATAACATCAGGAACATTAATGAGACTTGATCTTTTTAAGTCTATCGGTAGTTTCAGAGAAGATTATTTTATCGACTCTGTCGATCATGAATATTGTCTTAGAGCACGGTCAAATAATTTTTCGGTAGTAATAAGTTGTGAAAATTTGATGTCGCATTCCATCGGGACATCAGCTTCTCGCAGCAGTCGTTTCCAGGCATTTGAACACCCACCCATACGAAAATATTATATTGCCAGAAACACTCTGGTAACATTAAAAGATTATTTTACACGCGAACCCGCATGGGCTATGCGTCAGCTACTTAGGCTGGCTATCGAATTAGCATCTATCATATTATTTGAACGAGACAAAAAAAACAAGACTTACGCTGTTGTTCGCGGCATAAGGGATGGTATAAAAAATAAAATGGGGCGCTGTGAGTGGATCTAAAAATAAAGCCCGTTACAAAAAAAAAGTTGCTCGTACTTGGTGTACACCTCAACTCGGAAGGCTACCCAAATGTCCGCTACCGAATTCAGGATCTCAAAGAAACTCCCTGGCTGGAGATAACTGAAATTAACACTCCCATGTGGAAAAAAACTATTTCCTCAAAACACAGTAAGCTCCGCTTTATTTTCGGTCTGTTTCGAGCCGTCTATGCGCACTTGTCAGTTACCATAAAATATCTATTACACGGGCAAGCTGATCTGGTATATATCCCCTATCCTTCGGTATTCATGGGGTTTATATTTGGACTTTTGCCTCGTACTGTCAGACCAAAGAGGGTTGCGCTTGATGCATTTATTTCTTTGTATGATACCGTTATTAATGATCGAAGACTTCTATCTCCCCAAAATACGCTAGCTATTTTACTAAAACACATCGAAAAAAGAGCATACCTCGGTGCTGATTTCATTATCGTCGACACACCGCAAAACGTATTCCATATTTGCGAAACATTCAATCTGCCGAAAAATAAAGTAATCGACATTCCCCTTTCAACTAACGAGAAAAATTTTCAACTGCGTCCCTACCGGCCAAACAAAAAAGAATGCACGGTATTGTTTGTCGGTACATTCATTCCTTTACACGGAGTATCCACAATCCTTGCGGCCGCAACCAATCTGCGGGACCAGACAAATATTATGTTCCAAATCGTCGGCACCGGACAAACAGCCAGCGCAATTAAGGCAGTAGTAGAAAAAGGTGCCGCTAACCTGGAATGGATTCACACATGGCAAACGCCTGAAGTATTATCGAATATGATTGATAAAGCTGATATTTGTTTAGGCATTTTTGGTTCCGGTGAAAAAACTCAACGTGTTTGCCCACTAAAATTATACTCTTATGCAGCCTGCGGCCGAGCAATTATCACAGGTGATACAGAATGGACCCGGCATGCCGAAAAAAATCTTGGCTACAAACCTTTTGAGACAGTGCCCGTTAATGATGGCACTGCATTAGCGAATAAAATAAAGCAGCTTGCTGATTCACTTGAATACCGAAGAAAGCTGGCAGAAAACAGCAGTAAGTTTTACCAAGATCATCTTTGCAACAAAATAGCACTATCCCGACTTGAAACATTGCTTTTTGATAGCTAAATAAGTGCTCCGAATTCCTGTCCAGTCAAAACCGTTCGCCCTGAGCCTGTCGAAGGGTAAATAGCTTCAAACATCGCTATTTCAGGTTTTACATTCATGGTTCGACAAG